>JGI24705J35276_12237442_pt1 | contig 11150 bp, 4 predicted proteins | sample TergutNt197P4_FD_35276 | JGI IMG/M metagenome (IMG submission 35276)
CTGGCCATCAGACACCCCCAATGGCCAAATGAATCACAAATATGAAATCAGCAAAATCCAGATTCTGAAATCACGCCCGACGCTCTAGTATTTCCAAAGGCAAAATTCGGTCACCCTTCAACATTGGCAGGAATCCGCGAGCCATATATGAGGGCGGAGGTCTTTTCCGTCGACGAAATCGAACTTCGTCGTCGTCTCGCAAGCGGACATCGAGCCCCCGGACGCTGGCTACGAGTTCTTCGAGAACTTCATGCTGGGGCCTGTTTGGCTTGCTTGGTGTGGTTGGTTTGGGAATTGCCACCAGCCGGTTTTCAAATTGCGGCCAAAGGCTTTCGAACAATTTTGCAGCACGATCTTCAGGCACCGGTTGTGGAGCCGCGCGGTTGATCGAGATGATAACGTCGCTCAATCCACCCTTTTCTACCTTCTTTGCTTGGAACTGGGCCAGGGGGCCGCTGATATCCTTGAATTCGACATCAAGAAGAAGTGGGATGACTCGTCCTTCTTGCATCAGCTTGGCCAGAGCTCCAGCCTCAAAGAGAATCCAAGGGGCGTTGATATTCTCTCTGGTGAGACAGATTATTCCGAAGTTGCTTCCATCGAGTTCCTTTGCGACCTCGATCCCCCAACGTTCGCCAGCCGCAATGTCTGATTTTGAGAGCCAAGGCTCGACATAGTGCAAAACAAGCGGCAACCATTCGTGCAGGGCTTGCGCGAGCGCTTGACTGCGTTCGCCGCTCCAACTGATAAAGATTCTCATTTCAGCCCCCCTACACAAAACTAGCATTCTTGGCTTTGCTCAATCAACAGTAGCGTTGCGTTCCATAGGCTGTTCGCAAGATGATCCTCTCCTTGACGGGTGCGAAGAGGGCGATCACTCTTGATTTTACCGACCCTCACTACTTCGGCAGTTTCGCCTTCAGCGCGTAGAGCGCCTCCAGCGCTTCGCGTGGGGACATCTCGTCCGGGTGCAGTGCCTTCACCGCTTCCATCAACTGCTCGGCTTCGCTCGGCGGCGCGGCTTCAGCGGCGGCGCGCGAGGGTACCGCGAACAGCGGCAGATCGTCGACCAGGGCGCGCGCGGTCTGGCCGCGGTCCTGCGCTTCCAGCTTCGCCAGCACTGATTTGGCCCGCGAAATCACGGCCGGTGGCAGGCCGGCCAGCTTCGCAACCTGAATGCCGTAGGAGCGGTCGGCCGAGCCCGGCAGCACCTCGTGCAGGAACACGACGTTGCCCTGCCACTCCTTGACGCGGACGGTGGCATTGAACACCCGCTGCAGCTTGCCGGAGAGTGCGGTCAGCTCATGATAATGGGTGGCGAACAGAGTGCGGCAACGATTGCTCTCGTGCAGATGCTCGATCGCGGCCCAGGCGATCGATAATCCATCGAAGGTGGCCGTGCCGCGCCCGATCTCGTCGAGAATGACGAGCGAGCGCTCGCCTGCCTGGTTGAGGATCGCGGCGGTCTCGACCATCTCCACCATGAAGGTAGAGCGGCCGCGCGCGAGATCATCCGCCGCGCCGACGCGCGAGAACAGCCGGTCGACGACGCCGATCCGCGCCCGCGATGCCGGCACGTAGCTGCCGATTTGCGCCATCAGTGCGATCAGCGCGTTCTGGCGCAGGAAGGTTGATTTACCGGCCATGTTCGGCCCCGTGAGCAGCCAAAGCTGGCCAGACTTCTGTCCGGGCGCCGGCGAAAGATCGCAGGCATTGGCAATGAACGGCTCGCCGTTGCGCTTCAGGGCCTTCTCCACCACCGGGTGGCGGCCGGCCTCGATGGCGAAGCCGAGCGAGTTGTCGACCTCGGGGCGGACATAATTTTCGTCGACGGCAAGCTTGGCAAGCGAAGTTGCGACATCGAGCAGCGCGAAGGCGTGGGCGGCGGCGCGCAGATCGTCGCCGATCGCCAGCGCCTTGGTGCAGAGACGATCAAAGATCTCAAGCTCAAGCCCGAGTGCGCGGTCGCCGGCATTGGCAATCTTGGCCTCGGTTTCGCCGAGCTCTGCCGTGGTGAAGCGAACCTGACCCGCCAGGGTCTGGCGATGGATGAAGATCGCGTTCAACGGTGGCGACATCAGTTTGTCGCCATGCTGCGCGGTGACCTCGACGAAATAGCCGAGCACGTTGTTGTGGCGGATCTTCAGGCCCTTGACGCCGGTGTCCTCGGCGTAACGCGCCTGCATCGCGGCCACCACCAGTCGCGAGGCGTCGCGCATATTGCGTGCCTCGTCCAGCGCGGCTTCAAAGCCTTCGCGGACAAAGCCGCCGTCGCGCTTGATGAGCGGCAACTGCTCGCCGAGCGCGCGGGCGAATTCCTGCGCCAGCTCGCGCGAAGGCCGGCCGAGCGCGGCGACCACGGCCACGATTTCCTGCGGCGGCTCGGCGAGCTCCGCAAGACGCGCCAGCGCCTGGTCGGCGGCGAGGATGCCGTCGCGCAATCCGGCGAGATCGCGCGGGCCGCCGCGACCGACCGACAGCCGCGCCAGGGCGCGCGACATGTCAGGCGCGCCGCGCAGGATGCTGCGAATATCTTCGCGTGCCGCCGCATCGGTGACGAAGGCATGGACCGCATCGAGCCGTCGCGCGATCGTGGTTGCCTCGGTCAACGGTGCCGCGAGTCGCTGCGCAAGTAGCCGCGAGCCCGCCGAGGTCACGGTGCAATCGATCGCATCCAACAGCGAGCCGCGCCGCTCGCCGGACAGCGTGCGCGTCAATTCGAGATTGGCACGCGTGGCGGGATCGATCGCCATCGTGGCGCCCGAGGCTTCACGCGCAGGCACCGACAACGGCGGGCGTTTGCCAACCTGGGTGCGGTCGACATAGGTGATCGCTGCGGCCGCTGCGGTTGCTTCCAGTCGTGACAGTTGGGCGAGCCCGTCCATGGTTGCGACCGCGAAATAGTCACAGAGCCGCTTCTCGGCGGTCGAGCCGTCGAACACGTCGCGTGTCAGCGGTGTCACCGCCGACAGCTCGTTCAAGGTGGAGCTGAGTTCGGAATCGGCGTAGAGCGCGTCGCTTACGATCGCTTCGTTGGGGTTGATACGCGCCAGCGTCGCCGTAAGCTCACCGGCCGAGCACTCCGTCACCATGAATTCGGAGGTCGAGATGTCGATCCAGGCAAGACCGAAGCGGTCGCCGCCGGAAGAGCTCCGGGCGCGCGCAATCGCCAGCAAATAGTTGTTGGCGCGCGCGTCGAGCAGGGTGTCTTCGGTCAGCGTGCCCGGCGTCACTACCCGTATCACGTTGCGGCGCACGACGCTCTTGTTGCCGCGGGCGCGCGCAGCGGCCGGGTCCTCCATCTGCTCGCAGACGGCGACGCGAAAACCCTGCGCGATCAGGCGGTGCAGATAGTCGTCGGAGCGCTCCACCGGGACGCCGCACATCGGGATGTCGGCGCCCTGGTGCTTGCCGCGCTTGGTGAGCATGATGCCGAGTGCTTTGGAGGCGATCTCGGCGTCCTCGAAGAAAAGCTCGTAGAAATCGCCCATCCGGTAGAACAGCAACAGGCCGGGATGAGCGGCCTTGATCTCCAGATACTGTTCCATCATCGGCGTGATGCGCGCAGGCGTCTCCGTCTGATGCGCGGGCGCGGTATCAGTCTTTTCGTCAGGTTTGGACGAGGGGATAGGTTGCTGAACTGTCATGAGCGGCACAACCTACTCAATTTCGTGCACCCCGTCCCATCGCTGTGGCTGGAAGAGGCGGGTTTTCCACGCTGTCCGCAGGGTGCCCTGCACTGCAGGTGCTCCAGCCGCAATGACCAACGCGGATTCGTTAATTGACCGGACCCGACGGCGGTCGTGGAATTTGGGCTGGAATGCGGCGTTCCAGGAGAAAGATCGGTGCGTGACGTGCCAGCGCGATCCCGCACATGCGCGTCTCGCCTGGGATGTCCTGGTGCTTGATGAGCGGATGAAGCAGAATTGGGGCCGGCGGCGCTCGAGCAGGTGCGCCAAGGCGATAGACGGTGGTTTCGTTTTCTTTCCGCCACGCACCTTTGGTGCAAGCGGCATAAATCAGCAACTGGTCTTGCCCACGACAATGCTCTTTCGGAGTCAGCATGCTTGCCAACCGCAACGAAGCTTATGACCTGCTCGCAACGCTTGGTGCGCCGAATCGGTTGCTGACGCACCTGAAGCTCGTTGGCGAAGCCGCCGATGAACTCGTCAGAGTGTATCAGCAACTTGGCGTTCCTATCGATGTCACGCTCGTTGAACTTGGTGTGGCGGTGCATGACGCCGGCAAGATCGTTCACCAGAACGAGCTTGATAGCCCAGGCTCATCGCACGAGGAGACAGGCAGACAAATGCTGCTGGAGCTTGGCGTCCAGCCGGAAGTCGCCGGATGCTGTGTTACGCACGCAGCATGGGAGGGGGCTCATGTTTCTCTTGAGGAACGTTCGGTCGCGCTCGCCGATAAGCTCTGGAAAGGCAAGAGGGTCGCGGAGCTTGAGCTCGTCGTGATCGACGCTGTAGCGGCGAAGCTCGGCATCGACCGATGGAGCGTCTTCGCCTGCCTTGACGAAGCATTCGAGGAAATCGCAGCCGCCGCACCAAACCGGTTGGAGCGTAGTCGCGTGTAGAGCAGCGCCGGAGATTCTAGAGCGTGATCCGATCGAGTGCACGCAACCTTATATTGTACATTTAACGATCAGCTACTTAGCGTTATTCCCAGGTGCATTCGCGCCACGTCGAGACGTCGACCGACGGGGCACCGGAGCACTTTCAGTTTAACCTCCGCGTACGCTAGGCCGAAGCGTCGTAGCCGGAAGAACTCCGGGCGCGCGCGATCGCCAGCAGGTAATTGTTGGCGCGTGCGTCGAGCAGCAGCGGCTTTCCGGAGTGCTATATTTCGCTCGATGTCATGATGGACTGACGCCGAGGGGCGAGCCGGAAATTTTCAAAATTCAAGAGCGTTTCTTCAATACAAGAAAGCGTTTCTTCAATACAAGAAATAGCTGGCCGTGCTGAACTTTGGTGTCGAGTAGAGTCGCGTCGGTACCGTCGAGTCAATCCCTCGTACCCGGTAAGGCGGAGAGCGAATTTGTGAACGACTGCGGCTGGGCGGTCAGTATCACACCGCAGATCTGAGCCGAAATCATGTCACAGCGTTGCGAGGCAGTCTGTTGCCTTGGCATCAAAGTCAATTGGTGACCTCGCAAGGAGTCAATCATGATGGCGTAACTGAGAGCTGGTTTTCGGCGCTCCGACCGGCAATACGGCGGCACCTGGGGCGAGATTAATCTCGGCGTCAGCGGGCAGGTCAGCCGGAACACCACACTGTTCGCCAACGCCTCCTATCAAGAGCGCTTCTATGGCGGCGGCTTCGCTCATAACGGCAAGGCTGGTGTCAGCGCGAATTAATGAGACGAGTGCGTGGTGGCGACAGTCTACATGAGATAACGATGGCAACTCGGCTAGGGAAGGTTGGTGAATACGCGAAAGCACGAGAATTGCTTGGCGGCGTAAGCTTATTGGCAATAATTTCAAGTCAGCCGCTGGGGGCCCAAACGCTCAATGTGGTCAGCCCGCCCAATGGCTCCGCCAATCCGCTCACCGAGAGCAACAAGACCTATTCAGCCGCCAGCAACGCCATACCGGCCATCAAGGTCAACAGCGGTGCCTACTACCAGGGCACCAATATCACCATCAACGCTGAGGTCGCTCCCCCCGCCACTGGCGGTTTCGGTCTCTGGGTTACTGGCGGTAACGCGACTCTGACAGACAGCACAATCATAACAGGTGTGCCGGGCGCACCGAGCACTCAAGCGTCCCAGTATGGCGTCTATGCCCAAGGCGCGGGATCAATCGTCACCCTGAACGGGGGAACGGTCTCGACCTACGATAGCGGTGTCAACAATTACGGACTCTATGCTCTCAACGGCGGGCAGATCACCAGCAGCGCCAATATCGCAACGAGTGGCTCCACGTCTTCCTACGCCGTCTACACCAACAATGGAACGATCAACATTACAGGCAACAGCGTCACGATCGACAGCTCGGGCGGCTTGCCGGGAACGGGAGCCGGTGCACCTGCGGCTGTTCTGGCCAACGGAGCCACGGGCCAGATTACAACGGCATCTGGAAGTACGGTTGCCATCATGTCGCTGGGTAATGGAGTCCAGGCCAGTGGCGGCGGCCAGATTACCTTGAATAGCGGGACCACCATCACCACACTGGGCACCGGCACGACCAGCCACGGCATCGTGGCAAACGGCGCCGGCAGTTTGGTTACGAGTTTCGCCGACTCTGTCACCGTCACCGGTGGCGGCTCCTGGGGCGTGTACACCTATGGCGGCACGGTGACCGGCGGCACGGTCGTGACTCCGGGCGGCATTATTTATCTCAACGCCGGGACCATCACGAATAACGGAACGGGCAATGGCGGCGGTCTGAGCGCTCAGGCTGGCGGTCAAATCATTGCCGACGGCAGCGCTGCCGGTAACACACCGATTACCGTCACGTCAGGGGGCATTGGTGCTTATGTGACGAGTGGCGGCACCATCAGCCTCACCGATGCGACCGTAACTGCCGGCGGTAACGGGCTTAGTGCCGGTTATAACGGCACGACGCAAGCTGGCGGCACCATCAATTTCACCGGCGGGAGCGTCACGTCAAGCGTCGCGACGACAAATGCCGGCGCGCTTTACACCAACGGCGCGAATACCACGATCAATGTCTACGGAGCAGCCATATCCGCCACCGCGGGAAATGCTTCCGGCGCCTATGCCTTAGCGGGCGGGCATATAAGCTTGGACAGCGCTTCCACGATAAGCAGCGTCGGATCCGGCACGAATGCAACGCTTTACGCTTCGGGCGCGGGCAGTCAGATTGTCAGCGCCGCCGATGTCAATACTGGTGCGAACGTTGCCGCGACCGCAGCTTACGCCGCCACCGGCGGAGCCATTTTCCTGAACGGTGGAACGGTGGTTGCGACAACCACCGGTCTCTATGCGAATACGGGTGGAACGATCTCTGCGGATGCCTCAATTCCTGGCAATACCGCCATTACCGTCAACAGCAGCGGCGTTGGTGTCAACGCGAATGGCGGCAATGTAACGCTCGTTGGCAGCACGATTAACGCAACCGGCGTTGGTCTCGAAACGTTCGTCAATGCGGGGACGGCCGGCGGCATTACAGCGACGAACGTCACCGTCACCACAACCGCTGCAAGCGGCTTCGGCGCCTATGCGAACGGAAACAGCCAGATCACTGTGAATGGCGGATCAATCACAACAAGCGGCGACAATGCCCATGGTCTGGAAGTGAACGGTGGCACGATCACGATCGGTGCCAACGGCAATAATACGACAGTCATTGCGAACGGAGCGGGCGCCGACGCGATTTTTGGCACCGCAGCGGGCGGGACTGTCACCATTACCAACGGCAATCTGTCGAGTAGCCAGGCCGATGCCGTCGGTGTCCTGGCCGGAACGGCGACAACCGTCAATGTCTCCGCGACAACCCTATCCGGCGCGGGAAATCTGGTCAGCGGCGCGGGCGTGGCCAACATTACCGCCAGCAATGCCTCGCAATTGACCGGCGCGGCGGCAAGCGCCAACTCCAGTGTCACGTTGCAAAGCGGCTCAATCTGGCATCTCTCCGCGCCTGTCGGAGCGGCGACGGCGTCGACACTCGGCTCTCTGACGATGGATAGCGGGACCGTGCAGTATAATACGGCCGCTCCTCTAACTCTCACCAGCGGCGTAGCGCTCAATGCCGGAGGCGGTACGTTTGATACCAATGGTTTCAACGCCACTATCGGCTCGCCAATAAGCGGCGTCGGCTCCTTGACCAAGATCGGTGCAGGCACCTTGGCGCTCACAAACGCCAACAGCTTTGGCGGCGGCACCTCCTTGGATGCGGGAACGATCCTGGTCGGCAATGCCAGCGCGCTTGGCGTCGGCACGCTGGCGATGGCGGCGACCACCACGCTCGACTTCGACAACAGCTATACGCTCGGCAACGCGATCACGCTCAGCGGCGTCCCCTTCATCAACGTCAATGGTGGCCTGACGGTGACGTTGACGGGGGTGATCAGCGATGGCATGAGCCCCGGCACGCTGGAGAAGACCGGCGCGGGCAAGCTGATCCTCATCGCCGATAACACCTACAGCGGCGACACCACCATCAACGCCGGCACGTTGCAGCTCGGCAATGGCGGCAGCACCGGCAGTATCGTCGGCAATGTGGCAAACGACGGCACGCTGGCCTTCAACCGCTCGAATACGCTGAGCTTCGCCGGGGTGATCTCTGGCAGCGGCGGCGTCGATCAGATCGGTTCTGGCACAACCGTGCTCAGCGGCGCCAACAGCTATTCCGGGCCAACCAATGTGCTGGCCGGCACCTTGGCTGCGGGTGCCGTAGGGACCTTCAGCCCGAATTCGGCGGTGAGCGTAGCCTCGGCCGGCTCGCTCGACCTCGACGGATTCAGTCAGACGATCGCGGGACTTACGAATGGTGGGCTTGTCAACATGGGAACGGATACAACGCCTGGCACGGTGCTGACCGTCACTGGCAATTACGTTGGCAACGGCGGGACAATCGCCTTTAACACGGTGCTCGGGAACGATAGCTCCTTGACCGATCTAATGGTGGTGGGCGGCTCGATCTCGGGCTCGACCAACGTTCTGGTGACAAACGTCGGCGGCTCCGGTGCGGTGACGACCGGCAACGGCATCGAACTGGTGCAGGTGACGGGTAACAGCGGCTCGACGGCAGGGGCATTCACGCTGGCCGCTCCAGCTGTTGCCGGACCTTACGATTACACGTTGTTTCACGGCAGCGTGGATGCGAGTGGCCCGCAGAATTGGTATCTGCGTTCGACGCTCGACTGCAGTTTGGCACCGAACGCGGAAGTCTGTGCGTCGCCTACGCCACGCGATCCGCCGACACCGCCAATGCCTCCCGCACCTCCAGCGCCGCCGCACTACCGGATCGAAACCTCGCTCAATGCGGCTTTGCCGTCGATGACGCTGCTCTACGGTCGCAACCTGCTCGACACGCTGCATGAGCGGGTCGGGGAGGAGGACATTCGCGGCGGCCTGCATCAGGATGGCCCCACGACCGGCTGGGTGCGTGTGATCGGCACTGGCGGCAAGCAGCAGGGCGATCCGCTCGGGGTCTTCGGCGCGGGGCCGCAGTTCTCCTATGGTTTCGTCGGCTTGCAAGGCGGCCAGGATCTGCTTCGCCGCGAGTATGACGCCGGCAGCCGCGATCATGCCGGCGTCACCTTTGCCGTTGGCAGCGCCCATGGCGACGTCACCCACTTCGACGGCACGAGGGGCGACGATGAACTGCAGGCCTACACGCTGGGCGGCTACTGGACGCATTTCGGCGCGCTGGGCTGGTACGTCGATACAATGCTGCAAGGCACGCTCTACAACGCCCGTACCACTGCCAACCGCGGCTTGCTTCCGTTCAAGACCAAGGGCAACGGCGTCGCCGGCTCAGTTGAAGCGGGCTATCCGTTCAAGTTTGCAAACGGCTATTTCATCGAGCCGCAGGCGCAACTGATCTATCAGAACATCAACTTCAACGACGCCCTCGACAATGCGGCGCTGGTGAAGTTCAGCAATGTGGATTCGCTGACCGCGCGGATCGGCGCGCGATTTGGCCGCACGTGGTCGCTCGACGGCAATGTACAGCACGGGCGCGTGATCACGGCTTGGATCCGGCCGAACCTCTGGCAGGAATTCCGTGGCAATCCAATCACGCAGTTCTCTTCCGAGGATGGCTTTGTGCCGTTCCGGGCCGATCTTGGCGGTACCTGGGGCGAGGTCAATGTCGGTGTCAGTGGGCAGGTCAACCTCAACACCACGCTGTTCGCCAACGCCTCCTATCAATCCCGTTTCGACGGCGGCTTCGCCTACAACGGCAAGGCCGGCGCGAGGATCAGCTGGTAACCGCGGGACGGAAGACCGGCGCGTGTGGCTGCCCTGACTACGTGGCGTATCTCTGCCTTTACTCTCAGTTGGCGCTTACTGACCGGTGCTATTCCATCACCGCGTGTTCCGGACTTGGCGCCTGTTTGCGCAGCATGGCCTTGGTCGAACCGATCATGAGAGTGAGCGGGAGGGCGCACACGATCAAGGCCGTTATGAGCTGGTAGTCGTGCGAGAACGCAATGATCTGCGCCTGTATGGCGACAAGCTTGTCGGCCAGGGCGCGGCCAGCGTCAGTGGAAAGATTGATCATGCCGCTGACGTCAGGCATTTGCAGCGCGTGGTTGAACGGGTTGATATGCTCAGAGAGGATGGCATAGGTCCGCCGCCCCCCCTGCGTCAGCTGGGCAATAACGACGGAGATGCCGATCGAACTTGCGACATTTCGCAACAGCGTCAGTATCGAGGCGCCCTCGGTGCGCAGGTTGTTTGGCAGCGTCAGGAACGACACCGTTGAGAGCGGCACGAACACGAGCCCGAAGCCAAAACCCTGGAGGGCGTTGATGGCCAGGAACTCCCGCACCTCGGTCTGGTCGGTCCAGCCGGACATCACGTAAAGCGAGCTGCCCGTCATCAGCAGACCCACGAAAATCAACGTGCGCGCCTCGAATTGGCGCATCAGCCGGCCAACCAGCATCATGGCGAAGAAAGTGCCAACGCCACGGCTAGCCATCAATTCGCCTGCAGTGATGACTGGATAACCGGCCACGTTCTGCAGGTAGGGCGAGGCTAGCGCCATCGTGGAGAACAGCACGAGCCCCATGATGATCATGAAGACGCCGCCAGTGACGAAGTTGCGGTCCTTGAACAGGGAGAATGGGATGAAGGGTGTTGAGGTCGTAAAAGAGTGGGCGAGAAAGAAATAGAGGCCGATGCCTGCGACGACGAATTCGGTAACAATCTCAGTGGATTCGAACCAGTCCAGTTGCTCTCCGCGGTCAAGCGCGAGTTGCAGCGAGCCGATCGCAATGGCCAGTGCCGCGAAGCCGAACCAGTCGAACTTGTGGCCCTGGTTCTGTTTCGTTTCGTCCATGAAGACTAACAAGCCAAGCACGGTGATTGCGCCGAACGGCAGGTTGACGAAGAACACCCAGTGCCAGGAGTAGGTTTCCGTAAGCCAGGCGCCGAGTGTCGGTCCCATGATCGGACCCAACATCACGCCCATGCCCCAGATCGACATCGCCTTCGCCCGTTCCTGCAGCGT
>JGI24705J35276_12237437_pt1 | contig 11141 bp, 12 predicted proteins | sample TergutNt197P4_FD_35276 | JGI IMG/M metagenome (IMG submission 35276)
CGGGCAGCCGTGGCCGGGGTTTCCCCGGCCAGTGGCTGCGCCCCCTCGAGGGGGGAGGCGCAACATCGCGCAGCGAGTGGAGTCTGGGGGTGGCGTCATTTCACAGCGGCTTGATGCTGCCGGGGACGATTTTCGCGCCAAAGTCGCGCATCATCTCCCGCACGAACGGGTCGGCCATCAGCAGCGATTCGGCGGCCTTCATGCGCTGGGCGGCGGCGATGGCGTTGCGGCGCGACGGGCTGTCGGCCACAGTCCCCACTTCCACGCCCAGCCGCACGGCGTGGCCCGCATCGAGCAGCGCGGCTTGCAGGCGGGCCTGCGCGCCGGCGTTGGCCAGCGATTCGTTTTCGACGCGCAGCGTCCACTGGCTGTCGCTGCGCGCCACCAGTTGCGATTGCAGCGCCAGTTCGCGCACCACGGCGGTGATGGCTTCGCGCGCGACCAGTTCCTGCACCAGCGCGTGCCAGAAGTCGCCTTCGCCCGTGGTTTGCACGGGGCGCGGATCGGGCGCGGGCGCGGGGCGCGGCGGGACGGGTTCGCCGCTTGCCTCGCGCACTTTCAATGCCACGATTTCGGCGGCTACGGGAGATTGTTCGGCTGCGGCTTGACTCGATTCGGGCTTGCGCGGCGCGGGCGGCTCGCGCACGGGCAGAGGCAGCACCGGCACGCGCGCGGTGGCGGGAGCGCCATCGTCCAAGCCATCATTGGGCGCTGGCTGACCGGCCCAGCCAGCGTCGGGCGGGGCGAATTCGCTGCTGTCCGGGCCTGCTGGATCGGACGGCGGCGCGGGCGCTTCAGTCTGGTTTAGAGTTTTTTTTTCAGCCGTGGCCGCCGCAGCAGGCCGCTTGAACGGCAGCAGGCGCAGCAGCACCATGGTCAGGCCGGCGTATTCGTCGGGCGCCAGGCCCAGTTCGGCGCGGCCATGGATGCACAGGCTGTAGAGCAGTTGGGTCTCGTCAGCGGGCAGCTCGGCGGCCAGGCGGGCGATGTCCTGCGCGTCGGGATCGGCCTCGTCGGCGGGCAGGCCGGGCGCGGCTTGTAGCACCGCCATGCGTTGCAGCGCGGCGGCCATGTCCTCCAGCGTGGTGGCCGCCGACAGGCCAGCGGCGCGCAATTGCCCGGACAGGTCGATCACCGCCTTGCCGTCGCCCGCGGCCAGCGCCCCGATCAGGCTGAACACCACGCCGCGATCCACGCTGCCCAGCATCTGGCGCACGGTGGTCTCTTGAACCTTGCCGGAGCCGAAGGCGATGGCCTGGTCGGTCAGGCTGAGCGCGTCGCGCATCGAGCCGCGCGCGGCGCGCGCCAGCAGCCGCAGCGCCTGCGGCTCGGCGCTCACTTGCTCGGCGCCGAGCACGTGCGCAAGCTGCGCCAGCACCGTTTCGGGCGCCATGGGCCGCAGGTTGAATTGCAGGCAGCGCGAGAGCACCGTCACCGGCACCTTTTGCGGGTCGGTGGTGGCGAGCACGAATTTCAGGTATTCGGGCGGCTCTTCGAGCGTCTTCAACATGGCGTTGAAGGCGGTGTTGGTCAGCATGTGGACTTCGTCGATCATGAAGACCTTGAAGCGTCCCTGCACCGGCTTGTAAAGCGCCTGCTCCAGCAGTTGCTGCACCTCGTCCACGCCGCGGTTGCTGGCGGCGTCCAGTTCGGTGTAATCGACGAAGCGGCCGGCCTCGATCTCGGTGCAGGCCGGGCACGCGCCGCAGGGCGTGGCGGTGATGCCGCCCTGGCCATCGGCGCCCGTGCAGTTGAGCGACTTGGCCAGAATGCGCGACACCGTGGTCTTGCCGACCCCGCGCGTGCCGGTGAACAGGTAGGCATGGTGCAGCCGTTGTTGGTTCAAGGCGTTGGTCAGGGCCTGTACCACGTGCTCCTGGCCCACCATTTCGGAGAAGTTCCGCGGACGGTATTTGCGGGCCAGTACCATGTAAGACATGGGATGGGATTCTACGGGGCTGAAACCCGCCTTGGCTTCATGGCACTGCGCCGCCGGGCGCCAGGCCTTGCTCCAGCGCCAGCAGCCACTGCTTGCGCGGCAGGCCGCCGCCGTAGCCGGTCAATTGGCCGTTGCTGCCGATCACGCGGTGGCAGGGCACGACGATGGAAACCTTGTTCTGTCCATTGGCCGCCGCCACGGCGCGCGTGGCGCTGGGGCGGCCCATGTGCGCGGCCTGCCGCGCGTAGCTCCAGGTCTGGCCGTAGGCAATGGTCAGCAGCGCCTGCCACACCTGTTTCTGAAACGGCGTGCCCACCAAATCCAGCGGCACGTCGAACCGCCGCAGATGGCCGGTGAAATAAGCATCGAGCTGTTCACCCAAGACGCGGGTGCGCTCGTCTTCGCCAGCTTCGGCGCGTGCGCCGGCGTGGCGCTCCACATCGCGCCATTCGCGGCTCAGACGCGCCGTGACGGTGCTGAATTCCAGCAGGCACAACCCGCGCGGGCTGAACAACGCCGCCATTTCGCCCAGCGGCGTGGCGTAGCGGTGCAGCAGCAGTGGGGGCGTGGGGGCGATCATTGCAGTGTCTTTGCTCGCATTCTCTACGATTGGCGCGCGCACCAGTAGCCGGGTCGGCGCTGATGGTGCGCCACGGCCAGAATGGTCACGGTTTCATTGGTCGTCTCGTAATGCACCGAGTAGGGGAAGCGGTGCAGCACACGCTTGCGGTTGCCTTCATCATCTTCGGGTCTGCTGAGCGGAGTGGCAGCGATGCGATCGATCGCGTCAAATACCTCGGCTCGAAAGGCGTCAGCCACCAAGGCGTTGCGCTCGCGGTACCATGCCAACGCCTCTGCAATGTCGCTTTCGGCCCCCGGCGCAAGAGCAACAGTAAAGCCGGTCACAGGGCGCTCAAGCGGGCGCGTGCCTCGGCCCACGGCACGGCCTGCGCAGCGCCACTGCGCAGTGCTGCCTTGCGCTGGCGAATTTCGTCGGCCCATGTCTTGCCCACGGCGGCGGCGTCTTCGCCGCCTAGGCTGTCCAGCAGGGCAACCATTAGCGCCGACCGCTCGTCGGGCGCGAGTGCCAAAGCCTCATCGAACAGGTGATTCAGGCGCGCGTTCATGTCGAACATTTTAGAACCTCGCAATCAACCCGAACGGCTTTCGAGGGACGAACGCGCATGAATCGACGCCTCGTCGGCCAGCATGGGCAGCGCCACCCATTGGCCATCTACCGGGCGCACGCGGATGCGGTGGTCGAAAGCTTCTTGCAGCGCGAGTTGGGTGTCGGCGCTGGCGGTGGGGCCGTGGTGCAGAACGCTGCCTGCGCGCACGACGATCAGTTCGTCGGCTTGCAGGGCCACGCCGAGTTCGTGCAGCACGCTGACGGCCAGGCAGCCGCCGGCGGCGAGGGCGCGCACCAGGGCGATCCAGTCGGCCTGGTGCGGCGGGTCGAGGTGCGCCAGCGGCTCGTCCATCAGCAGCACCGGCGCCTGCACGGCCAGGGCGCGGGCCAGCAGCACGCGCTGGCGTTCGCCGCCCGAGAGCTCGCCCAGGCGGCGCTGGCGCAGCTCCCAGGCCGAGGCGGCGCGCAGGGCGCGCTCGACGGCGGCGCGGTCGGCCTGGCTGGGCGGCGCCAGCCAGGGGCGGTGCGGCAGACGGCCCAGCATGGCAACGTCGAAAGCCGTCAGGTCGTCGCCGCCGGTTTCCGCCTGACCCAGCCAGGCCAGTTGCGTGGCCCGCGCGCGCGCGCGCCAGCCGGCCAGCGGGCGGCCTTGCAAGCTGACCAGTCCGTTGCACGGCAGCAGCCCGGCCAGCACGCGCAGCAGGGTGGATTTGCCAGCGCCGTTGGGGCCCACCACCGCCACCCAGCGCCCGGGGCCGAGTTGCAGGTCGATGGCCCGCAGGATGCGGCGCTTGCCGATGCTGGCGCTGTTCAGGCGGGCGCTGAGGGCACTGAGGGTGGTCATTTTTTGCGCATCAGCCACAACAGGTACACGCCGCCCAGCACCGCCGTCAGCACGCCCACGGGTAATTCTTGCGGCGCGATCAGCAGCCGGGCGGCGATGTCGGCGGCCATCAACAGCAGCCCGCCGGCCAGTGCCGACAGCAGCACCAGTGGCCCGTGCGTGCTGCGTCCGAGGCCGCGCGCCAAGTGCGGGGCCACCAGGCCGACGAAGCCGATCAGCCCGGTCTGCGCCACCGCGGCGCCGGTGGCCAGCGCCAGCACGCCGACCAGCAGCGCGCGCAGCGGCGCCAGCGGCAGACCCAGGCTTTGCGCGGTGGCTTCGCCCAGCGTCAGCGCGTCCAGCACGGGCGACAGCGCCCAGGCGATGAGCGCCAGCGGGGCCAGCATGGCGGCCATCATGGCGCAGGCGCTCCAGCCGACGAAGCCGGTGATGCCCAGTGAAAAACCCTGCATGGCCAGCAGCACGCCGGGGTCGGCGATTTGCACCAGTTCGCGCACCGCGCCCAGCACGTAACCCACCACCACGCCGGCCAGCAGCAGCCGCAGGGTTTGCTGCACGCCTTGCGCCAGCACCAGGGTCAGCAGCACGCCAGCCAGGGCACCGGCAAAGGCGGCGCCGGTCAGCCCCAGCCGCGCCAGCCAGGGCGAGGTGGCCTGCGCCAGCGCCGCGCCGCTGCCGTCCGCCGCCACACCGGCGGCGCCCAGACCGGCGAAAGCCAGCGCCACGGCCAGCGCCGCGCCGGAGGCGCTGCCCAGTAGGTACGGATCGGCCAGCGGGTTGCGAAACAGCCCCTGCGCCACCGCGCCGGCCAGCCCCAGCAGCGCGCCGGCCAACCATGCGCCCAGCGTGCGCGGCAGGCGGATGTCCCACAGAATCAGCCAGGCCACGGGATCGTGACGGGCGTTGAAAACGCTGTCCAGACCGGTGCTGCCCACGCTGGCGCCCAGCAGGGCGCCGAGCGCCGCCAGCGCCGCCAGAGCGATGCCGAGCCAGACGATGCGCGCGCGCCCTCCCTCGCTCCCAGCCCCTCCCCCGCGAGGGGGAAGGGGAGCAAGAGAGCTTGCGCGACAATCTCCAGGGAAGAGGGGAGCGTTTTTCCTTCCCCCTGACGAGGGAGGGCGCTCCGAAGGAGCAGGAGAAGGGGGAGCGCCGCGCAGGGACATGGCTCGAAATTTTTCTATGGCCGGGCCATTTGCTCGCTGACGCAGCGGGCCATCAGCCGCGCGCCTTCGTCCATGCGGGGGCCGGGGCGCACCAGCGCGTCGCGCTCGGCGGCGTCGAAGGCGCAGACGCGGCCTTCGCGGATGGCCTTCAGCGCCGGCCAGCCGGGGCGGCGTTGCATGTCCTCAAGGCTGCCGCGGCTGGCCATGATGAGGCTGGGCGCGGCGCGCACCACCAATTCGGGGTTGATGCGCGGAAACGGCCCCAACTCCGGCCCGATGACGTTGACCAGGCCCAATTCGTCCATCAACTCGCCGATGAAACTGCCGCGCCCGGCGGCAAACGGCGCGGGACTGACTTCGAAATACACCCGCATGCCGTGCGCGCTGGCCGGTAGCGATTGGGCGGCGGCCTTGACGCCGGCGTCGATGCGCTGCATCAGCGCATCCGCGCCGTCCACTTGCAGCGTCCGCGCCAGCGTGATGGTGACGCGGCGCAGATCGGCGGCGGTGCGCGGCTCCAGTTGCACCACTTTCAGACCCAGCGCGCGCAGGCGCACGGCGGCGCTCGATGAGGTGGCGGTCAGCACCACGTCGGGCCGCAGCGCGGCGATGGCTTCCACGTTCGGGTCCAGCCCGCCGCCGACCTGCGGCAGCCTGGCCACCGGCGCGGGCCAGTTGGAATAGCGGTCCACCGCCACCAGGCGCTCGCAGGCGCCGAGCGCGCAGGCGGTTTCGGTCAGCGAAGGCAGCAGGCTGACCATGCGCGCCGGCGGCGCATCGAAGCGGGTGACGAAACCGGCGTCGTCCTTCACTTCGTAAGCCTGCGCCGCCAGCGCCAGCGCGGCGAGCCAGGCGGCCAGAAAGCGTTTCAAGATTTTGGCGTCCACCGCAAGCCCAGGTAAAAAGTGCGGCCCGGCGTGTTGTAGCCGCGCGCGAGCTGGTAGTTCTTGCCGCCCAGGTTGTCGATGCGCGCCAGCAACGTCCATTCGCGCGCGATGGTGGCGCTGGCGTACAGGTTGACCAGACCGTAGCCCCCCAGCGCCTGCGTGTTGGCCGCGTCGTCGTAGCGGCGGCTGGACGCTTGCAGTTCGGCGCCCAGCGTCCAGCCGGCGACACGGGTGTCGGCGCTGAATTTGAGAATGCGCCTGGCGCGGCGCGCCAGCAGAGCGCCGGTGTCGGCGTTGTGCGGGTCTTGCATATCCAGCGAGCCGCTGAGGTTGACGCCGCCCAGCCGGTGCGCGCCCGACAAGGTGATGCCGCGCAAAATCGCACTGCCCGTGTTGCTGTAGCAGCCGTAGGGGGAGGCGCACGTGCCGGCGGCGCCGAAATCGATCAGGCCGGTCACGCGGTTGCGGTAGGCCACGACGCCAAAGCGGCTGTCCTGCCGCGACCAGTGCAGACCCAGCTCGACGTTGCGGCTTTTTTCGGGCGTCAGGTCAGGGGCGCCGTATTCCGAGAATCGCTGGTACAGCGTCGGCACGCGAAACGCCGTGCCTGCCGCGCCGGTCACGCGCCAGCCGGGCGCAAAACTGTAGCCATAGGCCACGCCGCCGGTGGTCTGGCCGCCGAATTCGCTGTCGCGGTCGTAGCGCAGGTTGACTTGCAAGGTGTGCGGGCCGCCGCTGTAGCCGTAGCCCAGGGCAATGGCGTTCTGGTGGCGGCTGCGGTCGATGGGGTCGTTGACCAGCGCGTCATCCCGCCGCTCCAGCGCCGCGGTGACGAGGTGGTTGCCTTCACGCCATTCGTTCTGGAACAGGAAGTTGCGCAACGTCGTCTTGTTGGAGTAGCCGGAGGGCCAGTCATCGTAGCGGTGCTGCGACTGGCTCGCCGACAGGCGCGTGCTGTAGTGCGGGCTCCACTGCGCGCTCCAGGTGGCGCCCAGCGTATCCAGCCGGCTGTCGCCCCGATCACGCAGGCCGGGCATGTAATCGTTGTATTGGGCCTTCATGTCGGTGTGCGTGCCGCTCAACTCCAGCCGGTGCGCGGGGTTGATCTGCAGGCCCAGGCGGCCGTTCACGGCGTTCTGGCGGTAGCCATCGATGATGGGACTATCGTCGCTCTGGCGGTAGCCCCGGCTGATGTCGCGCTCCAGCCCCAGCGAATAGTCCACCGCGCCGTTCTGGCCCGAAAAACCCGCCTCCAGTTTGCCGGTGCGATGGTTGCCTGCGCCTACGCCTACATAGGGAGTAAACGCGCCCTCGCCCTTGCGGGTAAAAATTTGCACCACGCCGGCAATGGCGTCGGAGCCGTACACCGCCGCTGCCGGGCCGCGCACGATCTCGATGCGATCGACCTGGCCGAGCGCAATGGCCTCCCAGGGCGCGCCCGCCGTGGTCTGGGTGTCCACGCGCACGCCGTCGATATAGACGGCGGCAAAGCGGTTGTCGCCGCCGCGGATGTACAGGCTGGTGGCGGCGCCGGGGCCGCCGGTGCGCGACAGCTCCAGCCCCGGCTGGCGTTGCAGCAGGTCGGCGATGTTGACGGCGCCGCTCAGCTCGATCTGGGCGCGGTCGATCAGCGTCACGTCGGCCAGCACGTCGGCCAGCGGCTGCGCCACGCGCGTGGCGGTGACGATGGTCTCCGGCAACGGCAGCGCATCTGGTTGGGCGGTGGCCGCCGTGGCCGAGCCGGAAGCGGCTTGGGCATGGGCGGGGTTGAGCGCGGCGAGCGCGCACGAAAACGCGAGCGGCAACGCAAGGTGCCGGAACGCAAGCGGGTGTTTTTTCATGACGGAAAGCACACGAGAGTAGTGTCGTGTCACGACACTGGGCTACCCCTGCCGGCTTCCCCGCCGGCGCGTGGGGTGAACATGGCCGCGCCAGGCGCAGCCTCCTCATTGGCCGGTATCCGGGCTGGCGGAGGTCGCTCCTTCATGCCTCGCCTTCCCGGCTTCAGGCCCGTGAGGGCGTCGGCCAGTGGCGGTATGAGGCTGGGAGCCGGCGCCGCAATGAATCGCATCGCGGCGCCATCCGCTTACCGTTGCGGGGGCAGCGCAGGTTAGGCCGGGGTCCGGGCCGGACCAGCCCCCCTGCTTCCCGTTGAACTGCTGCCGTGCGAACCACGGCGCGCGAGCACCAACGCCGGCGATTGTAAGGTAGGGCATGAGCGCGCGCACCTACAATGCGCGGGTCAGCCAGAGGAGACGACGAGCTGCCATGACCAACCCGCCCCTCACCGAACAGATCGCCGAGCGCGTCGAGCGCCTGCTCGTGCGCCATGAGGAATTGCGCCGCACCAACGAACTGCTTGCGCAGCAGGTGCAGGCGCTGACGCACGAGCGCGACAGCCTCAAATCGCGCCTGATGGCCGCGCGCGCGCGCGTCGATGCGCTGATCGACCGCCTGCCCGCCGCCGCCGCGGTGCTGCCCGCCGACCAGGCCGATGGCGGCAAGGAGGGGGCACCGACATGAAGCAGTTGGAAATCAAGATCATGGGCCAGGGCTACCTGCTCGGCTGCCCCGAAGGCGGCGAAGAGCGCCTGCGCGAAGCCGTGTACCGGGTGGACGCCGCCATGTGCAAAATTCGTGACGCCGGCAAGATCAAGGCGCGCGACCGCATCGCCGTGCTGGCCGCGTTGAACCTGGCTTTCGAGCTGGAAACACCGCCGCCCGCGCCCGCTGCCACCCCCCCCGCATTGGGCGAGGAACCGCCCCTGACCCCCGCAGAACAGACCACCCTCGCCAGCCTGCTCGCGCGCCTCGATCAGGCGCTCAGGGACGATGGGTGTCTGCTTTAGATTTTCATTTTCCATCAGGGAAAAATTCGGATGGGCCGGCGAAAAACGCGACCCAGCCCCCATTTTCCAATTTCTGAGAATCTTCGAGAAAGCGTTTGCCTGAATCGGAAGATGTATCGGAATTCATGTTTGCGTTTTCCCGCTGAAGCCCGCCATGCCCCTCGATTCCACCCAGCGCTTTACCGACCGCGTCGCTGATTACGTTCGTTATCGCCCCGGTTATCCTGCCGAATTGATTGATTTTCTGCATGAAACCTGCGCGATTCCGCCCAGGGCGCGGGTCGCTGATATGGGCGCTGAAACAGGTATTTCCAGTAAATTGCTGCTCGATGCCGGGCACCCGGTCATTGCCGTCGAGCCCAACGATGCCATGCGCCAAGCCGCCGACCAATGGCTGTCCGGCTACCCCGGCTATTCGAGCGTTGCCGCGCCCGCCGAACAGACCACGCTGCCCGGCGCCAGCGTCGATCGGGTCATCGCCGCGCAGGCTTTTCACTGGTTCGACCGCGATCGGGTGCGCCAGGAATTTGCCCGTATCCTGCGCCCCGGCGGCCGGCTGGCGCTGCTGTGGAACGCACGTTTGCTCGATGGCAGCGCTTTCTTGCGCGGTTATGAGGCGCTGCTGCAAGCGCATGGCGTCGATTACAACGCCGTGGCCGAGCGTTACAGCGACGATGCCGACATGCAGCAATGGTTTGGCCCAGGGTTGCGGGACACCGGTCATTTCCATTATGTGCAGAAACTGGATTTTGACGGTTTGCGTGGCCGTCTGATGTCCTCGTCATACGCGCCGAAGCCCGGGCACCCCCATTTTGAACCGGCCATGCAGGTGCTCCAATCCCTGTTCGACGCCACCGCCCGGCAAGGAGTTGTCGATTTTGAATACGATACCCGGATTTACGTTGGCGTCTTGTGACCGGGCATTGACAAGCCGATTGAGCTTCATGTTGCAGCCAAGGTTTCTTTTGCCACTGCCGAAGGCAAAAATTGCCGCGCTGGCATCACAATGACGGCGCAAGGAGACTCAAACAGCATGAGCGCAACCCACGAACTGCTCCAGCGGGCCATCGACAACCCCGGCGTGTTGCAATGGCATACGTGGTCGGCGCTTGCGCCCGGCCCGGCGCTGGTGGTGCTGGGCGCGGTGCATGGCAACGAGGCGTGCGGCGCGCACGCCATCGCGCGCGCGATGGATGATCTGCTGCATGGCCGGTTGACGCTGGCGCGCGGACGCCTGACGCTGGTGCCGGTGGCCAATCCGCTGGCCTTTGGCCGCAACACGCGCGAGGGCGAGCGCAATCTGAACCGCCGCTTCGTGCCGCTCGCCGCGCCGCGCGATTACGAGGACCGCATCACGAGCCAGCTCGCGCCCCTGCTGGCGGCGCACGACGCGCTGCTGGATCTGCATTCGTTTCATACGCCCGGCGACCCTTTTGCCATGGTCGGCCCGCGCAACAACAGCGGCGCGCGCGAGCCTTTTGCCCGCGCCGGCGAGGAGATGGCGCTGGCGCGCGCACTGGGCGCACAGCGCGTCGTCGAAGGCTGGCTGGAGGTGTACGACCGCGCCGCCCGCGCACGCGGCCAGTTGCCCGACGAAGAAGGCATCGGCACCAATGAGTACATGCGCAGCCAGGGCGGCTACGCCGTGACGCTGGAGTGCGGCCAGCACGAGGATCCGCAGGCCATCGAGGTGGCCGCTCGCGCGCTGCGCGGCGCGCTGGCCGCGCTGGGGCTGGCGCAAGTGCAGGCGCCAGCGCGCTTTACCGGCGCTTCGACGCAGCTCAAGGAGGTGGTGCTGCGCGAATCGCCGCACGACCGGCTGGCGCGCGACTGGCGCAGCTTTGACGCCGTGCAGGCCGGCGAGGTGATCGGCATCCGCGCCGATGGCCGTCCCGTGCTGGCCCCGCGCGCCGGCTGTGTACTGTTCTCGCACCCGGAAGCGGAGGTGGGCCGCGAGTGGTTTTATTTGGCCGAGAGCGAGACACGCCCCTGAAGGGCGCGCTCATTGGCCGCGGTCAACCCTGCTACACTGCGCCGCATGTTCGTTTCTCACACTGTCATTTCATCGCTGGACGTTGCCGTCCAGGGGGCTTGGCCCTGGCGCAAGCCTGCGTACTGACTTTGTGAACGCGCCCGCAACGGGCGCTCAAGCGCGGCAGCCAGGCAACCGGCCCGCCGCATCCAGGAAAACGAATGGCAGGGCTTGTCAACTGCCTTGCGCAGAGCGCCAAGGAGGCTCGACGCTCATCATGATTACCGAACTCGAATTCAAAAGCCTGGCCGGCCAAGGCTACAACCGCATTCCCTTGATGGCCGAGGCGTTTGCCGAT
>JGI24705J35276_12237438_pt1 | contig 11141 bp, 12 predicted proteins | sample TergutNt197P4_FD_35276 | JGI IMG/M metagenome (IMG submission 35276)
GGATGGTGCAAAGTGATTTCGACGGCACCATCAGCTTGCTCGACGTCACCGACACCCTGCTCCAACGCTTTGGCCGCCCCGGCTGGCAGACGCTGGAAGACGCCTGGGAGCGCGGCGCCATCGGCTCGCGCGAGGGCAGTTGGCGGTGATTTCCAGATCGCCCAGCCCGTGGCGACGCAGCACGTGGGCGATGGCGCGGTCCAGGCCGCCGATGGCGTCGGCGGCAAGGGCGTGGGTCATACTGATTAACATGCGGCCTGTTTCCTTCCTCAAACTTCCACAGCGCCCATGCCGTCCGCGCCAGAACCAGTCACCGCCTACGTCGCCCTCGGCGCCAATCTGGGCGACGCGCGGACGGCGGTGCGCCGGGCGCTGGGTGATCTGGCCCAATTGCCGCACACGCAAGTCACCGCCCGTTCCAGCCTGTGGCGCAGCGCGCCGGTGGCCGCCAGCGGCCCCGACTTCATCAACGCCGTCGCTGAACTGCGCACCAGCCTGACCGCGCCTGATTTGCTGAACGCCTTGCAGCAACTGGAAAACGCCGCCGGCCGCCAGCGGCCCTATCCCAACGCGCCGCGCACGCTCGACCTGGATTTGCTGCGCCACGGCGACGCGCGCATCGACACCCCGCGCCTGCAAGTGCCGCATCCGCGCATGATGGCGCGCGCCTTCGTGCTGCGCCCGCTGGCCGAGATCGCGCCGCATCTGGTCAGCGCCGCCGCGCTGGAGGCGGTGGCGCGGCAGGCCATCGAACGCTTGCCGTGATCGACCGTCATCGAAAAACGCCCATGTCCATCCTGACCTCGATGCCCATAACGGCGCAAACCGTGCTGCTGCTCATCGCCAGCAATGTGTTCATGACCTTTGCCTGGTACGGGCACCTGAAGAACCTGGCGACATCGCCGTGGTACGTGGCGGCGTTGCTCAGTTGGGGCATCGCGCTGTTCGAGTACCTGCTGCAAGTGCCGGCCAACCGCATCGGGCACCAGCAGTTCAGCGTCGGCCAGCTCAAGATCATGCAGGAGGTCATTACGCTGGCGGTGTTCGTTCCGTTTGCCATGATTTATCTCAAGGAACCGCTCAAACTCGACTACCTGTGGGCCGCGCTGTGCATTACGGGGGCGGTTTACTTCATTTTTCGCAATGGCTAAGAGCCTGTTTACGATCTCAGCGGGCCTGCTGAGATCGTAAGCAGGCTCTAAGGCCTTAAACTTGGGCCCAACGGCCTGGCGTCCAATCGCCCAGGTCCCGTCCATACGAATCAACCCTCAGAGCGGAGCTCTTTCTCATGCTGTTCAGCAAACTGTTGCCCAAGGAGGGCAATTTTTTTGACCTGTTCAACCAGCACGCCGACCGCATCGTCGAGGCGGCCCATGCGTTTCAGCAACTCGTGGCCAATTACGCCGACCCGCACCTGCGCGACAAGTACATCCAGGAAGTGGACAACGCCGAGCGCGCCGCCGACCGCGTGACGCACGAGGTCAACCGCCTGATCCACACCACCTTCATCACCCCGATCGACCGCGAGCACATCCACGGCCTCATCAACCAGATGGACGACGTGGCCGACCTGTTGCAGGATTCGGCCGAAAGCATGGCGCTGTACGACGTGCGCCACATGACGGACGAGATCGTGCGCCTGACGGATCTGTCGGTCAAATGCTGCCAGCGCGTGCAGGCCGCCGTGCGCCTGCTGGGCAAGGTGACCGAACCGGCCACCGCCGAGGCCACGCTCAAGACCTGCGAGGAGATCGACCGCCTCGAATCCGATGCCGACCGCGTCATGCGCAGCGCCATGAGCAAGCTGTTCCGCGAAGAGCCGGACGTGCGCGAGGTCATCAAGCTCAAGGCCATCTACGAGCTGCTGGAAACCATTACCGACAAGTGCGAGGACGTGGCCAACCAGATCGAAGGCATCGTTCTGGAGAACTCGTGATTGCGCCTTACTGACATGGGAACCATTCAAACAACCCTGTGGGTCGTCGTGATGCTGGTCGCGCTGGCGCTGGCGTTCGACTTCATGAACGGCTTTCACGATGCCGCCAACTCGATTGCCACCGTCGTTTCCACCGGCGTGCTGCGGCCCACGCAGGCGGTGGTGTTCGCCGCCTTCTTCAACGTCCTGGCCATCTTCATCTTTCACCTCAGCGTGGCGACCACGGTCGGCAAGGGCATCGTGCAGCCCGGCGTGGTGGACACGCACGTGGTGTTCGGCGCGCTGGTGGGCGCCATCACCTGGAACCTGATTACCTGGTACTACGGCATTCCGTCGAGTTCGTCGCACGCGCTGATCGGCGGCATCGTCGGCGCGGTCATGGCCAAGACCGGCGCCAGCGTTCTGATCGCCTCCGGCATTCTCAAAACCGTGGCGTTCATCTTCATTTCGCCGCTGCTGGGTTTTCTGTTCGGCTCGCTGATGATGGTGGCGGTGGCGTGGGTCTTTCGCCGAATGCGGCCCAGGCAGGTCGACAAGCTGTTCCGGCGGCTGCAACTGCTGTCGGCCGGCGCCTACAGCCTGGGCCACGGCGGCAACGACGCGCAAAAGACCATCGGCATCATCTGGATGCTGCTCATTGCCACCGGCTACACCAGCGCCGGCGATACCGCGCCGCCGGTGTGGACCATCGTCTCCTGCTACATGGCCATCGGTTTGGGCACCATGTTCGGCGGCTGGCGCATCGTCAAGACCATGGGGCAGAAAATCACCAAGCTCAAGCCGGTGGGCGGCTTTTGCGCCGAAAGCGGCGGGGCGCTGACGCTGTTCATCGCCACCTGGATGGGCGTGCCGGTATCCACCACGCACACCATCACCGGCGCCATCGTCGGCGTCGGCGCCACCCAGCGCGCCAGCGCGGTGCGCTGGGGCCTGGCCGGCAACATCGTCTGGGCCTGGGTGCTGACCATTCCGGCCTCGGCGTTCGTTGCCGCGCTGGCGTACTGGGTCAGTCTGTATATCTATTGAAGACAGGCCCGGTAGCGAAGAACTATAATTACCAGTTTTTCGATGTGTCGCTGGCCGGGTGGCCATGTCGCGTGTCTCAACATCGGAAGAACCCGGCGCCGCGCCAGGCATGGCCTTGGCGGCGCCAGAACACCCAGGATCACCATCACATCATGGTCGTTATTCGTCTCTCGCGCGGCGGCGCCAAGGCCCGCCCGTTTTACAACATCGTCGCTGCCGACAAGCGCGTGCGCCGCGATGGCCGCTTCATCGAGCGCATCGGCTTTTACAACCCCGGCGCCGCCGAAAGTGAAGAGGGCCTGCGCATCGCCCAGGACCGCCTGACCTACTGGAAGGGCGTCGGCGCGCAGTTGTCGCCCACGGTCGAGCGCCTGGTGCGCCAGGCCGCCAAGGCCGCCGCTTGAAGTGAAATACCCCCAGGCTCCACGCGCTTCGCGCTGTTGCGCCTCCCCCCTCAAGGGGGCGCAGCCACTGGCCGGGGAAACTTCGGTCGCGGCTGCCTTGGCCCGGCTTGCTCCGCGGCCTTTTGATCCTTTTGTGTTTCATGCGTCGCGGGCAGTGTGCGGCGCCATGAATAGCTGATGCCATCATGATTTCAGGGCTGGAGCCGGTTGAGCTGCCGGCGGACGCGGTCGAAGTGGGCCGCGTGCAGGGCGCCTGGGGCATCAAGGGCTGGATCAAGGTTCAGCCCTACAGCGCCTCTCCGGAGGCGCTTTTTTCTTGCAAACGCTGGTTTCTGCTGCCGCCCGAGCGCGGCCCCAAAGCGGCGTTCGATGGCCCGGCGCGCCTGAAGATCAAGGAAGCGCGCCAGCACGCCGACGCTGCGGTCGCCAGCGCGCACGGCCTTGCCGACCGCGACGCCGCCGAGGCGCTGAAAGGCGCGCGCATCTTCATCCCGCGCTCGTCCTTCCCGACGCCGGAAGAGGGCGAATACTACTGGGTGGACCTGATTGGCCTGGCCGTGGTCAACCGCGAGGGCGTGGCCCTTGGCGAAGTGGCCGACCTGATGTCCACCGGCGCGCAGCAGGTTCTGGTGGTCGGCTACCAGCAGGCCGGCAAGCCGTGCGAGCGGCTGATCCCGTTCGTCGATGCCTACGTGGACGAAGTCGATTTGCAAGCCAGGCGCATCATCGTGGACTGGCAGGCCGATTACTGATTTTCATTGGCGGCCGCGCGCAGGCAGTCCAACGCCAGCGTGACGGCGCGGCGGTTTTCGTCGGCGCGCCAGTACATCGAGACTTCACCAAAACTGTCGAGCGTCATTGGCAGCACGCGCAGTAACTTCAGGTGGGCGAAGTGTGCCGCGGTGCGGTGCGAGGCGACGCCGATCAGCGTCGAATTGGCCAGCAGGGTGAGGTTGAGCAGCGTCGAGTTCAATTCCACGCAATGGCGTGGCAGGCTGTACCCGGCGGCGGCAAGGGCTGCTTCCACGGCATTGCGGATCGGCGTGCCCTTGGGCCAGACGATCCACGGGTAAGCGAACAGGTCGTCCCAGCCGATGGCCCGTCGCCTGGCCAGCGGGTGCTTGAGCCCGGTGACGAAGTGGATTGGATCGCGGTAGAGCATTTCGGTGTGCCAGCCGCCTTGATCCGAACCCGCCGGTTCAGCGGCAGGCATGGTGCGGCCCACCACGATGTCCAACTCGCCTTGCAGGAATTGGGGCATGAGTTGGTCCATCGCGCTTTCCACCAGCCGCGCCTGCACGTGCGGCAGCTTCTCAATGAGGCGCATGACCGCCAGCGGCACCACGCCAGTGACCGCAGCGCCCGAAGCGCCAATGACCACCCGCCCGCTGCCGCCGCCGAGCAGCGCATGCATGTCATCGCGCGCGCTGTCCAGATGCCCTGTAATGCGCCGGGCATGGCCGATCAGCATCTCGCCGTGGGGTGTGGGCCGCAGGCCGCGCGCGTGGCGCTCGAACAGCGGCAGACCGATGTCCGCTTCCAGTTCCTTGAGCCACTTGGAAAGGGCCGGCTGCGTGCTGTACAAGGCGCGCGCCGATTGACTCAGGTTGCCGGTCTGTGCGATCGACATCAGTACTTGCAGGTGGCGCAGCCGCAGGCGGTAGGTCCAGTCCATGTATACCTCTTTATGTATGGGTAAGCGTATTTTTTCATTTCACAAGGCATATCTTAGGGGCTATAAATCGCACTTATGGGCTTGCCTTGCAAGGGACGCCGCCCGCGGTCACCTGCCTTTGTTCGTCTTTGCCACCCAGGATTCAAGCACGCAGATTCATGAAAATTGTTCGTTTCAACCATGGACGCCTGGGCATCAGTGATGGCCGTAAAGTCGTGGATGTCAGTCATCTGTTTGGCGCCGGGCCGGGGGAGTGGCCGCCGGTCGGCATCAACCGGCTGATCCGGGATTTCGACCAGCACCGCGCCGAATTTGCCCGCCTTCTCCAGACGGAAGCGGGTGTGCCGCTGGCATCTGTGCGTCTTGAAACACCGGTGCCCTGGCCCAACAAGCTGATGGCCTATCCAGTCAACTACCATGACCACGCCCAGGAAATGGCTTCCAAGGGCTTGGCCAGCGTGCAGGGCTACTTTCTCAAGTCGAATTCTTCATTGAGCGGTCCGCAGGATCCAGTCGAGTTGCCTGCTCTGCCTGGCCGCGAGATCCACCATGAATGCGAAATCGCACTTATCATCGGCAAGCAAGGCCGTCAGATTCCTCCCGAAAAAGCCCTGGAATACGTGTTCGGCTATGCCTGTCTGCTTGACATGACGGTGCGCGGCAAGGAAGAGCGCGTGTTCCGCAAGTCGTATGACACCTTTACCCCGGTCGGCCCCTGGATCGTGACGGCTGACGAAGTGCCGGACCCCGGGGACATCGACATGAAACTCTGGGTCAACGGTGCATTGCGCCAGCAGGCCAATACGCGCGACCTGATCGTCGATATCCGCCAGATGGTGTCGATTGCTTCATCGGCCTCGACCCTTTTCCCGGGCGACCTGATTGCCACCGGCACGCCTGCCGGGGTTGACAAGGTTGTGGCGGGCGATGTCATCACGATCGAAGTTGCCCATGTGGGCAGGATGTCCGTGCCTGTCGTGCAAGGCAAGTTCGGGGCCAACATCGTTTTTGAGAAACCCTACGAATTCGTACGAAACCACTAAGGAGACGCTAATGAGCAACCAGGCAAACCAGACCCCCGCGCAAGCCATTGAACGCATCAAGGCCACGCGCAATCTCGATGAAATTTATCCGGTTCTCGCCGACCTGCGGGCAACTGCGGGTTGGCACAAAAAACGGCCATCGCTGTGGAAGGAGCCACGCACCGAGTTCCAGCCCATGCACTGGAGCTACGAAGTCAGCCGCGTTGCGCTTGACCAGGCGGGGCAGTGGATCGGTACCGACCTGGCCGAGCGGCGCACTCTGATGCTGTTCAACCCGGTCGGCGACAACGATTACGACACCGTGCGCACGATCGTATCGGCCTATCAGATGATCAAACCCGGTGAATACGCCCGGGCGCACCGTCACTCGGCCACCGCAATGCGCCTGATCATGGACGCCGAACCCGGTTGTTTCACCGTTGTCGATGGCGCCAAGCTGCCCATGCAAACGGGCGATTTCCTGCTCACGCCTGGCGGTTGCTGGCACAGCCACTACAACGAAGGCAAAACCAACGGTTACTGGATCGATTTTCTCGATGTGCCGCTGGTGCATCTGCTGGAACCCATGTTCTACGACGAGTATCCTGATGGCCGCCAGCCGGTCAAGGTTGAACTCACCGAGCACGATTGGTATTTCAGGGCGGCCAAAACGCGGCCTCAGCTCCACGCCCAGCCCGAACGCGATGGATACAAGCGCCTGCTGCTGAACACGCAAGCGCATGTCGTCACGATGGAAATTTGCTACCTCGCGATCGCGCCGGGCGCCAAAACGGTATTCCGGCGCAATACCGCCAGCCGCATTTTCGCCATCACGCAGGGCAGCGGTCGCGCCCGTGTGGGTTCGCGCGACTTCACCTGGAAGCGCGGCGATGTGATCGCCGTTCCCAGTTGGGTCGATTATTCCCTGAGCGCGGACGAGCCTTCGGAGATGCTGGAAGTATCCGACCGTCCGGTGCTCGACAAACTCCGCCTGTATCGCGAAGCCAACTAAACGCCACGGACGTATCCAACATGAGCAAACCCAAGGTACTTATCGCGGGCGGTGGCATCGGTGGTCTGTCCGCGGCCATCGCGTTGCTGAAACGCGGTTTCGACGTTCAGGTTTTCGAGCAGGCGAGTGAGCTGCGCGAATTCGGCGCTGGCATTCAGATCAGCCCAAACGGTAATTGCGCGCTCGCTTCACTGGGCGTGTTTGAGGCGCTGCACCGACTGGCCAATCCATCAGAAGCCAAGGAAATTCGCCTCTGGAACACGGGCAAGACCTGGCCGTTGTTCGATTTGGGCGCGGCCGCGGTGCGCAAATACGGCTTTCCCTATATGACGGTATTCCGGCCCGATTTGCTGGGCGTACTGGCCGATGAAGTCAGGCGGCTCAAACCCGATGCCGTGCAAGTCAGCGCACGTTGCGTTGGCGTCGAACAGGTCGGCAATGGCGTTCGGCTGCAGATGGAAGATGGCCGCACTTTCACCGGCGACCTGCTGGTGGGAGCCGATGGCGTGCGCTCGAAGGTTCGCGCAGCCCTGTTCGGAGAAGACCCGATTCTCTTTTCGGGCATGGTGGCCTGGCGCGCCCTGATTCCCATGGATCGGCTGCCGGAAAGATTCCGCCGCAGCGTTGCCGTCAACTGGGTCGGGCCGGGCGGTCATTTGGTCCACTATCCCATCCATAACGGAGCCTACATGAACTGGGTCGGCACCTTGGAAGGTTCCCAATGGGCCGGTCCGCCCTGGAATGCCCAGACCAATGTCGAGGAAGCCCAGAAAGCCTTCGCGGGCTGGCACGAGGACATCCACACCATGCTGGCGCAGGCGCCTTCGGTCACGAAGTGGGCGCTGTGCGGCAGACCCTTTCTCGACAGTTGGACGAAGGGCCGGGCGACCCTGCTGGGTGATGCCTGTCATCCCACCTTGCCCTTCCTCGCGCAAGGCGCCGTACATACCCTGGAGGACGCCGTGATTCTGGCGCGATGCCTGGAGTCCCATGCCGACCCGCAGGTTGCTTTGCAACGCTACGACGCACTCCGCCGTCCTCGCGCCTACCGCATGATGCGAGGCGCTACTGAAAATACCCAACGTTTCCATAATCCCGCTTTGGCCGCAGCCGATACGGCTGATGAATTTATTTCGCGGGAATGGCAGTCAGACGCTATCAGCGAGCGTTACGACTGGCTGTTTACCTATAACGTGGACACTGTGGACGTGTGAACCGGATGAGGTGAGCAGCGCCTCCTCGTGTGCGGGCTTGTGCCGGGAAATGTTTGAACGAAATAATACATCCGCCGCTTTATCCTGGTGACAGTTTATCTGATTTACCGAGGTTGGTAATTGTCAACTCTGTGTAAATTTCCGTGATAACCCGTAACCGTCTTTGACGAAGGTTTTATTTTTTTGACCGTTTGGCCGCGCTGAAGCATGTCCATTAAATTAATTATAATTACGTTTGATCCAATTTTCGAATGATATTGGCGGCGGTATGTTTTGCAATAATATATTTAGAATATTTCCGAGACGATGTGAAATGAAAAATTTCGGCAACATAAAAGTGTGTGTCATCGGTGCGCTGGCAGCCGGAACAGGCACGATTGCTTCGTTCGCGTATGCGCAATCGAGTGTGACCATGTATGGGATCGCCGATGGCGGCATGGGCTACACGACGAATGCTACCAACACGAACGATCAGAACCATTCTGCCGTGCATATGGTTTCTGGCGGCCAGGCCAATGATCGCTGGGGGCTCAAGGGAACTGAAGACCTTGGGGGTGGATTAAAGACCGTGTTTCAGCTCGAAAACGGGTTCAGTCTGGCGACCGGCGCATTGCAGCAAGGTGGCAGGATATTCGGACGGCAGGCATTCGTTGGAATCAAATCACCCTATGGCGCCTTTACATTTGGGCGTCAGAAAGTGCCACTCTTCGATTTCTTTTATGATCTTGATCCGCTTACGTATTCCAACTGGTCACTCTCCGTTTACGACAGCCAATTCGCGAACCGTGCGGACAACTCGGTCAAATATATGGGCCATGCTGGCCCGCTTACGTTCGACCTTCTCTACAGCGCAGGTTACGACACGACCGTCGTAGATACTACAGGGGTTTCCATTGACTCCCGGGTCGGTCAGGAAATAAGTGGCGGCATATTGTACAGTGCAGGTACGGCTCTTGCGGCGCTCGTCTACGACATGCGTCACGGCGCAACGATGGCGACAAAGGGAAACACCGAACAGCGCCTCGCTTTCGGCGCGAGTTATGAATTTACTCCATCGGTAAAAGGGTATGGAGGCTACAGGTGGTTCAACAGTTCCGTGCCGACCACGGCAGGCCGCTCCGACATGTATTACGGCGGCGTTCAGTTCAGGGTTTCTCAGGCATTATTTATCACTGGCGCGGTTTATTACACCAACATCAAGTCAGCAAAACAACATCCGGTCGCTTTTGGTATTCAATCGAAGTATTATTTGTCCAAAGTGACCAGCCTCTACACACAGGTCAGCTACGCCAAGAACAGCAATGGATCGAACTTGGGTGTCGCCGGATATGGCACTGGCGTCGTCGCTGGAAAGAATCAGACAGGCATTGAGATTGGTGTCATGCACCAGTTTTAGAAACCATATTGAATCAAAAAATGAATCATGATCCGAATTATATCCTCAGTCAATTTTTGATGTATGAGACGCAGCCGTTTCACATGAAGTCATGGCGTGTCAATGTTGTAAAGTGCGTAACGAGAAATTAATGGAAATATTGCCGTGAAAATAATTCATCAGACAACCTCATTCCTGCGAACTGTCTGTTTTGGCTTGATTTATTTATTATCATGCCATGTTCATGCAGGATCTTTCCCCGCACACCCCATCAACTTGGTCGTTGGTTATGCGCCCGGTGGTCCAACAGATATTCTTGCGCGCCAGCTTGCCACTGAGCTTGGCAAGACACTGGGGGAAAATATTTTGGTCATCAACAAGGCAGGCGCCAGTGCCAATATTGCCGCCGCCTATGTGGCGAGCGCCAAGCCCGATGGTTACACCTTGCTGTTTGGTGATCTGACGCTGGCCACCAACCCCAGCCTCATGCGCGACATGCCGCTGAACCCGTTGAAGGATTTCAAGGCCGTGGCTTCGGTCGGCGTTGCCCCGCTCGTTCTGGTTGTCAATCCGGCTGTGCCTGCGAATACCCTGCCAGAATTGATCGCGTATGCACACGCCAACCCGGATAAACTAAATAACGGTACCGCGGGCTATGGCAACCTCACTCACCTGGCTGGCGAGGTATTAAAGCGCGATGAAAGCATCAAGATTCAGCAGATTCCCTATAACGGATCTGGCCCCATGTTGACCGATTTGATCGGCGGGCAGGTTTCCATGGGCATCACCGGCCTGAGCAGTACCTTGGGCAACATTAAAGATGGCCGCGTACGCGCATTGGCGATCACCGGCCCACGGCGCTCATCGCTGTTGCCTGATGTGCCAACCTTCTCCGAGGCGCTGGGCAAGCCCATGCCCGAGCTTTCTCTGGGTTCCTGGTGGGGCGTATTTGCATCTGCTGACACGCCGGATGATATCATTCAAAAACTCAACACCGCTATTAATGCCGCGCTGCACTCGCCCGGTCTGGATGAACGGCTTGCTTCTACTATGAATATTGAAATTGATACCGGTACGCCAAAGTACATGGATGATCGCCTCAAATCTGAGTCCAGCACCTGGGCCAAAGTTATCCGCCAGGCTGGCATTCAGGCGAAATAACATCAGCTTGCATTTGAAATCCAGAATTGCATAGGGGTGGAAAAATGCAGCTTCTTGTGGGAGCGCGCACCTCGAAGCGCTGGGAGAGGGAACGGCGCGATGCACGCCGGGGGCGGTCACGATTCAAGGGACTTTGACATCCTTGCTGATCTCGTCCAGAGTGCGGGTTTCGATGCCGGGGCAGCGATTCGTCCTCGCGCCTCGTGTTCCACTCCCGCAACCGCACAGCCCCATGCCCATCCAATCCCTGCTCATCGCCAACCGTTCCGAGATTGCCATCCGCGTGATGCGCGCGGCTTCGGAGATGAACATTCGC
>JGI24705J35276_12237436_pt1 | contig 11139 bp, 12 predicted proteins | sample TergutNt197P4_FD_35276 | JGI IMG/M metagenome (IMG submission 35276)
CAACGTACAACCTGAAATTGAAATTTTTCAGGCTGAAACTTCTTCACATTATTCCATATCCATTTTGTTGTGCAGGTTTCGCTGTCATAACCGAATACTGCAAGGTATTTTGCCTTTGTTTCAAGGTACATACGCCGACGTAAAGCAACCACATCCCGGTACAGCAAGTTTTCGTCAAATTCTACCAGTTTATCGTCCACATAGAGTTCAACAAGACAGCCTTCGCAGATACGCATCCCGAAACTGCGGGTAATACCCTTGCGCCACCAGTTCATATACTTTTCAGCGTAAATTCCTCTTCCTTTATCTTCAATAACCCTCTTGGTCTGTTCTGAGATCGGATGAAGGGCGAGGTCGCAGCTTAAACCCGTCATTTCAAAACTAACTTTCATAGTCTACTCCTTAACGAGTATTGTATATGGCACATTCAAAAAACAACCGTTTCCCTGCAAAATATACAGAAAGCAAAAAATCCAGAGGCACGCAGCCCCTGTATCTCACCGGCAAGGATACAGGGGCATGCTATGATTACTCTTTGTTTTCTTTCACGTCGACTTCTTTAATGTCGGCGGCGATGTCAATTTTTGCCTTGTCATCCGCAATAAAAAGATCGCCCCTGCGCTTCGTACGCTCAACAGCCCTGTGACGCTGTACTCCTTGCACATGGCGACAGAATTTCTGCGGCGAAGGAATCCGGGGTTTGTTGTCCATAAACAGACAATTAGCAGGACAAACCTCCACACATACGCCGCAATTCACGCACTCAAAAGGATCATACGACCAGATGGCCTTTTGCGGGTCGGAATAAATACACTGGGACGGACAACGCATTTGGCACATGCGGCAAAAAATGCACTTGTCCACATGAATAAATAATCTGCCCCGCATCTTCGGAAACGTATGCGAGGGTTCGAACGGATAATTACGCGTGGCCGGTTTATTGGCCAGATTGCGCAAGACGGTGTTGAGCATAAACATGGCAGCCTCCGGTCTAACGTTCCGTACAACTGATGCACGGGTCAATGGACAGGGTGATTACCGGCACATCTGCAAGATCTGCCCCCGGCAACATTGCCAGTAAAGGCGGGATATTTGCGAATGTTGGAGTACGAATACGACAACGATCCAGAAATTTTGTGCCATTTCCCTTGATAAAGTAGAACATTTCCCCGCGCGGTTGCTCAACACGACATGTCACTTCGCCATCTGGATTTCCTTTCACTTTGGTCACCAGTTCAGAATCCGGCAACTTGGCTAATGCCTGCCGCACAAGGTCCGCCGCCTGCAGAACCTCCAGGAAACGCACCATGCTTCTGGACCAGGAATCCCCGTCCGGCATGGTGACGGGTTCATAATGTATATCCGGAAAAGCTTCATAGCCCAGCAGACGCGCATCTTGGGCAACACCGCTGCCGCGCAGGGTAGGACCGACCGCGCCAAGTTGCAACGCCTGCTCGCCGCTAAGAACACCCTTGCCGACTGTACGCGACTTCACGGTATAGTCATCCATCATAACCGATTTTAGCTGGTTCATGCTTTTTTCAAGGCTATCAAGCTCCCTGTAAATCCAACTGATGTGTTCTTCGGTAAAATTACGACGTACGCCACCTACCACGTTTACCGAGAGGATAACGCGGTTTCCAGCGGTAGCTTCGTAAATATCCATGAAACGCTCACGCAGCTTCCAGAACTGCATGAACAAGCTTTCAAAGCCGAAAGTATCCGCAAAACACCCAAGCCACAGCAGATGGCTGTGTATTCTATGCAGTTCGGAGAAAATCACGCGCAGGTACTTTGCCCTGGGCGGCACCTCAAGGTCCATCAGTTTTTCAATAGCTTCGCAGTAGCACATGGCATGGATACAGGAGCATATGCCGCATACGCGCTCAACCACATAAATCATCTGATTGAAATCGCGTTTAGTTACGAGCATTTCAAGACCGCGATGTATATACCCGATTGCGGGAATAGCCTCTACGACCTTTTCATCTTCCAAGGTGAGTTTCAAATGTATCGGCTCCGGCAGCACAGGATGCTGCGGGCCAAACGGAACTACTGTATATGCCATGATCATGCCCTCTTGCTTGTATTTTTCGGCGTGGGGATATGGAAAAACGGCGCATTGACAATACGTTTTGTTTGTTCCGTCAGCAGCAGAGTACGTTGAAAATCAAGCACCAATCCGCCAAAGCGCACGTCAAAAAGATCCTGGATCTCATTTTCAACCAGCAGGGCGCAGAAATAAATGCCCGATATACTGGGGATAGAAATATCTTTTTGGATTTTTGTGCGCAGATGCACCATATCGGTCGCTTTATCGTAGTGGTACAGTAATTCCACATGCTGCTCATCCGCCACAAGCACGGAAATAGTGACAAGACGGTACCCGGCGTCAAATTTTGCCTGCGCCTCAGGTACGATCTGTTCCGGAGTAATGGCTTTTGCTTCTACAATATGTACATTCATGCCGTCTGCTCCTCTGAAAAATCGCCACTGCTCTGGAGACCGAGAATTTTGACCTTGGGCATAGGTGCAAGTCCGAGTTTAGCCTTGACAACGTCAAGGGCAAGCACCACACCGTCAATGATGGATTCCGGCCGGCATGCACAACCAGGCGCGTATACATCTACCGGAATAGCCTTATCAACTCCTCCCAGCACGTTATAACACTCGCGGAACACTCCACCAGAACAGGCGCATGCGCCAATCGCAATGACCGCCTTGGGATCCGGCATTTGGTCGTACAAATTCCTCAGGACTTGCGCATTACGTGGATTTACGGTTCCTGTGACAAGCAGCACATCCGCATGTTTGGGGTTGCCGGTATTAATAATGCCGAAACGCTCTACGTCAAAGACAGGGGTCAGGCAGGCAAGTACTTCAATATCACAGCCGTTGCACGAACCTGCATCAAAGTGCATAATCCACGGAGACTTCAGGCGTCCCAAATTAACGTATTTATCAAGCAATTTCACTTGAGATCCTCCTAAAGAGCATTTTTTACAACGCTCCGCTCGGGGTGAATCCAGACGGGTCCATCTGCACAGGCGATATCCGTTCCTGCATAAGAACCTCCAAACTTATCAACTGGTAGCATAGAGCCATAAAATATTCACCATGCACATCGCAAGGCAGGCATATAACGCGTTTTTGAGCATCCATCGCCAAGTCATCCGCGCAGAAATGTTATCGATCAGCACTTCTGCAGCATAGGTAATGATCAGCAGTAATGCCATACCTATAACGCTGGTGTGCCAGAAAAGCGCACACAGCCCCAGCATGAAAACCACATCCAGCCAGTGCCCAACTTCCAGCATAGCAAGTTCACGCCCGGAGTATTCCGTCAACACGCCTTTGACCAATTCCTGGTGGCCGTGATGCGATGCAGAGATATCAAAGGGAGATTTGCGCAGCTTGATGGTCAGGGCATAGCCAAGCGCAATGTATAACAAGGGCATCTTGAGCAAGAGGGGCGAACTCTGTTTGAAAATATTCTCAACCAGAAAATTGTCACTCCCCAGGAAAATACCGATAAAGACAAGGATGAGTATCGGTTCATAGGCCAGCATTTGCAACAGTTCACGTTGTGCGCCGACCTGACTGTAGGGAGAATTGACGGCAAGCGCCCCACAAACTTGGAATACAGCCCCTACCGTAAAGACAAAGAAGATAAGCAGCAGGTCTCCGCCCATGAGCAGAATAAGAACCGTCAAGGCTGAAGAAACTAAATACATATAGGCGGAGAAGACCAACCAGGGATGGCTGACACAGGAGGATTTTCCCCACAATTTTAGCACATCGTAAAATGGCTGTAACAGGGGGGGGCCCATACGGGATTGCAATCTCGCCGTCAAACGACGGTCAACGCCACTGATAAAGCCGCCAAGCAGCAGCGCCGGGACAAGGCACACCAGAGCAACGACAAAGCTCATCATAGCAACATTCCCCCAAGTAAAAGCGCGAGCATGGTCAAGGCTACAATATTGGCCATAGGTTCAATTTTTTCTTCACCAAAAATATTCAACAGATAATAGTTCGAAGCCTTAGACGCGACAAAGACTTCCATAGGACCGACAAAACCCACTTCCCCGTTCTTTACAACTTGAATACCGGAAAAGTAGGGAAGAGCCAGTGACTGGCCAGCCTGTCTGCGGGCAGCCCTCGAAGCAATCCACCAGCCAAAGCCGAGAATGGCGAAGAGTGGATACACAGTCAGCGGCAGCCAGCCCGCGGCAAAGAATCGCGAAGATGTCGGTACCATTGCCGGATCCGTCGGGCTCCCCATAATAGCCTGATAAAGGAAGGGCGAGAGCAGAGAAAATATAATCGCCGCTCCAGCCAGAATGCGCAGGGAACAAATGATGGCGCAGTCCTGGCTCTCCGCCTGAGGAAAAGCTCCCTGAGTGTTATAGCCAAGCATGATCCCGGCAAAACGCGCCCAGAACAGCACAGTCAACGCGCTGCCCAGCGCCAGAAGAAATATCAGCAACACTGTGCCGCCAGACACGGTTGTAGCGGCCTCAATCGCCATCCATTTACACAACAGCATGCCGAAGGGGGGGAGCATCATCGTCATAATGCCAAGAATGGTAATGTTCGCCGTTGTGGGCATCCGCTGAGTAAGACCACGCATGTCCTCAATATCACGCGAACCAATGCGTTGTTCAATGCTGCCTACGCACAAAAAAAGCAAGCCCTTGGAAATCGCATGGAAGATAATGCACAGGATCCCTGCGGAACGCGCCATTTCCGTGCCCATGCCCGCGCACGCCGCAATGAGCCCGAGGTTAGCGATGGTCGAATAGGCAAGTACGCGTTTGGCGTTGCTCTGTCCGACAGCCAGCGCCGAGGTGGCAAAGAAGGTGAAGGCGCCAAAAATCGCGACTCCTATGCCCAAGTTTGTATCGGCAAACATGGGGGAAAGACGCAGCAACAAATACACTCCCGCCTTGACCATTGTCGAGGAGTGCAACAGGGCTGAGACCGGCGTCGGCGCGACCATAGCGCCGCACAACCAGCTCTGGAAGGGGGTAAGCGCCGATTTGGTAAAACCGCCAATACACAAAAGCGCCATGGGCAGCAGGAAAACCACCGAGCCAAGCGCTGCCTCATCCAGAAGCAGTTGAATGGAAAGCGTACCGAATTGATCCTGGAGTATCATGAGCGCCAGCAAAAACGCCACACCGCCCAGCATGTTCATCCACAAGGCACGCAACGCGTTGTGAATTGCTTCCGCAGTCTTGTCGTGTGCAATCAGCAAGAAGGAACACAGGGTGGTAATTTCCCAGAAAAAGTATATCCACCCGAGGTTATCAGCGAGTACAAGACCATTCATAGCTCCAAGAAACAGCACCAAAACGGCATAGAATTGCGGCTGACGTGAACTGGCGAGATGGAGATGCTCTTCATGTTCCTTCATATAGCCCAAGGCATAATAGCAAATAACGCCGCCAACCAGGGAAATGACGCAGATCATCACCACTGATAAGGAGTCAAAGCGCAAAAACGTGGGTACGCTTTCATGCGCATTCCGCATAATCACCGCATCAAGCACAGCAAGACCGGCAATCTGCGCCGCGACAAAAATCAACGCGAGTGTGTGCCTATGACGCCATGCAAGGTACAAGATGGCGAAGAGCAGGACAAAATCCAGAACACCAACTAACGCGGAGGCGTTGACACCGCAAATCGTAGTCGCCACATAGTTTTCTAATGCAGTGCCTCCTTTACGTACAGAAACCGCCAATCCTACCGCACACAGGGCGATAATGCCGATAACGGGCGGAAGGCTTTTCCGTGCGAGAGTAACCGGGCATAGCCACAGGTACAATGCCGCCAGAAAAGGAAATACGACGCAGCCAAAAATCAATATATCCAGCATACCAACCTCACTTGGTCAAATCAGTACAGAAAGCGAGCAGACGCGGCAGCCTGTTTACCCGCTAAAAGCTTCCACATTTAACAGGTTATGCTTAAAATTTACAATGAACGCCATCCCGCCCCCCGGTGGGAACAGGGCAAAGCGTGTAGTACAAAGCGAGATGGGAAAGCGTCTTAGGATCGCAGGAAGAGTAGACGGAACCTCAACGTGTTTCACCATAAAGCCACCCTGCAAAAAGCAAGGTTAGCAATCCATTGAAAAAATTATAATTTAATACAGAAAACAGTGAGAGCTTAACTCAAAAAGGCATAAAGCACAAGCCATCTTTGCAAATCCGCCGGTAGGACATGATATGACCGCGTTAGTCAGCACATGTCATTGATGAGATGTGCTATTTTTCATTTTTTACCGGCCAGACAAGGGAGGCCAGCATCCCGCACGCAAGCAGCAGGCCGACAACGGCCAAACTGAACATGGGCGTGATATGGATGAAACCCGCGACGTCCAGCAACATTTTCAAACCGATGTACACCAGGATGACGATAACGGCCTTTTCCAAGTGGCATAAATAACGCTTTGCGGCAGCCAGCAGAAAATACAAGGAACGCAGACCGAGAATGGCGAAGATGTTGCTGGTGTAAACCAGAAAGGGGTCCTGAGTAATGGCGATTACAGCGGGCACCGAGTCAAAGGCGAACATGATGTCGGAAATTTCCACCACCATCAGGCACAGGAAAAGCGGCGTGGCCTTGCCTACCAGGCCGCCGTCCCGCGCGTTCACAAAAAAATTGTGCCCGTCCATCCTGTTGTGCACAGGGAAGAATTTCCGCGTCCAGGCAACAGCCCAGTGGTTGGTATAATCTTCGATCTCATCTTCGTCCCTGCCCATCTGTTGCCACATTTTCCAGGCCGACCACAGCACGAAGAGGCCGAAGCCCGCCAGCGCATAAGGGCCAAACAGCGCAATCATCGAACTGCCCACGGCTATAAAGCCCATGCGCAAAACCACCGCGCCGAGAATACCGTAATACAGTACGCGGTGCTGTAATTCGTCCTTGACGGCGAAGGAGGAGAAGATGGCCATCATGACGAAGAGATTATCGACAGACAGAGACTTTTCGAGCAGATAACCAGCAAGATAAAGCGAAGCATCTTCGCTTCCGTGGGAAAGGGCGATATAGACGGCAAAGCACAGGGACAGCGCAATCCAAAAAAAGGACCAGAGCAAGGCGTTTTTCGCGGAAATAACCTCATCCCGCTTGTGTACGTGCAAGTCCACAAACAGGCAGAGGGCGACGCCTGCCAGAAAGGCCCCCAAATGCATCCAGGTGTAGTTGCCAACCATGTTTTTCTCCTGAGCATCTTTATTGCCCGGCGGTGTTCAGGCGTACTCAAACTCCACGCCATTTTTCAAGCCTCATCCGTCTAGACCTGATGATTTTTATGGAATTACAGGTACACGTCCTCAATCGTTATGTGTGCGCGGATTTTTTTATCGCTTCCAAAATGACTTGGCGCTGTAGGTATTCCTTCGCGTGCACTTACGGCATACTGGGATCATGTTAAAATGTAATACCAATTAGTATTAGAGATACATATTGCCTGCGTCAAGGAAATTAGTTAACATTATTAATTTTATTAGTATATACGACAAAAGAGTAGCCCCTCACTGCAAGGGGCTACTGTCAGATCAAATCGAATCTACCTCACGTTATGCGACGCGCCTATGTGGATTATTGCATATGTGGACTATTTCAAGAACCCGTTAATTATTTGATCCTCGGCTTCTTTTTGAGTCAGCCCAAGAGTCATGAGTTTTGTGAGTTGGTCTCCGGCGATTTTCCCGATACTCGCCTCATGAACAAGATGAGAATCAACATTGTTGGCGGATATGCACGGAATTGCCTCAACTTTACCACGATCCATAATGATCGCGTCGCACTCAATATGGGCAAAACAGTTTGTGTTTCCATTCACATTTGACACAAATTGTTGTGTTGAATCATCTGAAGCAATTGATCTTGAAGAAACTTGTGCGGATGAGTTTTCACCATTCAGGTCAACGTTAAAGATTGTCTTTGCGGTTTGACTTCCATGAGTAAACACTTTTTCCAAAATAACCAGATTGCTGTTTGCCTCGAGATAAGCGCTTGTCTCCCTTACAGTCGAATCCACCCCCTTAATCTGAACCGTCTGCATTTCCAACATCGCGGAATCTTCAAGGTGGATTATTGTCTGCGGATTCAAAACCCTTAAACCTGTTCCTTCTCCTTCGCCATAGTGTTTCTCGATATACTTCACTGTTGCGCCTTTTTCGAGATGGAAGGTGTGAATGCCGTCATGCTGGGAAGTTTCACAGGAACCGTTGTGTATCCCGCAGCCAGCGACGATGACAACATCGGCATTTTTGCCGATGTAAAAATCATTATACACCAAATCATTCAGACCATCTTGCGTGAGCAGAACCGGGATATGAACACTTTCCCCGGCAGTCCCTTCTTTTACATATATATCAATTCCAGGTTTGTCTTGTTTGGAAACGATTTCAATATTCTCGATGGATCTCCTCTCAATGCCCTTTCCATTAGACCTGATATTATAAGCTCCATGAGGAGTCCCTTCGATGTCCGCAATCTCTTTTAGCAGACGCTGTTGGATGATGTCCATTTTAGCACCTCTTTTCCGCTAATCCGCAACTGTTCAGTGCGAGAAGCTCAGGTAATATTTTATATTTTTCACCTGAATCGGCTATTCGTCCCTCAACAAGAAGGATAACTTCATCAGCAATATTTAAAATTTTATCTTGATGAGAAATAATAGCAATAGATGAATTTTTATTCTTATAAATTTTTTTGAATACGCTTATTAAGCTGTTGAAGCTCCATAAATCTATTCCAGCTTCCGGTTCGTCAAAAATAGTAAATGAAGAATTCTTCGCGACAAGCATTGCGAGTTCTATCCTTTTCAGCTCACCGCCGGACAGTTTTGAATTCATCTCGCGATTAATATAATCCTTCGCACACAATCCTACATCAGAAAGAAATTCACATGCCATGTCTAAGTCAATTTTTTTCCCCACTGCCAACGTTATCAGATCTAAGACAGTTATCCCCTTAAAAACAACAGGCTGCTGGAAAGCAAAACCTATACCCAACTTTGCTCTTTCGGTAATGCCGGTTGTTGTAATGTCTTCGCCGTTGAAAATGATCGAACCACCGTCCGGCTGATGAATCCCCATAATGATTTTCGCTAAAGTTGATTTACCAGAACCATTTGGCCCGGTTATGGCAATAACACGATTGGAGGGGAGCGAAAGGCTCACATCCTTCAAAATTAGTTTGTTATCCCTTGAAAACGAGATATTTTTGAGTTCTAGCATGATGACTACTCTTTTGTTTTTTGTCTCGGAGGAATTGCCGTTCTACCGCTTAGTGTGCAAAACAAGAGGAAACAATTAAGCTGATAGCAACTGGTTCATAAATAGATGACAAAGTCTCCGCCTCCGGCTCGAAGACATGACCGCAAGCGCCGCAAACGTATTTTTACATAACCATACCTCTTATATTTTTATTGTATAAACCGATTCACTCAAACGCTGTAAGCGTCGGTAATTTTTTTCAGGAACTCCCAGTGACTTCTGCCATTTTCTGCTGATTCAAGCCACTAAAAAGCGGTACATGTCCTACACTCTCAGCATCACTTTCAGCGGTCGCCCCAATCGGTTAAACCATAATCAACATATAAACATGCTATGTTTATATGCAAAAAACAGAAAAAAAATATTTTTGTCAAAGCTCCTAAAATATTTTTAAAATGTTACACAAAGACCAGTTAAGCCGTCTCAAACAAATCATGTACCATTGTCACAACGGCTTTGATTGCAAAGATCGGCAATAGTAATACCCTCGAAAAACTCATCCGCCATTGTCTGGAATTTTCGCCACATAGGCAGAGTAGGGCATTGTTGCGCACGACGACATTGGTTATAGGTACCTTCCAGGCACGCAACAGGAGCGAAATTCCCTTCCAACAGCTTGAGTATACTTCCTACCGTAAAAGTTCCCGGTGCACGAGCCAACCTATATCCGCCACCTTTGCCGCGAAGCCCATCCAAAAAACCCGCCTTTGCCAGCGCGGGAAGAATGCTCTCTAAATATTTGCCTGAGATTTCCTGCTGCTCGGCAATTTCTTTCAAGGTGACATACTCGTTAGTATTAAGTTCCGCGAGAGCTACCATCGCACGCAGCGCGTATCGGCCCCTTGTTGACACCAACATAGCATATACCTCCCGTTCATTCTTGCCTACTATACTACTGTGTTAATATGTTTTCAAGATAAAAAATAACAAATTCAAAATCCCCTTGATAAAACTAGACTAGAAGTCATTTCACCATTCATTATGGAATGGCTTCTCCCCACACACAAAGGAGGGGAGACGGCGGCATTTGCCGCTGGAGCGAGCCAAAAACCACGTTTTGCGCTCAACGATATTCATAAAACAGCCCCAGGCTGCTTTATGAAACGGGTTCCTGTGATATTTTTTCATGTCGTCAAATTATTACCTTGACAAAATGAAGGATTATCATAATGCCATTTGATAAAATGGGTCGTTAGCATAATACCTTTAAGGAGGCGTAAAAAATGGCAAATCTGAAAGGAACGAAAACTGAAAAGAATTTGATGGAGGCCTTTGCGGGCGAAAGTCAGGCTCGGAACAAATACACCTATTTTGCCTCCAGGGCAAAAAAGGAAGGCTACGAGCAGATCGCAGCTATTTTTGAAGAAACAGCGGGTAACGAAAAAGAACACGCAAAGATTTGGTTCAAACTCCTTTGTGGAGGCGATGTTCCCATGACCGCTGAGAATCTCAAGGCAGCCGCTGCCGGCGAAAACAGCGAGTGGACTGAAATGTATAAGCGCATGGCGGCGGAAGCGCGTGAAGAAGGTTTCAACGACATCGCCCACCTGTTTGAATCGGTAGGTAAGATCGAAAAAGAACACGAGGAACGCTACCTCAAGCTGCTGAAAAATATTGGGGATGGCGTAGTCTTCGCCAAAAAGGAAAAGTCTGTCTGGATTTGCCGCAACTGCGGTCAAATTGTGGATCACACAAGCGCCCCGCAGAAATGCCCGGTTTGCGCCCATCCGCAGGCCTATTTTGAATTGCGCGCCGTCAATTATTAACGCGAATTGCCATTGAACATCATGAATACTTTCCTGTTGTGGATACATCCGTTGGTGCAGGCGGGCGCTGCCCT
>JGI24705J35276_12237435_pt1 | contig 11127 bp, 10 predicted proteins | sample TergutNt197P4_FD_35276 | JGI IMG/M metagenome (IMG submission 35276)
GATAGCGACATATTTCTTTATTGGCTTTACAAGAGCGGCAAAGAGCTTGATCGCTACAATTCGGCACCGGGCTATTTCGAAGGGGAGGAGATGCCGCCCGAAGGCGGCGACCCGGAAATGCTTGCAAGCTGCTGCCCACCAAGCCTTTCGACCGACCGATTGTTGACGCTGCTGCATCCGGAAAGAGCTGCTCCCAAACAGCCCGCAGAGACGGGTGCCGACCTAGAAGCCAAAGTAAAGGAAGCGGTGCGCAAGAAGCTGCGCCAATCCTATTCGACGTTCGCCGCGAAAATGCCATACCCGCCAAGCCTGGAGGAGCTTCTTTCGAAAGTCGAAAAGCGGGTTACCGGCATCAGGCAGCCCTCCGGCGAGTCCGAGCCTTCTATTTTCGAGGAGCGTATCTTTGCCGATTACCAATTGATAGAGCTTGCAAAACTCCTCGGCATTCCCGACGGGCCTGTCATTGACAGCTATCGCTATCTTGCCAAAGGTGAGGGATCGCCGGGATCAATCACTCTCGTACACGCCGAAGGCCAAAGATTGATCCATTTAGAATAGCGGGACAGCTCGCAGGCCACTGTCTCTCCACAACCGACGTGGCATGGTGGGGCGCCCTCACTTTGCCTAACCCGCCATTCTGGCGGGCTTCCAAACTGCCGGTGCAGCAATCGGAGCTTCATGGCGGCGCCGAGTCTGGATCGGATGAAGCTTGCATCGAACTCTGGATGAACGTGCTGAGTTCGTTCAAACTCCACGGCGATTTTTCGTCTTCGCTGTCGGGGTGATGCGATTTCGCTGCGGCCACTGCGGCTGGCGTCACTGCAGCAGGTCTTTGATCGATTGTCTCGCTCACCCGCTCGGCCATGTATGGAAAGAACGGATTGGAAGCCACGCGCAGCAAGGCATCCAGGCTGGCGATCAACACATTGCGCTCGCCGCGTGGCGCGAGGGCACCAAGGTTGACGCCGAAGGATTCTGTGGTGTCCGGCTCCATTCCGTAGAGCGCATCGTTGATCGGAAACGGCAAGGCGACATGGGAAAGCGAGTAGACGCCCGCCGGATACGCCAATCCCAGCGGGCGCACGTGTGCATTCAATGCCCCGGCTTCGATTGTCCGCTCGATCGCCTCGTCACTGTCGCCGTTGGTAATGACGGTGACGCGGTAAGGCCGTGCCGCTTGTGGCAGGAGTTGCGCGAGCGCGGTGTCGGCGGATCGGCGCAGAAGCTGTCCGAACTTGAGCGTGCGATTCACGTCAAAGAGCACCAGTTCACTGCCATTTGCTGGCAACCGGTCGTAAAGTGCTGAAACGATTGCAGACGTACTCACGGTGAAATCCATGACGGATTGAAAAGTTATTATCGGTGGCAAGTTCGCCAACTGGCCGGTCCGGTGGTCGTGAGCAAGCTGCTCCTGCAACGCTCTGGTCAGGCGAGAGGTCTGGCGCGCGCCGTTGACCGGAAATGAATTGTACTTGAAGGGGTTGAACTCCGGTACCACACTTAGCCAAGCCGCCTTGGAAAAGGCTGGAAATACCGCGGGTAAGCCGGCAAACCCTGCGAACCGCGCAAACCGGGTGATGCCAATCATCGGCGAAATCAAGACGAGACGGTCAGGCCGCGGCTCGCCTGGATTGGCGATCGCATCGAGCGCATATTTGAGCGCGAGCGCCCCTCCGTTGGAGAATCCGACGAGATGGAGCGGCGCGCCCGGTGCGGTGCGCGCTCGCGCCTCGCGGACGGCGAGCCGTGTCGCCGCCAACCAGTCCTCCCATTCGACGTCGGTAAGAGCGGCCGGAACCGTGCCATGTCCGGGCATCCTGATGACGATGGCGACGAAACCATGATCGCGATACAGCCGCGCCATATGGCGCTGGCTATACGGCGAGTCGGTCAATCCATGTAACAGGACTGCGGCCCCGACGGGGGGCCCCTGCGGCTCCAGGATGTATGAACGATTGAAGTCCTGGGCAAAGTGCCCGGGGTAGATCGGGCTGGCCTCAAAATATCGATTCAACGGGACACGGTCGGCCGGATCGAGCTTTTGCGTCACCTCGGTCCGGAGCGTTTCGAATATCTTGCCTTCCTCGGCGAGATACCGATTCCAATCGGCCGCATCGATTTCCTTTGCTTTCAATTCATGTGGCACGAAGGTGTGCCAAATGGAGAGAGGCGGACCGCTTTGCACAACGTAAAGACGAATCGCCAGCGCAGTCACCGCGGCAACCGCGAGGAGGATCAAGGTGCGCGTTACAATTTTGCTGATGGTACGCATTGTCGGATCTGCCGTGGCTCAAATATGAAGACCAGCCTGACTCGAAACGGATGGGTATCACTTCGTTCTACCTGTCTTTGGCGTTGCCCGTGCGGTAGAGCAGGCAAAGGTGAGGCGCCATGCCCGCCATATGTTCGCAGTGGCGATGCGGGAGATCGGCCCGCCTCGGCCACGCTGCGATTCTACACGCTAAGATCCCACACGCTAAGACCCCATGAGTGTTAAGACAACTTTGTGAGAATCAGGATTCTATCGGATCAGCATCTGTCTTTAGCAACTTGGCGTGATGCGACCGGTAGAGACCTACAGTCAGCAAACGGGGGCAGGAATGTTACGTGGAACCACCATGACTATCGTGGCGATGCTGGTGTCGGCTACGGCTGCTTATGCCGACCCAATCCAGGGACACTGGCGGACGACAAGCGGCGAGACCGCGGCGATTGCCGCCTGCGGGAGTGGATTCTGCATCAGCCTGAAGACCGGTCGTTTCAAAGGCAAGAGCATTGGGTCGATGAACCCGGACGGCGGCAACCAATACTCGGGTTCAATCACCGACCCCGAAACCGACAAGACCTATTCCGGCAGTGCGACCCTCTTAGGGTCCAGCCTGAGGCTACAGGGATGCGTCCTAGGCGGCTTGATTTGTAAAGGACAAACCTGGAGTAAGATCTAAGGTAACTGCCCAGGGTGGACAGGCCACGGAACGCACCGTGCCCACCGTCTCTCCGCAATGAGATGCGGAATGGTGAGCACGCTCTGCTTTGCCTGCCCTGCGATTCTGGAAGTGCTGACATTTGACAGATCGCTGACAGACCGCCCCATGACGCTTGCAGATTTCATCAGCAGGGCGCGTTACCAGGGCGGGCCTGACCGGACGTTGGGCAAGTGGCGGATCATTGACGTCCACCAAATCCCTGAAAAATTCAACTTTGAGCATGAAGTTGATTTCTGGTGCTGTGATGGTCGGATCGTCTTTCTGCTGCATCTGCGATGCCGTGAGCGCGAGCACTTTACGGTCATCCGGAAAGACTATGGAACATGGATCATCGCTGAGCTGCCCATCGAGCGATTCTCCAACACCTTTCTTGAAGAGGTGCTGACGCGCTGTGACTCTCTGCTGAACTCACCCGACATTCATGGCTGAACACCAAACCGACCCGTAGGGTGGGCAAAGGCGCAAAGCGCCGTGCCCACGTCTCTCCGCAATGACGTCTGCGAAATGGTGGGCACGCTTCGCTTTGCCCACCCTACGATCCGATCCCAAAACGAGCCTTCCGCCAGGACCGTCAGCTCACTCCGCCGTCCAACCGCCGTCCATTGAGAGGTTCGCGCCGGTAATCTGCGCTGCATCGTCGCTGCACAGGAACAGCGCGAGTGCCGCGACCTGGTCGGAGGTGACAAATTCTTTCGTCGGCTGCGCGTCGAGCAGCACGTCCTTGATGACCTGCTCGCGGGTCAGGTTACGCGCTCTCATGGTGTCGGGAATTTGCCTCTCGACCAGTGGCGTCCAGACGTAGCCGGGACTGATGCAGTTGCAGGTGATCTTGAATGTCGCAAGCTCAAGCGCCACAGTCTTGGTGAGGCCGGCGATGCCGTGCTTGGCCGAGACATAGGCCGACTTGAAGGGCGACGCGACCAGCGAATGAGCGGATGCCGTGTTGATGATGCGGCCCCAGCCGCGCTTCTTCATGCCGGGCACCGCGGCACGTATGCCATGGAAGGCCGAGGACAGGTTGATCGCGATGATCTGGTCCCACTTCTCGACCGGAAATTCCTCGATCGGTGAGACGAACTGGATGCCGGCGTTATTGACGAGGATATCGACCGAGCCGAACGTCTTCTCGCCCTGCGCAACCATCTCGGCAATCTCGGCGGGCTTGGTCATGTCGGCGGGCGAATAGACCGCCTTCACCTTGAATTCCGACTCGATCGCCGAACGTTCCTTCTCGATGTCATCAGGTGTACCGAAGCCATTGATCACGACGTTGGCGCCGGCACCGGCGAAAGCACGCGCATAAGCAAGGCCGATACCGCTGGTCGAACCGGTGACGACAGCGGTTTTGCCTGTCAAGCTACCCATTTTCTTCACTCCCCTATTCGCTGGCTTTTATTCACTGGCTTTCGAGGCCGACGCAGCCGCGTCACCTGTGAGATCGTAGGCCACCATGGTCTCGCCGGATTGCGGCTGCTCCAGCCAATCCTTGCGGCGCATCGACAGATGTACATCGCGCAAGCCGGCTTGCCAATGCTCCGCCATGGCAACACGCGAGAAGTCGTAATCCTTCGACGAGGTTTCGTAGTTCTTGCTGCGATAGATCAGGTGCACGACCGTCACGGTGCTTTTCTGCACCGCCTTGCAGAGAATCTCGACTGATGGATCATTCTTCAAATCGTCAGGCAGCTTGCCGATCAGGTCGTGCACCGCCCTGCGAATGTTGTGAAGCTGCTTGTCTTTGTCGGTGTTCATGCGCGTGCGACTAGAAAAACGGATGTCCTTCTCGCGCTCGGCAGCATCGAGCAGCGAGGTGGGCAGTTCTCCGCGCGCGCTGAACAGGTCAACCTGGAAGATCAGGAGATCGCGATCTGTCTCCGTCTCGAGAACGTAATCGAGCGGGGTGTTGGTGGCGATGCCGCCGTCCCAATAATGCTCGCCATCGATGACAACGGACGGAAAGCCCGGTGGCAGAGCGCCGGACGCCATGATGTGCTCCGGGCCGATCCGCTTGCCAAGCTTCCTGAACTCGAAATTGTCAAAGTACCTGAAATTGCCGGATGTGACGCCGACCGCGCCGACCGAGAGCCGCGTCTTCAGATCGTTGATGCGGTCGAAATCGACCAGGCGCTCCAAGGTCTTTTTCAACGGCTCGGTATCGTAATAGCTCAGCGCCTGCGGGCTGCCCGGCGGCCAGAGTGGTGCAGGCGGGATGCGCGGGATGAAGAAGCCCGGGACTCCGAATGTCGCAATCAGCGCGGCGCTGGTCGAGTTGAACAGTTCGCGGCTGCGGTCACCGTTGCTGATCGGCGTCCAAGGCACGGGCGCCGAAACCATCTCCCAGAATTCCTTCAGGCGCTTGAGGCGGGTGATGCCTTCGTTACCGGCGATGATTGCGGCATTGACCGCGCCGATCGAGATACCGGCGACCCAGTCCGGCTCGAGGTCGAAATGGCGCAGCGCCTGATAGGCGCCGGCCTGATAGGAGCCGAGCGCGCCGCCGCCCTGGAGGACCAGGACGCGTTGCGCGTTGGCGGGGATTTTGTTCGTTACCGGGCTGAAATGATCGGACATGGGATCAATCGGGCTATTTAGGGTCGGCTTCCGCCAGAATCATCGTCCAAAACACCTTGTACTTGGTATTTGGGGCGTAGCCGGTCGCGATGCCTAATTTCGTCACACCATTCTTGAGCATGTTGGCCCGGTGCGGGGGTGAATCGCGCCAGCCGGAAAAGGCCTCCGCCAGCGTATGATAGCCGGCCGAAATGTTCTCGACCGCGACGCTCGCCGGATATCCGCCGGCGACCAGGCGCTTGCCCAGTGGCGCGCGCACATTGTGATCCATCTTGTTGGCGGTGGCCATGGCCTGAGACTGCGATTCGGCGAGTCTCATCAGGTCGGGATCGACGACGACGGCGCTGAGGCCGTTGTTATGCCGGTATTGCGAGATCATGGCGGCTGCCGCCTGCGCGTCGAGCTTCGCGCCGGCCGCGGCCATGTCGACATACATCGCCGGCGTCTCGATGGTCGGAGCCTCGGCAGCGCAACTGGCAAGAAGCAAGACAATGAGAATTGCGGCCGCGGCCCGCATGAGTAGCCCCCCAAATGAGGGCTGTTGTTGCATGGCAACCGTGGCTGAAAGGTGAACGTCTCGGAAAATTCGTTTGCTGGCCGAGCGAATGGGGCTTGCCGCTCCCCCTCGGCAGTTTTGATATGCGTCAAGGGCCTTCTCACAGCCCCGATTTTGAGGATAAAAGAGCGACAATTGCCTCCTGTGGATGCACCCTGCTGGTTTCGGATCGAAACCAGCAAAAAAGCGCCATTTTTCAACAAGAAAGCCCAACATGAATCGCGTTGACGCCCACGGACTGAAGATCGCCCCCGCATTGTTCGATTTCATCGCCAAGGAGGCGACTCCAAAGGCGGGCATCGCTCCCGACGCGTTCTGGGCCGGCCTTTCCGGCATTCTCCGCGATCTCAGCCCGAAGATCCGCGAGCTGCTTGCCTTCCGCGACCAGCTTCAGGCCAAGATCGACGATTGGCACCGCGCCAACAAGGGCAAGCCGATCGACGTCGACAGCTATACCGCCTTCCTGAAGGAGATCGGCTATCTCCTGCCGGAGCCGGCGACGCAGAAGGTCGAGACCGCCAATATCGATGAAGAGATCAGCACGATCTGCGGCCCGCAGCTCGTCGTGCCTCTGACCAACGCCCGCTATTCACTGAACGCTGCGAATGCGCGCTGGGGCTCGCTCTATGACGCCTTTTACGGCACCGATGCCATCCCGCATGATGCGAGCGACACCGGCAAGGGCTACAGCAAAGCCCGCGGTGACAAGGTGATTGCGAAAGCAAAAGCCTTTCTCGACGCCGCGGTCCCGCTTGCGACCGGCAACCACGCGGACGTCATCGCCTATAACTTAGCCGCGGGCCAGCTCGCAGCCAAACTGAAGGACGGTAACGAGACCTCGCTGAAATCCGCCGCTCAGCTCGCCGGCTTCCAGGGCGATGCGACCGCGCCAAGCGCGGTGCTGTTCGTCAATAACGGCATGCATATCGAAGTGAAGATCAATCGCAACCACCCGATCGGCAAGGACGATCCGGCCGGTGTCGCCGACATGATCCTGGAAGCGGCCGTCTCGACCATTCTCGACATGGAAGACAGCGTCGCCGCCGTCGATGCCGAAGATAAGGTGCTGGTCTATCGCAACGCGCTCGGCCTGATGAACGGCACACTGGCGGCTGATTTCGAGAAGGGCGGCAAGACCATGACCCGCTCGCTCAATACCGACCGCGTCTACAAGACGCCCGACGGCAAGGAGTTGAAACTGCACGGCCGCAGCCTGTTGCTGATGCGCAATTGCGGTCATCACATGTTCACCGACGCCGTGCTCGACGCCGACGGCAAGGAGGTTCCGGAGGGCATGCTGGACGCTGCCGTCACCGGCCTCATCGCAAGCCATGACCTCAAGGGCAATTCGAAGGTCAGGAATAGCCGCACCGGCTCGATCTATATCGTCAAGCCAAAGATGCACGGCCCGGACGAGGTCGCACTGACCTGCGAGCTATTCGGTCGCGTCGAGAAGATGCTGTCGCTGCCGGAGAACACGCTGAAGGTCGGCATCATGGACGAGGAACGCCGCACGACCGTCAACCTGAAGGCCTGCATCCAGAACGCCTCCAAGCGCATCGTCTTCATCAATACCGGTTTCCTCGACCGCACAGGCGACGAGATCCACACCTCGATGGAAGCCGGCCCGATGATCCGCAAGAACGAGATGAAGGCGCAGCCCTGGATCAAGGCCTATGAAGACTGGAACGTCGATATGGGCCTGATCGACAGTCTGCCCGGCCATGCCCAGATCGGCAAAGGCATGTGGGCCGCCCCCGACAAGATGGCGGACATGCTTCAGCAGAAGATCGGACATCCGCAGGCCGGCGCCACCACCGCCTGGGTGCCCTCGCCGACCGCGGCGACGCTGCACGCGCTGCACTATCACCAGGTCAACGTGCTGGCCCGCCAGCAGGAACTCGCCAAGGGCGGCCAGCGCGCAAAACTCTCCGACATTCTCACCATCCCCGTGTCGAAGTCGAACTGGGCGCCCGAGGATGTGAGAGAGGAGATCGACAACAACTGCCAGGGCATTCTCGGCTACGTCGTGCGCTGGATCGACCAGGGCGTCGGCTGCTCCAAGGTGCCCGACATCCACGATGTCGGCCTGATGGAAGACCGCGCCACCTTGCGCATCTCAAGCCAGCATCTGGCGAACTGGCTGCATCACGGCGTCATCACCAAAGAGCAGGTGATGGAGTCGCTCAAGCGCATGGCCGTCGTGGTCGACAAGCAGAACGCCGATGACGCGCTCTACAAGCCGATGGCGCCCTCGTTTGACGGCGTTGCCTTCAAGGCGGCCGCCGATCTCATCTTCAAGGGCCGCGAACAGCCGAACGGCTATACCGAATACATCCTCACCGCACGCCGCCGCGAAGCAAAGGCGGGTTAGACACCGAAACTACTGCTGCGACACTTCACCTCGCTCTCCTCGTGTAAGAACGTGGAGAGCGAGGTGATCCCGGTTCGCTTTCGCGTGGAGAGACCCGGCGCACGCGGTGCGACAACACGAGAGGGAATCGATCCATCGCGAGTAATCGATTTGTTCATGAATGAAACTTCGCGCAAAGCGCTGGCACCACCGACTCCAGGTCGCCTTCTTCCCACTCCAGGTCAATATCCGGCGGGAAATGAATATCTACGGCCAGATCCTGTGGCTCGTCTTCGCTCGAGGCATGTTCCTCGTACGCTACCCAGAATTTGTCGGAATCGGGCTGTGACATCCCCAGCTTCTTGAGATAGGCATTTTTGCTTACGGAGAACATTTCTTCGTACTCGGCTCCCTCCATCTCGACATCGACTTTCGCCAAGCTGTCGGGATCGGCCAAAGCGCCCAGGAACACATCCTTACCCTGTGCAATGAGCCAGCACCGGAAATAGTCGAAGCCATCATCACCGCAGCCACCATTGATCACATACGCTGCCGCCCAAAGCTTATTCTTGTACGACATTTTCAGATAGGCGTAGAATATCTGCTGCCAACGCAGGACATCCCTGATGTCCATATCAGCCAGCTTCTCCGATAAACATCCTGCGATGTCGCCAGACGCGGCGGCGTCACGGTTTGCGTCGTCGATCAATTTCCAGAATCGTGATTTGTCCATTTGTCGTCCTGTAACCGGCCGACTACCATGATCACCTTGGCAGAGGAGATGATCCTGGACGGGAATCGCGCGCCACGACTGGCAGGCGGTCAAAGCGCGCTCGCGCCGAGTTCGGCAGCGGCGAGAAGCCGACCGCACGGCGCCTGTCGTCGGCGCTGCGATTGGCGACAACGAGGCCTTCATCGCCCGCAACAATGTCGCCCCTGCGCAAGGTCGGATCATCCTCGATCTTGATCGTCGCAAGCCCGATCTGATCCTTGCCGTTGCAGGTGCATCCGGCCACCATCTCCTTGCGAAAGCGGAATGCGTTCGGCAGCTCGGAATAGGGCTTGCCGCTCTTCGTCGTCGCGTAGTCGATGTTGCTGCCAAAGACCAGCGTTGTCTCGCTGGCCGGGCAAAAGCTGTCGCACGCCCGCGCCTTGCTTTCGCTATCCGGACCCTGGACCGGGAAATAGCGTCCATCGCAGCTGCGCACGCAATAGGCCTGTCCGCCGCCGTAGTTATAACGCTGGATCTGCGGTTCCGGTGTCGGAGGTGGCTTGTCTTTGAAGATCCCGAACAGTGCCGAGAAAAGATCTTCTGCGCGGGCCGCTGGTGCGGACGGGAGGCACAGCAATGCCACGAAAAACGCCACTGCCGCTCCCCTTGCCAATTTACCGATTGAATACATTACCATGACACCTGATGGTGCTACGCGGAGTCGGTTGGACTTGGAGGTTAGGAGGATTGCAGGGCTGGATTTGGAGAATCAGTCGACGAGGAGCTTATGCTATCGCTTCAGGCGGAGAGTCAATCGGCTGTTCGTGCAAGAGCGTGGTCCGCAAGAGTAACAAACGCATAGCGTTGCGCGAAGACCACATTGAGCGCAAGATGCAGCCGCTTACTGCCGTGCCACCACCGGTATGTGGCGGAGACGGGCGCGCAGCGAGTCCGGCAGCGGCGAGAAATTCACCGCAGCGCCATGTCTGCCGCTGGCGCTGCGATTGGCAACGAGGAGTCCGCGAGCACCCGCAACGATGTCGCCCTTGCGCAAGGTCGGGTCGTCTCTGATCTTGACCGGCGCCAGCCCCGCCTGATCCTTGCCGTTACAGGTGCATCCGGCCACGATTTCATTGCGATAGCGGAATGCGTTCGGCAGCTCGGAATAAGGCTTGCCGTTCTCCGTGGTCGCATCGTCGATACTGTTGCCATAGACCATCGTCGTCTGGCTCGCCGGACAAAAACTCTTGCACGACCGCACCTTGCTCTCGCGATCCGAACCCTGGGCCGGGAAATAGCGACCATCGCAGCCGCGCACGCAATAGGCCTGTTCGCCGCCTTGGGTGACCGCACCGACGGCAGGCCCGCGCGGAGCGTGACGATGCGGTATTTGGTCATTCGGCAATGGCGGACGAACCTGCGGCGGCAACAGTGGCCCGGCTCCGAAAGCCCCGAACAACGTCGCGAGAAAATCTTGGGCCCGCGCCGGTGATACCATCACGAGGCCCAGCGAAGCTGCCAACAAGACCGCGGCCGCTCCGGCTGCGCGTTTTGCCGGTCCAATGTCCGACCGTGACACGTCGACACCTCAGATCAGTTCGGTGGCGGGGACGAAATGTTCAGGGCCTCGCGTCCAGAGGGCGTCGCGACCGGAGGCACTTTCTTGCGCCCGGTATCCGCGCCTTTCGCCATCAGCGGCGCATCCTTGGGCGCATCCTTGGGCAGGACCACGACCTTGGTGCCGATGTTCGTGCGCCCGAACAGATCAATGACATCCTCATTGGTCATGCGGATGCAGCCGGAAGAGACGAATTTGCCGATCGTGCTGGGATCATTGGTGCCGTGGATGCGGTACTCGCTCGCTCCCAGATACAATGCACGCGCCCCAAGGGGATTGTTCGGGCCGCCGGCCATGAACCGTGGCAGATAGGGCTGACGCGCGATCATC
>JGI24705J35276_12237433_pt1 | contig 11118 bp, 8 predicted proteins | sample TergutNt197P4_FD_35276 | JGI IMG/M metagenome (IMG submission 35276)
AAGACAGCGGGACGTGAACACCTGGGGACGGAGAAAAGTGTTCAAATCTGAAGATTTGAACACTTTTCTCCGTCCCCAGGTGTTCACTTTTCTCCGTCCCCCATGTTCACTTTTTCAGTCTCTTTAAACTGTGCTTTTAAAACTATTCTGTTTGAATTGTTTGATGCCATAAAAATAACCAAACATATTATAATGCTTAAAGTAATTGAAATAAGTTCTAAACTCATTTTTGTATAACTAAACTTTAATTTCAAAATAAAATTCTACACCATCTTTCTTATTTACCACTCCATATTTGCTGTTATATTTATTCATAATAGCTTTAACTAATGCAAGTCCAATTCCTGTTCCGCCTTTTGTACGATTTCTCGATTCATCTGTTTTATAAAATCTTGTCCATATTCTGTTTAAATTTTCTTCATCTATATTTTTTCCTGTATTAAATACACATACGCGAAGTTTGCCTTGCTCTTTTCCTTTTTTTATAGATATTTTTATTAATTTCTTTCCATCAATTTCCTTTATATTTTTAATTGCATTTGTAAAATAATTTGTTATAACCTGTTCTATGTAGAAGTCATCTGCATAAACATTTATTGGCTCATTTTCTTTAAATTCAACATCTATTTTCTGCTCATCTAAAATTACTTTTGAGTTTTTTACAACTTCATTAATAAGTTCTACAATATCGAATTTTGTATTGTTAAATTTTGTATCTTCATATTCTAATTTCATAAGTTCCAGTAATCGTTTTACCAGTTTATCCATTTTATTTGCTTCATCTAAAATTACTTCTGAATAAAATTTTCTGTTCTCTTCATCTGTATTAACATTCTCTAAAAGGCCTTCTGCATAACCTTGAATTAAAGAGATTGGTGTTTTCAGTTCATGCGATACATCAGATATAAACTGTTTTCTCATCTCATCAATTTTAGATTTTGATTCCATATCTTTTTCAAGTTCCATATTGCTCATCTTCAATTTGTTTATTGTTTCTTCTAGTTTATTTGATAATATGTTTATACTTGTTCCAAGTTCATTTATTTCGTCTTCATTGTTTTGAACCTTATATTTTTTCCCAAAGTCCAGTTTTGACATTCTATTTGCTATATCGTTAAGTTGTTCTATTGGCTTTGTAAATTTTTCTGTAATAAAAGTTATAGCAATTCCTCCAAACGCAACAGATACAAATGCCAGAATGTATAGGAAATTATTAGATATTCCAACGCTCTCTTTTATTGGAGTTGTTGGCATTCTTATATATAATTTATTTCCATTATCTAATTCTGCAGAAAGAAGAATAAATGCACGTCCATTTATTTTATCTTGTATTCTTCTTATATTTACTCCATCGCTCGCATACATTATATCTTCCGCACTACTAAAAATACTGTATTTTACATCATGTTTTATATCTGCCACATTTCCAAACCCGCTTAAAAAATTCTTATTAGAAAGATATATCTCATTATCTTCATCTAAAATAATAATTTCAAAATTGTTGTCTATTGCAATCTTTTCAAGTTCCAGCTCATATTGCCCTTTTCCTTCTCCTTCAAGCGTTTTTGGTAAATTGTTGTTTATATATTCATATGTATTTAATGATGCTTCTTTTTTTGAATGATAATATATTGTTTCTAAAACAACATTATTTACAATTATTAAAAACGCTATTATCATTAAAACAACAATACATAGCGTAATAAATAATTTTGTACGTACAGATTTAAATTTTTTCTTCATTTATTTTACTTCAAACTTATATCCCACACCTCTAATGGTTTGAATATGTTTTCCTTTCTTACCAAGCTTATGTCTAATTTTTTTAATATGGCTATCTATTGTTCTAGAATCTCCATAATAATCGTAATGCCAAACTATATTTAATATTTTGTCTCTCGATAATGCAATATTTTCATTATCAAGTAAATATTTTAACAACTCATATTCTCTAAAACTTAGTTCGACTGGTTTTCCATCTACAGAAACTGTTCTTCCTTCGTCATCTATAGCAATACCGTCATAATCTTTTTGCTCTTTTCCTTTTGGGTTTGTCCTTTTTAAAATTGCTTCAACTCTTGCAACTAAAATTTTAGGACTAAATGGTTTTGTTATGTATTCATCAACACCTAATTCAAATCCAAATAACTCATCTTGTTCCTCTGCTCTTGCAGTAAGCATTATTATTGGCAGTTCTTTATTCTCTTGGCGGATTTGTCTTAATACAGACCAGCCATCCAGTTTTGGCATCATAACATCTAGTAAAATTAAATTAATCTTAAATTTGTTTTCATTATAAATTTTTAATGCTTTTTCTCCATCTTCTGCTTCTAATATATTGAAATTTTTTTGCATTAAAAAATCTTTAATTAGTTTCCTCATTCTTGCTTCATCATCTACAATTAGTATACTACAATCATTCATACTTTTCTCCCTATGAACTAATGTAAAGCTACATATTACTTCGTTAAAATTCGTTTCGTACTACTTGCTTTTCATTAATTCTTCTAATTTCTTCAAATTATCTTTAAAATATTTAAATGCAACCTCATATGTTTCTTCTTTTTCCAAATCCACATCAACCATTTTCAGTAATGTTAACGAGTCTTTTATTCCTCCTTGGCTTAACATATTAATATATTTTTCAACATATCCGCTTTTACCTGCTAAAATATTGCTTGCTATTACTATTGCTGATGTTATTCCTGTTGAATATTTATACACATAAAAACATCTATATAGATGTGGTATTCTTGCCCACTCATATTTAATTTCGTCATTAATCACAACATGTGAGCCAAAATACTTTTTAACCAACTTATAATAGATTTCATTCAAGTCCTCTGATGTAAGGCTCTCGTCACTTTCTATCTTTTCGTGTATATCTTTTTCAAATTCCGCAAACATCGATTGTCTAAATAAAGTTGTTCTAATCATGTCTAGTTGCTCATTGATTAAAGCAGCTTTTCTTTTCTTGTTTTTCTCATTATTAATTAAATAGTTTGCAAGAATAATTTCATTTACTGTTGATGCAACTTCTGCTACCATTATAGTGTAATTTGCGTTTATAATATTCTGGCTTTTGCTCGCATAAAAGCTATGCATTGCATGTCCAAGTTCATGTGCCATTGTTGAAACATCTCTTGCTGAATTAATATAGTTTAATAACACAAATGGGTGCACATTATGAATCCCTAAACTATATGCCCCAGACATTTTATTATCTTTTGCATAAACATCTATCCAGTTATTTTTAAATGCATAATCTAACATTTTTGTATATTCATTACCTAATGGAGACAATGCATCCAAGACTATATTTTTTGCTTCATTATATTCTATGTTTTTTGTTTCAACATTTAATGGATTCACATATACATCATACATATTAAGTTTGTCTTTTTTTAGAAACTTGGCTTTTAATTTTATATATTCATGATTTGTTTTTAAATTTTTATTTACTTCATTTATAAGTGTTTCATATACTTTTACACTTGAATCGTCACGGTATGTTCCTGCATCCAGAGAAGACTTGTAGCCCCTTATCCTGCTTGAAATTACTACAGCTTTAACTCTTGACAAATATAGTTCTGTAATACTATTAATATGCTTTTTATATAATGAATACATAGACTCAAATGCTTGTTTTCTAATTTTCTCATTTTTATCTGTCATATATTTTGAATAAAGTGAAGCACTCATTTTTAATTCTTTTCCATTTGAATCTTTTATATTTGGATATTCAAATTCTGTATTTGTAAAAACCTCATATGCATTTTCAGATGTTGAAAACACTTCAGAATATTGTGACAAAATGCCTTCTATTTCTTCACTTAAAATATGCCTCTTTTCTTTTATAATGTCTTTTATATTTTTCTCATATGGCTTCATCCTTTTATCTTTTAAATATTCTTTTAAAACCGAGTTGTCTATTTTACTTATTTCTGGTGATTTAAAACTAATGCTTGTAGAAAAATCTGTACTTATTTTTTCTACTCTTTTATATAATCTTATGCTGGTGTCTTCACTCATATCTTGATGATATGTCATCATTCCATACGCATATATTTTTTCAAACAGCTCCATTGCTTTTTCATATATTTTGTGAAATTCATATATATTATCTACACTTTCCTCTAATTTCCCTTTATAATTCTCAAGCTTTTTTATTAATTTATACAATTCTTGTGTTGCGTTTTCAAACTTTTCTTCATTTTCAAAAATTTCTTTTAAATTCCAATTATAATTATTTTTCATTTTGTCCTCCTAAATCTTACATTATATATATCACAAATTTAACAATATTTCCATATATTAGGTAAAAAGATTACTTTACTTAAAAAGTAATCTTTTTAATCAACTACAAGTTTTTTTAATATTTTGGGGATAAAATTTATTATCTTATAGGCATTCCTCCTCTTCTATTTTATTCTAAATACATAAAACAATAGAAAATTTAAGCAAGACTATGCTTTATCTCTATGTACGCTAACAGAACATTAGTATTGAAACAAAAAAAGCCAAAGAGTTTTTTGCATAGCAAAAATACTCTTTAGCCCCCATATTTAATTTTTTCACTTGATTTTTAAAAAAGAATTAAAACTTTAATGAATTTTATGTGTTTAGAACTTTTTTATTATACAAGCATTTTCCTCAAATGTCAACCTTTTTTGTATATTATATCCTACAATAAAATTAAAAAGGAGCCTTGAAAATTTTTTCAAAGCCCCTTTTTGTTCAATACACTAATTTTACATTGGTCATTGCTCCTTTTTAAAAGGCACCGCCCATACACCAACCCTATTGTAGCAAGTGCTAGCAATAATGCAATTGCGCACACCAGCTGGATAATCGTCCCCATCACAGTTACAAGAGCCACCACGCACAGCGCAATACAACCTCCTGTTCTTTTCTTCGGTAATCCACCAAAGTGTTCCACCGAAGTCATTTAACCCTATGCTTGTTCGTGCCTCTTTACGACTTCCAATAAGTGCAAGTTCCTCTTCACGTTTTGGAGTATTACAATAATTACCCCAATTTGTGCTGTCAGTCATGCTATAGCCGTTCATCTTGAGCCACTCACATACACAGTCATACTCTACTCCATATGCTGGCCTGTAGCCTATTCCTTTTGTGTCTAGCACTTTAAGCCATATAACAGCCTCATCATAGCTGATATTGTACAAAGGTAGTTCACCTTCACAAAGTTGCAGTTTCCCATCTTTATTTCGAGAAACTGGATTTGCTGGAAAGTAAAATCCCCCGTCTGCAATAATCTGCTGAATTCTCCATTCTGGTACTTTTTCATGATACTCTTCATCCGAAAGCTCAGAGTTATCATAACTTACCCGTGATAATCCATCTGGCAATATTGCAACTGGTATCCATACCATTGGGAATCCATGTTTATCCAATGCATATGGACCTTTTTTACCATTCCATGTAGCTCCTTTAATTTTGGTAAATCCAGGATACAATGGTGGCTTTTTATGGTTTCCCCATTTGGATCCAATAGTTCCTACTGCCTTAGAATCACAAGCTTTGCTTCTGACTTTAAGTTTGCCATCTTGAAACACAATCTCCAAACCTTCCGCTACTTCCATTGTTATACTTCTACCTAATTGAATTGTTTCCATGTTGTTTTCTCCCAAAATGATATTAGATTTTCAATGTGTGTGAAAGAAGTAAAAATACTCCTTTATTTTCTATAATTAAATAACATACCTACTATATCATAGTTTTACATAATTTGCAAATTTATGTTTTTGAGAGGTAAAGAAAACAATAAAGACAAAGTTAGCTAGTCTTGAAACAGAGCTGAACCAACATTCGGCTCTGTTCTTTTATGGATTATATACAAAAAAGAACACAGATACCAACATATCTATGCCCTATGCAACACAAATGACAAATTCTGAATTTGTTTGAATTGCAATTACTATTAATAGTATAACACCTAAAAATTAAAATGTCAAATTCTTATTAATAGTAATAGTATTATATGCTAGTTATTGCAATATTATAATATATGTAATATAATAAGGTACAAATATAAAAGGAGAGCTTATTTTGAAACTAAATTCAGATAAACAAACACTTGCAGAGAGCAAAATATTATTAATATACATATTAAGCAAAATTGGAAAACCAATATCTCATAATGAGTTATTGGAACTTGTTATTTCAATTTCTGATATGAACTATTTCTACTTTGAACAATTTTTGCTCGATTTGACCCAAGATAATTACATTACAAAATATCAAAAAGAAGATGATGAAATATATGAAATTACTAAAGAAGGTAAAGACGCCCTTGCTCTTACTCTAGATACATTGCCTGGTATATTAAAATTAAAAGTTGATAGTATTTTTAAAGAAAATCTTAATGAAATAAAAGACAAGTTTTCTGTAACTGCAGAATTCACTCCTATCTCTGAAAAAGAGTTTTATGTGAAATGCCGAATTGTAGACAATAACATTGTGATTTTTGATTTAAACACATATGCAAGTTCAAGTGAGCAGGCCAAACTTATTATAGATAACTGGACAAAAAATGCCACCGAAATTTATCCACAAATTTTAGAGCTGTTAGTGAAAGATTAATTTTATTTCAATTTCTCTCTAAAAGCCTCATAAAGTATAATCCCTGTGGCTACTGCTGCATTTAAGCTTTCAGTTTTTCCTACCATAGGTATTCTTATCTTTTTATCTACTGCTTTTAAAATTTCTTCATTTATTCCATTTGCTTCATTCCCTATTATTATTGCTGACTTTTTATAATCAATATCGTACATGTTCTGGTCTGTTCTTAAATCTGTTGCATATACATTTATTTTATGTTTTTTCATATCTTTAATTAATTTTACTATACTATCCACTTCTATAACGTTTACTCTAAAAATCGCTCCCATTGTAGCTCTTACAACTTTCGGACTATATATGTCTGTTGTATCTTTTGATATTATTATTTGTTTTATATTCAAACTATCTACTGTTCTTAAAATTGTTCCCATATTGCCTGGGTCTTGAATATTATCCAATATTAAAAACATATCTTGCTTATAATCTATGTTTGTTTCCTCACATTCTGGTTTCTCAACTATTGCCATAACTCCTTGTGGGTTTACAACATCTGTTATACTGGTAAAAACTTTTTCATCTGTATACACACAATCAAATTTTGCTATTTCATACATTAGTTCATTTGAAATACAATCTTCTCCAGTTTTACAGTCGTCACAAATAATGATAGTATTTATATTGGCTTTTTCTTTAATTGCCTCTTCTATCATTTTTGCACCTTCTATTATAAATTCTTTACATTCTTCTCTGTACTTTTTTTCTTTTAATTTTCTAACATGTTTTATTAGGTCATTGTCTCTACTCGTTATAACCACAAATTTCCCCTCCCTATTTTAGTATACAAAAAAACACGTCCCCATTGTATACTATAAATTTATTAAAAACTGCTTACACTCTTCCAATACATTCTCACTTCTCAATCTAAATGTTACATATGGTTCCTTAGCTGGTGAAAATCTTATTCTGTTTGTATATTTTTTCATTAAGTTATCTACTATATTAAAATCAAATCTGCTCTCATCAAAATTATATACTATATTGTTTCCTTTTTGTGTAATTTTTAATACATATTTTTCTCTTGCTAAATTTTTTATTCTCGCTATTTCTAAAAGGTTTTCTATTTCACTTGGCATTTTACCATATCTGTCAATTATTTCATCAATTACATTTTGTATATCTTCTTCGTTTTTACAAAGCGCAATATCTTGATAAATCTCAATTTTCTGGCTTGAATTTTGTATAAATTCATTAGGTATATAGCTAGATACATCTATATCTATTTGAACATCAATCTCTTCAAATATTTCTTCACCTTTTATTTCTTTTACAACCTCTTCTAACAATCTGCAATACATATCATATCCTACTTGTTCCATATGGCCATGTTGTATTTCTCCCATTAAACTGCCTGCTCCACGAATTTCCAAATCTCTCATTGCAATTTTAAATCCTGAACCGAATTCTGTAAATTCTTTAATTGCCTTTAGCCTTTTATCTGCAACTTCTGTCAATACTTTATCTCTTCTATATGTTATATATGCATATGCTTGCCTATCTGCTCTTCCTACTCTCCCTCTAATTTGGTACAGTTGTGACAACCCAAGTTTATCTGCATTTTCGACTATCATAGTATTTACATTTGGAATATCTATACCAGATTCTAAAATTGTTGTACATATTAATACATTAGTTTTTTTATTAATAAAATCCTGCATTATATTTTCAAGTTCATTACCACTCATTTTCCCATGTGCCAAATCGACTTTTGCTTCTGGTACCAATTTAGATATTTCCATAGCCTTTCTTATTATTCCTTCTACATTATTATATAAATAAAATACTTGGCCATCTCTTTCCAGCTCTTTTGTTATTGCTTCTTGTATAACTTCTTTGTCATACTCCAATACATAAGTTTGAACCGGTTTTCTGTTTTTTGGAGGAGTATATATAACAGACATATCTTTCATCCCAACAATAGACATATGCAGTGTTCTAGGGATTGGAGTTGCAGTCATTATTAGTGCATCAACATTATTTTTCATCTGTTTTATTTTCTCTTTTGCTTTTACTCCAAATCTATGTTCTTCATCTATAATTAGAAAACCCAAGTTTTTGAATTTTACATCTTTACTTAAAATTCTATGTGTTCCAATTAATATGTCTATTTCTCCGAGCTCTACTTTTTTTACAATATCTGTTTGTTCTTTTTTAGTTCTAAATCTATTTAATAACTCTATTCTAATTGGATAGTCTTTCATTCTTTCTTTGAACGTTTCATATTGTTGCTGTGCCAAAATTGTTGTTGGAGCCAAATATGCAACTTGCTTTTGGTCCATACATGCTTTAAAACCTGCCCTTATTGCAACTTCAGTTTTCCCATACCCAACATCTCCGCAAAGTAATCTCTCCATTGGTTTTGGTTTTTCCATGTCCTTTTTTACTTCTTCTATACATTTTAACTGGTCTTCTGTTTCTACATAAACAAAACTATCTTCAAATTCCCTTTGCCAAGTTGTATCTTCCGAAAAAGCGTATCCAGTTGCATTTTGCCTTATTGCATATAATTTTATTAGCTCTTCTGCAACTTCTTTTAAATTTGATTTTACTTTTGCTTTTGTTTTTTCCCATTCTTTTGAACCTAATCTGTTAAGTCTTGGCCCAATATTTTCTGTCCCAACATATTTTCTAATGTTATCAAGTGCATCTGTTGGAACATACAAGATGTCGTCATCTCTGTATTTTATTTTTAAATAATCTTTTGTTAAGTTATCTGCTTTTATTGTATTAACACAAATATATTGGCCAATCCCTTGTGTTTTATGAACTATGTAATCACTTTCTTTTAAATCGGAAAAAATTACTCTTTCTCCTTCTTTAAAAAATGCAGATGATTTTATTCTTTTAGTTTTTGTTTCAAACATATCTTCAGTTGATATAACTATCAAGTTAGCTTCTTCAAATTCAAATCCAACAGATAATGCACCTGGTGTTATGGTTATATTGCCTGGAAACAATTCTGCTTCTAGAAACTCTTTGTAACTGCTTTGTATATTTTGTTCTGATAATAATGCAGATAACTTTCTGCAATGCTCAGGGCTCCCGCCCAGGATTACTGTAATTCTTCCTTTTTTAACTGCTTCTTGTAGTTCCTTAAACAGTAAATCCATTGAACTACGAAAAAAGTTGACCTCCCTATAGCTAAAGCTATATCCGTTTCTTTTCGCATGCATACTTTGTTTATCAACAAATCCCACATCTTGTTTTTCAAGATATATAACTTGCCTATCCCTAATCCTATCTGAAAATTCTGTATAATCTTTCATATAGGACAACACTTCAGGAACTACTTTATTTTTTTCTATCAGGTCTTTTACAAGGTGCTCATTATCTTTTGTAATATTTTCTACTCTTGTTTTTATTTTTTCGATTTCATCTATGAAAATTATATATTCATCACTAATGTAATCTAACAATGTATTTGTATTTTCATAAAAACAATCAAAATATTTGTCGATTTTTGTTATGTATTCACCGTTTTTTATATGTTCAATATCTTCATTTACTTTTTCTCTAACAATATCTGTATAATTTTTCTCTTCTATCTTCTTGCAAATTGTATTTATATCTTTTTCAAGCAAAAACTCATATGTTGGATATATGAATGTATCTTTCAACATTTCAGTTGTTCTTTGGCTTGCAATACTAAATTTTCTTATAGAATCGATTTCATCTCCCCAAAATTCAATCCTAACTCCATTTGAAGATGATGTTGCAATATCAACAATTCCACCTCTTACACTAAACTGCCCTTTCCCTTCTATTAAGTCATATCTTTCATATCCCAATAATGTGAGCTTTTCTTTTAATGTCTCTAAATTAAGTGTGTCTCCTGTTTCTAAATGCATTACATGCTTATATAGACTTTGCTTTGTTATCATTTTCTGCTGAACCGCTTCTATTGTAGTTACTATAATTCTATTTTTCTTTTTAAATACATTGTTTAATACAGACATCCTTTTAAACAATATATCTTTGCTTTCTGCAATATAATCAAAACTTATTATTTCTCTTTTTGGGAAGTTGTCTATTGTTTCTCCAAAAAAAGCTAAGTCTTTTAATATTTTTTTAGCTTGCAATTCATTATATGTTATTATGCAAATTGGTTTTTCTGTATAAAACTTTGTTGCATATGACATATGAATTTTCCCAATATCACTTAAGCCCGAAAGCATTATTGGGTTTGTACCATTTTTTACAGCTGACAAATATTCATTAAACTTCTTAACATTTGGTACAACCTTTAAAAGTGAGTTCATAAACCGCTCCTTATTTGTTTCTTATACATGTATAACTTCTTAAATATATATTATACAAATATTTCTAAATTTATATTATATAACAATTTGATTTATTTTTCAATAGTTATAGAGTATGAATGTGGGTACCATTGTATATATGTCAATGATGTGAAACAAATAATTAATAAGTTTAGTAATATATTGAATTTGTACTACTTTTCTCACGCGCTTTCGCTTG
>JGI24705J35276_12237434_pt1 | contig 11118 bp, 6 predicted proteins | sample TergutNt197P4_FD_35276 | JGI IMG/M metagenome (IMG submission 35276)
ACCCGCCCGAACGAGTTTCCCATCCTGATACCGGGCGAAGATGTAGGAAAACCTGAACGGGATTTTGTCATGGGAGGCACATACACCAGACAGGACAACCCTTACGGCGCATTAGTGCATGGCGGTCGCGCGGATCGGGAATATTCCTTCATCCAGAGCGATTTCTCGCTGAATTTTGATCTGGATCAATGGGTACAGGGTTTATCGGTGCGTCCCCTGCTCACTTTCGATGTGTATAACTATTTCACTTCCGCTCAGGACGAAACATACGTGGTATGGGAACCTTACCTGAAAACTGACGGAACGATCGGCTATGATTCGTGGGGGCAGGAAACGCGCGCTACCAGCAATAATAGAAGCGGCGCGACCGTTATGCGTAATTATGTGTTTAATCTTACCGGAACCTACAACCGCGCATTCGGCAAGCACGACGTCAATGCGCTTTTGACGTTTTTCAGGCACCGTGAAGAATTTAACGGTCAGGCTCAGGATTTGAAGCGGATGAATTACGGCGGATTGGTGAATTACATGTACGATCATCGTTATATGGTTGAGTTGAGTCTCAATCGAGTTGGCGTTGGCTCTTTTGCGCCGTCGAAACGTTTTGGTCTTTTCCCGACCTTCGGCGTTGGCTGGGTGATGAGCGAGGAATCGTTCATGGATGGTATGGACTGGTTGGATTATCTGAAATTGAGGGCGTCCTACGGCATACTTGGTTCTACATCCTACTATACAGCCAATTCCGACTATTTTATTTTCTCGGCGGATCTTTACCGCGATAAATGGGAAGGACCGGGAACATGGGGTCAGGTTTCTACTTTCAATCAGAGAGCCTCTCAGACGCAAACGGGTAATCCCGATCTTACCTTTCAGAAGACCTACGATTTGAACATAGGCGCTGATATTCAGGTAATCCGTTCGTTGATGATTTCGGCAACATATTTTCAGACAAAACTTGACGGCTCGTTAGCCAACCTTACAGATATAACTCCGGGCGTAACCGGTAAAAATGGCGCGCTCATGCAGCATAACTACAAGCAATATACCACCTCCGGATGGGAAGCAGAAGCCACGTACAGCAACAGGGTGGGCGACTTGCGTTTTAGCGTGGGCGCCAACGTCTGCTACGGAAAAGCAAAAACTACCATTGAGGCTGATCCTGACTATCCTGAGGAGTTAGCGGGATTGCGGAAAGTAGTAACCAGCGGCGACGTTCGCGGGCAACGCTACATTGGCGTTTTTGCAGATAAAGCCGATATTGCTGCTTCGCCGCAGCAGGGTTTTGGTCCGGTACGCACCGGAGACCTCAAATATGCCGACACCAACAATGACGGTACGGTGGATAACGCCGACCGCGCGATCATTGCCAACACTACCCCATCGGTACAGTACGGCATCACGGTGAAACTGAACTGGAAAGGCTGGAATCTGGATTTGCTGGGCTATGGATTAGCCGGATTCGACCAGATGCTTACCGACAAATATTACCAGATATACGGGGATCGAAAATATTCCCAAGTTCTTATAGACGGATTGCCTAACGGAAACCCGCATCCTGTGCTTAGTCCGCAGTACCGCAACAACAATTTCATCAATTCGGATTACTGGGTAGTAGATGGCAGTTGGTTTAAGTTGAGGAATGCAGAATTGGGTTATACGCTACCCTATACAGCGACCGAAAAATTTGGCGTAGGCTCGTTGAAAATCTTTGTCAGAGGAACCAATTTGTTCACCGTCTCGAAAATCAAAGATCGCGACCCTGAATCCATCAGCGCCGGTATCGGTAATTTCCCCCTGTGCCGGACGATCACCGGCGGCGTTTCCGTTTCATTCTAACCTTATAAAACAGATAAACAATGAAAAATAAAATAAAAGTTATAAAGCAGTTATTCGGTTATTCAGTGATTCAGTTATTCTTTTTCTGTTCCTGTTCCGATTTTCTGGATCCTACTTATGATGGCACGTTAACCGAAGACGAGATTTTTGCAAACGCTTTTCAGTTTTGTGGTCCTCTTAATGAAGCCTACAATTCGATTGACAATCTTTTTGATATTTCCATGGACAATATGACCGACAATTCTGTTGCCCGCGATTTATCAGATGATTATTATCTTTGCGGCACCGGCGCTTTGCGTCCCGACAACAATCCCAATGATAACTGGGTAAGTTCATATCGTCAAATACGCAATTTGAACCAGTTCCTCGCAAAGATGAAACTGAACCCCGACTCCAAGACGATGCTTTCAACGCCCGTTTTATTTTACAGGATCAGTACGCGGCAGGACAGCATAGATAATGTACGCGAGTTCAAACGCTTGTATGCAGAAGCGCATTTCCTGAGAGCGTATTTTCTTTCCGAAGTGTTGCGGAACTTTGGCGGAGTTAGCGCTGATGGTAAGGCTTTGGGCGTCCCGCTTGTGGGTGATCGCGTACTGGAAGTAAACGAGGATAATAATATTGAACGCTCATCATACGCAGACTGTGTAAAGGCTATTGTTGCAGACTGCGACGTTGCCATTACAAACTTTGAAGTGGTGGAATACAGAACCGGAACAGACCGCGTAACGGGTACTTCGCAAAACGGTCGTTCCAACGGTATTGCCGCACGGGCGCTGAAAGCCCGCGTGTTGCTTTATGCAGCCAGCCCTGCGTATAACATCTCAGGCAGCGTTGAAGATAAGAGGAAAGCATGGGAAGACGCCGCTATTGCAGCAGCAGAAGCCATAACTTCGGTAAACGGAGGTTTTCAGAACCTGGTAAGCACGCCCGCAACAAGCGCTACGAACGATGTTGGTAATGACTATTATTTCGGACAGTTACAGGTCAGGGTTTGGAACGATAACGGTCGCGACCTGTTTTTCCGGTCTAATAACCAGAACAACAACAGGCGGTACGAAACCGACCATTATCCGCCTTCCATGCTCGGATTGGCGCTGACCAACCCTTCGCAGAATTTTGTGGACGCCTTTCCCGATGTGAACGGTTATCCCATAGATGCTGAGGGTACGGTTTATGATCCTGCCAATCCCTACCAGAACCGCGACCCGCGTTTGAGTTTATGGGTGGCTTATAATGGCTCTGAATTGGGACCTGCGGTCAGCAGGCATACTGTCCAAACGTATGAGGGCGGTATAGACGCCTATCATCCTCTTCAGAGAACTTCCCGCACAGGATATTACCTGCGTAAGTTACTGCGTCCGAAGACGGTTTCGCTGTTGCCTCAATATTCCGGAAACGCTTATGCCACATCGCGTGCGTACATCATTCTGGGTAAGCCTGAATTGTATCTCACCTTTGCAGAAGCGGCAAACGAGGCTTTTGGCGTAGAGGGGATCCCGCCCGGATTTAATTTTTCAGCCAAAGACGTACTGTTGAGAATACTTTTGAAATACGGATGCGGCAACCAATATCTGAATGATGTAATTGGCGCCGATCAGGATTTGTTTCGCGATTACATCCGTAATTGCCGACGGTTGGATTTGAGTTTTGAAGGACATTACTATTACGATCTGCGTCGCTGGGTATCCGACGGAACCGCCAATTCGCTCAATGTGGATGTATATGGAACGAAAATTATCAAAAACAACGATAATTCCTATTCATACGAGCAAATATTAATGGAAAAGCGAAATTTCAAATCGCCTTATCAGCCGATTCCATATATCGAATTGTATAATTCTCCGGCAATTGTACAAAATAAAGGATGGCAGTGAATTGAGAATTAAGAATTGAAAATTAAAAGAATATGAAAAAATTATTATTTTCTGTGTCAAAGGTTGTTACAGTATTGGCTGTATTCTACGGATTTACGGGCTGTAAGTTCGACGACCCTGAACTCACGTATCCTTACACGTCTGCTTTGTTTACCTATCAGGACTATATACGTAACATTGTTGTGGGCGAAGGTCTGAAACTCAATGCAGGGATTGTTCTTGCCGGAGTGGTTGATAACCGTTCCGACCGCGTAGTGAAATATATAGTGGATAACGATCTGGTTCCCGATTACATGCAAATAGAACAGGGCGTGTCAATATTGCCGCCCGCATATTATACGTTAGGGCATTCTTCGGAGATTACGATACCCAAAGGACAGTTGAGGGGTTACCTGCCCATAGTGATGGATTCGATCGCTTTTTTAGCAGATTCGAAATCCATCACCGGCGAGTATATACTTCCGTTCCGTTTGGTAAAGCCAGCCGATGTGGATACGATACTGTACGAAAAAAGTTTTGTCCGCATGTCAATCAGTTACTTCGGCAAGCATCATGCGTATTATCAGTATTCGGGCGATTTCTACAAGATCATGGACGGCGTGGTATATGACTTTAAGGCATACACTTACGTATGGACAGCGGATGAAAGCAGACGTTTCTTAAAAACGGCAGGACCAACTAAGTTTCTCATGGTGGCTGACGCTCAAAATCGAGCCGATCCGCTGAACATAGTAACCGGTACGAATATTACCGGACGGGTATCATTCTTTATCAATGTTCCGGTTACCGGAACATCCGTAACTTTTGAAGCCAATCCTGACTCGCCGTATGAAGTGCGTCCTTCCGGAGATTCTTCCTACGACCCTGAAACGCGTACATTCCATTTGGAATATGAATGGACATTGGATGACGAAACAGTATGCAGGGTAGTCGAAGACCTTGTGTATCGCAACCGCATCCGCGACGACCAGGGGAACGGTATATACATCAACGAATGGAGATAAGGTTATAAGTTTTATAAAAATAAAAAACAGATGAAAAAAATTGTGTTTTACTTGATGGCAGTTGCAGCGATTATGGCAACCGCCTGTAATGAAGATGAACAGGATGCTTTCGTTCCCGTTACCGATATCACCATGGACGTAAGCGATTTGGAAGTGGCGCCGAATGTTACGATCATCCTTAAAGCGACTGTACTTCCTAAGGATGCTACCAACAAAAAGGTTACATGGAGTTCCAGCAGCGCTTCCGTAAAGATTGATTCGTCCACAGGCGAACTTACTACCGAAACAGCAGGGACGGCAACCATTACCGTTACCACCGAAGAAGGCGCCAAAACAGCCTCGCGCAAGATAACGGTCAAAAACGTTCCTGTTACCGGTATAGAACTTTTGGACAAAGAGCTGGTGTTAGCGCCGGGCGCCAAGAGAACCCTTACGGCAAAAGTACTGTCTGCCGCTGCAACCAACAAGGCGGTAATATGGAGTTCGGATAATACCGCTGTGGCAACTATCAATTCCGCCACAGGCGAGTTAGACGTGCGCTCCACAGGCGTGGCAATCATCACGGCAACCACTGATGAGGGCGGATTCTCGGATGAGTGTAAACTCACGGCTGAATTTGTCAACCTCTTGGATAATCCCGGATTTGAAGAACAGGGAAGCGCGTTCACGGAACCTTTAGGATGGACGAAAATACCGGCAGACTGGTTTACTTCTTATTACAATGATTCGGGTAATATGTCTCAATATGCAACGGGAAACATAAATCGCATTGGACTGTTTACTAATACCGGAGCTAATGAACCATTCTTCAGATCCGGTAACGGTGCATTTTTCTGGTTAAATGGATCGGGAACCATGAAAGGAGAATTTGCTGCAAGAGTTGAGGGTAACCGTCCGGGAGGATATTACCAGTTGGTAACCGTCAGTCCGGGAGCAAAATACGGGTTCACTCTTTACATTGGTTACAGGAAGAATAATGACAATATGAGTATCAAGACCAACGAAACTGTGAAAGTTCTTTCCCCTGACGGATCGGTAACGTATCATGTAGAGCCAATCCTTACAAACCCTGCTGTGACAGAAAATATTGTCAAAGTAGAAGGAGAATTGACCATACCCGAAAACGTTACTCAGGTGCGTTTCCAATTCGACCAACTTACCTTTACAGGTACGAATCAGTCTCCCCTGATGCTTGTTGATGAATGTGAATTTATTCAGCTCACTTTACCACCTGAATAGAAAACAACATTTGTCGTTATCCTGTTTTTCCCTTATTCCTTTCTTATTGAGGGGAATAAGGGCATTACCTATAGATTATACTTGAAAATTAACACATCAGCGAAAAAAGAGAATTGAAAGATGAAATGATAAATTAATAAAACAATAAAACGCATGAAAAAATATATATTTTTCTTGATCTCAGCAGTAATGTTTATAACATCTGCCTGTAAAAATGACGATAAAAACGAAAAACTCGTCCCTGTAAGCGATGTTACGCTAAACACAACAGAGTTGAATTTATTAACGGGCAGTTCGCAAACTCTTATGGTAACGGTAACTCCTGCCGATGCCTCCTATAAATCAGTAAATTGGAGTTCAACCAATGCATCTGTGGTAACCGTAAATCTTAAAGGTGAAATAGTCGCGGTAAAATCGGGTGAAGCCAATATCGTGGTAACTTCGCTCTATAACAGTAATTTTTTTGCAACGTGCAGGGTTACGGTGGAAGATCCTCTCATTCCCGTTACAGGAGTGAAACTCGACGAAACAGAATTGATGTTAACGTTAGGCGCTAAAAAACATCTTACAGTGTCCATAGAACCGTTTAACGCCACCAATCAAGGGATAAAATGGAGTTCGAGCGACGATAATGTAGCAACTGTTAATGATGGCGAAATAACCGCAATAGATGAAGGGAAAACCACCATCAAAGCAACTTCCCTCGAAAACGATGCAATCTTTGCAATTTGCGAAGTTACAGTAGAAAATATTACCATTCCCGTTACCAGTGTAACGCTCGACGAAACCAATCTGATGCTGAATTTGGGGGAACAGATAACGCTTACTGTATCTGTGAAGCCGGATGAGGCTACCAACAAAGATGTTGAATGGACTTCAAGCAATGACAACGTGGCAACCGTCATAGATGGCGTAGTAACTGTAACAGGTTTGGGTAAAGCCATTATCAAGGCAATTTCACTTGATAACGACGATGTTTTTGCAACTTGCGAAGTTTTAGTCATCAAAAACCTTTTGGAAAATTCCGGTTTTGAAGATCCTGATAATAATGTTACCACTGATGTATCGCCATGGGTGGTAATGACCCAGACAGATTTGTCGGTTGATGGCGAAAACACCAGTTATGGTAATAGTAATCGAACTGATAAGTACATCAACGGAGGAGAAGCTGGTTTCTGGGTAAATAGCGGAACGCCGAGAAACTTTACTCCTCGTGGAGGAGCGTATTGCGGTCGTTTGCCGGTAAATGCAACGAACGGTTTATACCAGATCGTGGATGTTACTCCCGGAAAAACTTATGTATTCAAAGTGTATATCTTAAATTTCAGGAATAATACCAACCAGAATTTTAAACCTGAGAAACTGCGAATAAAGAGCGCCGACGGACTTACGACTTTAAAAAGCGTTGACCTTAATAATCCGGAGTATGATGTTTGGATGGAAGTGAGCGGAGAAATAACCATACCTGATGGCACAGATCAGATCAGGTTCCAAATCAGCCAGATCAGAACAGATACAACTGAAACAAATGCCGGAAGGATTATTGACGATTGTATGTTTTACCAAATATATGAATGAAATGTTGGTTGTAATTGTGAATTTATTCAACTTACTTTGCGTCTGATGAATAGAAAACAGAATTAGTCGTTATTCTATTGTTCGGCAGAGGTTGTGCCTCTGCCGAATATATTATAGCAGGCTATGTGTATCAAAATTCACTCTAAAACAAATAAAATACGATTAAGCCATGAAAATCAAAAACACTATCTTCCCTTTGGCAGCACTTGCTGTTCAGACGGGTCTTTCCGACTGCTGTTCAGAAAAACTTGAACGTCCCAACATCATCGTTATACTTGCCGACGACATGGGCTATTCAGATTTAGGCTGTTACGGCGGCGAGGTACAAACGCCTAACCTAAACCAATTGGCGCAAAACGGATTGCGCTTTTCTCAGTTTTACAATGCCGGCAGGAGTTGCCCCACCCGTGCAGCCCTGCTCACCGGCTTGTATCCTCATCAGGCGGGTATCGGGCGGATGACTTTCGATCAGGGTTTGCCCGGATACCGCGGTACCATGACCCGTAACGGCGTTACTATTCCCGAAGTGTTGCGTACAGTTGGCTATCAAACCGGCATGATCGGCAAATGGCATGTGGCTGAAACGCCACTGCGCGAAGACCAGCGACAATGGTTAGCGCATCAGGTGCAACACGACACATTTGCTCCGCTTGAAAATTATCCTACACAACGCGGGTTCGATTATTTTTACGGAACCATCTATGGCGTGGTTAATTATTTTGATCCGTTCAGTTTAGTGTATGGCGAAGAACCGGTACCTTCGGTTCCCGAAGGTTATTACAGCACCATAGCGCTGACGGACAGCGCCGTCGCCTGCGTCAATCGTTATGCAAAATCTGATGACCCGTTTTTCATGTACCTGTCGTATCATGCGCCGCACTGGCCCCTGCACGCGCTTCCCGAAGACATCAAAAAGTATGAAGATGTGTACAAAGCGGGCTGGGAAACCATCCGCAACCAACGCTACGAGCGTATGAAGAAATTAGGACTTTTCAATACTTCCGGTGAATTTCTGTCCGAACGCCAATTCAATGACGCTTGGAAAGACAACCCCGACGGAGAATGGGACGCCCGCGCCATGGCGGTTCATGCAGCCATGGTCGACCGCATGGATCAGGAAATCGGGAAACTGCTCAGGACACTCGAAAAGAATGGACAATTGGATAATACGCTCATCCTGTTCCTGTCCGACAATGGTTGCAGCGCCGAAAACTGTCAGAATTTTTCACCCGGCGATAACGACCGTCCGGCTGAAATGCGTAACGGAGAACCAATTATCTATCCTAAGAATAAGGAAGTATTGCCCGGCACCGAAAACGTATTTGCGTCCGTCGGACCTAAGTGGGCTAATGTAGCCAATACCCCGTTCCGCTTTTGGAAATCAATCATGTACGAAGGCGGCATATGCACTCCGGCGATTGCATACTGGCACAAAGGTTTGAAAATCAAGAAAGGATCAATTATAGCCGACCCCGTTCATGTGATGGACATCATGGCTACCTGCCTCGAATTGTCGGGCGCCGCTTATCCCGAAACCTACAAAGGAAACGACATCATCCCCATGTCGGGAAAAAGTTTTGCGTCGGTATTTAATACAGGCAAACGCGACCTGCGCCACGACATCATCGGGTTCGAACATTTCCGCGAAAAGGCTTTGGTAACCGATGATGGATGGAAAATAGTACAGCGTCCGAGAGATGGCGAATGGGATTGGGAACTGTACAACCTGAAAACCGATCGTACTGAAATGCACAACGTTGCGGAACAGAATCCTGAAAAGTTGAAAGAAATGATCATGCAGTTTAAGGAATGGTCGGAAAAGACCGCAGTAGTTCCTGCGCCTGAACCGCTTTGGAGAAGAAGAAACGCAGAGAATTGAGAATTGAGAATGATAACTTATTCATCATAAAAAAATCATGACTGATAAACTTTTGACATTAACCAAAACCGGCGCCGCGCTCAGCGCATTGATGCTGGCTGCTTCAGGCTGCGCGCCCAAAACGCCCCAACCCAACATTATTTTCATCCTGACGGATGATATGGGCTATAGCGATGTTGGTTGCTATGGCGGCAAATTTGTACCGACCCCCAGTATTGACAGAATGGCTGAGGAAGGTATCCGTTTCACACAGTATTACAGCGCCTCGCCCATCAGTTCGCCTTCACGGACGGGGCTGCTTACAGGTCAGCATCCGGCGTTTTGGAATATCACCAGTTTTCTGCAAACCAGATCTGGTAACCGTGACGCAGAAATGGCAGATTTTCTGGATCCAGATGCCCCATCGTTGCCTCGTACACTGCAATCTGCCGGATACAAAACCGCCCATTTCGGCAAATGGCACATGGGTGGCGGTCGCGATGTGGAAAATGCGCCGTCCATCACCCGTTATGGGTATGATGAGTATGTAAGCACATGGGAAAGCCCCGACCCCGACCCGCTTCTGACGGCTACAGACTGGATATGGTCGGCAGAAGACAGTATAAAACGTTGGGATCGTACCGCCTATTTTGTTGACAAAACGCTTGATTTTCTGAAAAAAAATAACGGAACGCCCTGTTTCATCAACTTGTGGCCCGATGACGTGCACACCCCGTGGGTGGGTAATTTTGAGGAACTGATGGTCTTTCCGCAAGGTCAGAACAGCGAAAAGAACTTTAAAACCGTTCTCGTAGAATACGACCGGCAAATGGGGCGTCTCTTGGATGGATTGCAAGAGATGGGAATAGCGGAAAATACCATCGTTATTTTCGCCAGCGACAACGGTCCTGCGCCGAGTTTCAGGGGTAGCCGCGCCGGAATTTACAGAGGTTGCAAAGCCTCGCTTTACGAAGGAGGAACGAGGTTGCCATTCATCGTTTGGAGTGGCGGAAACCTTGTTCCAAAAGGAAAAGTTGACGACACATCCGTAGTCAGCGCGCTCGACATGTTCCAAAGCCTGTGCAGGATTTCCGGAGCGGTTCTGCCGAAAGACTTCCGCACTGACGGAGAGGATATGAGCAAGGTATTGCTTGGCAAACCTCAAAAGCGAACCAAACCAATCTATTGGGAATACAGGCGCAACGACACAAGAGCTTTCCCAAAACCTTCCGATAACGACGTCAGTCCTAACGTTGCCGTCCGCGAAGGCGACTGGAAACTGCTCATCAATGCCGACGGATCTGATGCGGCGCTTTATAATCTTAACGACGATCCGAGCGAAAAAAATCCGCTGAATGACAAGTTCCCCGATAAAATAAAAGAACTTAGTGAAAAAGCGATGGTATGGCGACAGTCGTTGCCGAAATTGAAAAATGAATAACCTTTTTTATCCATGAAAACATCCTTAGTAATTAGTACAAGTATCACCCCCTTATTATCGGTGATGTGCACATCTCCGGTTGCCCAAACCCAGGAAAGACCGAATATTGTCATTATCCTTGCCGACGACATGGGTTATTCCGATGCGGCTTGTTACGGCGGCGAAATCGAAACGCCTAATATTGACCGTCTGGCAAAAAACGGATTGCGTTACCGGCAATTCTACAATAGCGCCCGCAGTTGTCCCACACGCGCCTCGCTGATGACCGGACTGTATCCTCATCAG
>JGI24705J35276_12237432_pt1 | contig 11116 bp, 13 predicted proteins | sample TergutNt197P4_FD_35276 | JGI IMG/M metagenome (IMG submission 35276)
ACGTGACCGAGTGGCCGAAGGTGCTCCCCTGCTAAGGGAGTATGGGGTGTAGAGCCTCATCGAGGGTTCGAATCCCTCCGTCTCCGCCAACCTTCAGCCGGAAAAGCTGCCAGCATGGTCTTAAAGCCTGCGGCGGCTTTTTTTTCGTCTTCGCTTTCTGTCCCTTCTAGGTCTTCCAGCACTGCGGCGGTGAAGGCGTATGCAGGTGTCTCCCCGGCTATCACTCTCAGGCGTCCTCTGAGTTGGTAGCTTGCTGGTCTCTCGCCCTTCTTGATCTTCATGAAGTTGCCGGGATCCATCCCGAGCATTTCAGCTAATTTTCGTTGGCTTCCTGCAACGTATGCGGCGTCTTCGATAAGTTTTTTTAGGCTTTCAGCGTTGTACATGTTGACCTCATGTTTTTTCGTGTATGCTGTGGTACGTTTGTACAACAGTTATTTGTAGTCTACATCAGGAACCGTCACATTGTCAGTCCATCTTCACGTTACGCCCGCTCCCTTTCATTGCCATTCCCACAATGATGCCGCTTGCTTGACGGCTCCAGCGGCAGAGGGAGCGGGCACCCTGTCAGTCGGTCTTCTTCCAGCTAGGCAAGTTGGTTCTGTCCACGGGGGCAAGTCTTCCTACTGCGTCTATCAATCTGGACTCTTTGATGCCGTTTCGGACTGCGGCCTTGATGATCATGTAGGCGATCCACAAGCCGATGATGGCTATCAATGCGGAAGCTGCGGCCATGAAGATCAGGGCGCGGGTCAGTTCGATGCTTGCGGCTTTGGTGATTGCTTCGGCGTTGGCTGCGTTGACGCTGAGTGCGTTGGCTCCGAGTGTGCGGTAAGTAGTGCTGAGCCCATCTCTGGCGGCGTTGACGATGGGCGTGTAGTCCGGCGCGTTATTTGGTTTTGGTTTGACTTCCGGGCCTTGTTCTATCGAGCATGGCGTGTCTGTGAAAACGGTCTTTCCGTCTTGCTCGCACTTGTAGGCTTTCGCGGCAACGTTTCCAGCCATCGCGAAAGCTATCAAAACAATAGCAAACCACTGTTTCATTTTGGTTCCTCCATCCAAAGCTCCGAGCATATAGGAACCGCCACGCCTGAACATCGCAATGCTTCTGCGTGGCGCTCTGTCGCCGATTTCTTAACCTTGCAGTACGTTGGAATCGTTCATAGAGGCAGTGATGGTCGTTTGTCCTCTCGGTTGGTGAAGCGTTCTCAGTTGGAGGACTTCATTGAGGAGCGTGCATGACCTACACCTTTGCCGATCACGCCCGGCGCTGCCATGAGGCCGCGCAGCGCCGCGAAGTCCTTGTCCAGTTCGTGCAGGTCAAGGTTTCCGGTGCCACCGCCTGCGGTTGCATCGATGACGCCTGGACAACGCCGACCGGCATTGATTTTTTCCGTGTTGAGCTTGTCCAGCCCTTCATCGGCTTGTCCTATTACCGTCCTGACCGCGTGCGCCAGTGCTCTGGCCTTGATGGTCGTTGCGCTTGTGCAGGCGAGGAGGTCTTATCGTGATTGCTGTTCTTTACGCTCGTTCTGACAGTTTTTATAAGTCTCTGCCTGGCTGTGATGTGTGGGACATTGATCGTGATGCGCGTTTGTGGCCTGGTGGGTGTCCGGTTGTGGCTCATCCTCCGTGCCGTGCATGGGGCAGGCTGCGTAGTTTTTCAAAGCCGCGCGCCGATGAAAAGCAACTTGCTATCCATGCATTGGCAATGGTGCGCATATTTGGCGGCGTGCTTGAGCATCCTGCCGGCTCTACGTTGTGGTCTGTCGCTGGCTTGCCACGACCTGGTTTCTTTGATGAGTTCGGCGGCTGGACATTGCCGGTTAATCAGGTTTGGTGGGGTCATCGTGCGGAAAAACGTACATGGCTTTACATCGTTGGCGCTGGAATGCTTGACCTTCCACAGATTCCGTTTTTCATGGGCTATCCGTCTTGCCCTGTCGAACGGATGGGCAAGGCTGAGCGCGAACGTACGACGCCTGCTTTCTCTCAGTGGTTGGTAGACCTGGCTGTTCGTTGTTCCTTTTCCGTTGAGGATCGCTCATCGTGACCAATTCATCCTCGGCCAACCATGACGGCAACCAAGGCGCGAACCGGCGCACGGCGGCGACGCGAGCGCAGCGCGCGGCGTCGGCGGGCGCCGGGGCGGGCCGTTCCCCCCGTCCTGTAACACGGGGGGAAAGTATCCACGGAGAGCAGGCCGCAAAAGTGGACTGGCTTAATGCCACCTTCCCGGCTCCTTCGATGTCTCATGCCGGTTTTGTTCAGTTGTTCGGGCGGATGCTTGGCCGTCCTGTCTTTGCGGTTGAGGGGCGTGGCCTGATCGGGTTCAAAGAGTCCATGACGCTGCACGCTAAGCATGGTTCCACGTCCAGCGCCATCGGTAGTCTTGCTTGGGGCGGGGCGTCTCAGCAAGGCCGTTGGCTACTCCAGTTGACCGGCGTTGGCTGTCAGCTTGTGCGCGACTGGGAGGGCGTTCGTGATCTGCTGGAAAGCCTCGATGCCAAACTGACGCGGGTTGATTTGGCCGTCGATTTCCTCGAAGGTGAGCACAGCATCGAGGAGGCGCTCGACGTGTACCACATGGGCGGCTTTCAGCTTTCGGGACGCCCTCCGGCGACAAGTCTTGCCGGTGATTGGCTCGGCGGCAAAGCTGGCCGCACGCTCTACGTTGGTAGCGCCAAAAACGGGAAGATGTTGCGCGTCTATGAGAAGGGCAAGCAACTTGGCGACGCTGCCAGCGACTGGACACGCTTTGAGGTTCAGCTTGGCAACCGCGACCGGGTGATCCCCTTCGACGTATTGACCGATAGGGACGTTTTTTTTTGCGGATGCTACCCAGCCCTGTCCGACATGCTGGAGCAAGCTGGGGAGGCCATTCCGACTTTGCAAACGGGTGGCGAGACGACTCTCGCTCATCTGCTCTACCACCTGCGCCGCTGTTACGGGAAGGTCTTGCATACCTGCTCGGCGGAAGCTGGTGTCACTGATGCCGATCTGATCGAGGAAATGCGCGTTATCGGCCTTCCTCGGCGGGTCTCGTTGTCCAGCGTGGCGGCTGGCGTGACCTGGCCGAACGTTATCGGCCAACTTGAAAGGAAATCAGCATGACCAAGATGCAAATCGTTGGCTTCGAGGGAAGCCAAGGCGTCAGCAGCAAGACCGGCAAGCCTTATGAGATGGCCCAGGTTCACACCATCGTCAACCTTGCACCGTCGTTCTCAGACGATGGTATTGCAAAGGGTCTGATGGGCACCACGTTTCGATGTTCGCTGGACGTGATTCAGAAGATTAAACAACTGCAGCCGCCCTTTATGGCCGACGTCACTATCGGCCACGTGATGCGCTTCGGCAAGCGCGAAGAGGAAGTGACCGACATTCTTCCGGTCGCCAAGTCGGACGCCCACAAATAAATGATCTGTGCGGATGTTAGTCAAGCGGGCGCGATTGTCGCGGCGGCTGTCCAGCCTGCTGACTTGGCGGGCTGTGCGGTTGTTCTGATTACTGGTCAGGAGCTATCTGCGCTGACCGGTGTTGCATTCCCTTCCCCTGCCGATTTTGGGACTGTCTGGGGGATAGGGTTCTCTTTGGTGGTAGGCACCTTCTGCATGGCATGGGGTGCTGGGGCAGTCCTTCGCATGTTTAAATGAGGTAAATACATGGATTTTTCCAGCCTGACTTCTTCGATTAACCTTGACACCGTGGGCACGGCTATTCTGGCCGTCGCTGCCTTGATGGTGGTTCCGGGCGCCATCAAGTGGGGCGCGAAAAAAATTATTGGCTTCTTCGGCTAATTGATCTTGTCCCGGGTGCACACGGGACATATACCTGAGCATTTCAAAGGGAGGGCTCGGGTATGTGGTTGATCATGGCGTTTTTTTGCGGGGTCGTTTGCGGTGTGGCGGTTGTGGCGGGTTTGTGGAATGCTTAAAATTCATCGTTTTTTGTTGGGTGTTTTGTTTTATATTGTCTCGTCTTTTTCTTTTGCCGCGTTCCCACCTGTTTATAGTTATGAATCCGTTACTTTTTCAGGGATTACTCTCCCTGCGGCATCTGGTTTTTCTTCCCCCGCATCTGCTTGTGCTTCTTGGGTTCCTTTGGCTCTTGCTGCTTTTCCGGCATTTTCTGGTTACGATTCATCTGGCTTGATGTCTGGTGGGTCTGGCGGCGTGTGTTTTATTCATAGTAACGCTGATTTTACTGGCACTCTCCAGTCTGGCGTTATTCGTTCCTGCCCAATTAATTCATCTTATTCTGTTGCTATTCAAGCTTGCATTTGTATTTCTGGTTCTGTTGAGCGCGATAATCAGTGCGTTCCTGATAAATGTGAAGTTGGCCAGTCTAAGATATTTGAAGTTTTTTCTGGCTGGCTTAAACCTTCTGGTGCTGGCGAGTATTCCGAAAGGAACGATGATGTCGTCCCTTCCATTCATGTATGTGATGCCGGCTGTTCTTTTGATTATGATTTTTCGTCTGATTTTAGTGATCCAATCATGCGTTGGGATGGTTCTGTTATAGATGATTGGACGCCATATTATTTCAAATTTCCTTACAAGTCGTCTGGGGCGACTTGCTCTACCTCTGATGATCCGAAGAACCCTACCACCAATAAACCTGAAAATGGCAATACAGGCAGCGGCAATACTGGTGGTGATACTGGCAGTGGTGATACTGGCAGCGGTGATATTGGTGACGGTGACACTGGCGGCGGTACTGGCGGGGACAAACCGGGCGATGGTGCTGGTGGTAGTGGTGATGGGGATGGCGGCGATGGCACTGGTAGTAATGACAAGCCCGGCGACGGTTCTGGCGGTGGCTCAGGCTCAGTCTCCAGTGATGGACAAGACAATCAAAATAAGGACGCTTGTCCAGATGGTTCGATTGATTGCAATGATGATGGACTTTATTCGGATGATCCCTCCAGCTTTTACCAAAAAAAAGATCGCACTTTTAAGCAAGTGTTTTCCGATGCAAGTTCCAAGCTTCAAGAGTCTGGCATTGGCAGAGGTGTTTCTAATTTCCTTTCTGTTCCTGAGGGCGGCTCCTGTCCGCATATTAGTGGTGTGATTCCTGTATTGAATGCCACTGTTGACTTTTCTGTCATTTGTTCGGATTTTGTTGTTAATGCTTTGTCTATGTTGCGCATGGTCTTGTTTGTTTGCGCTTCGTTTTTTGCATTTAGAGTCGCAATTGAATAATGCTTGCTAAATTCACTAAATGGCTTTGGGATTTAATTAAATCCCTTTTTTCTCCGGTTTGGGATTTTATATCCGATATATTCATTGCTGCTGTTGATGGTATTGTTGGCGCATTTGCGGAGCTGATTGCCGCTATTCCTGTTCCTGATTGGTTCGCGGGTGGTCTTGCGCAGTCTTGGGGCGGACTTGATCCTGGCGTTCTTTGGTTCGTCTCATCGGCGGGTGTTCCGGCTGCGCTCGGCATCATTGGCGCTGGTTATGCCTTTCGGCTGGTGCGTAAATTTGTGACTCTGTTCCAGTGGTGAGACATGGCAATCCTGTTTTTTGAGGGCTTGCCAGGTGCAGGCAAGAGTTATGAGGCGATGGTTACTCAGATCATTCCGGCCTTGCAGAAGGGCCGTGAAGTTGTAGCCTATATTGAGGGCCTGAATGTCGAGCGTATTGCAGAAGCTTCGGGCCTTGGTGTTGATGATGTGCGGCAGTTGCTGCACCCGCTGACTCGCGATCAGATGCGGCCTGGTACTTCCAAGGTAGGCCGCAAAGATGTCCCTATTGATGGCGATTGGTTGACCCATGTCCGGGACAATGCTTTGCACGTTTTCGACGAAGCTCAAAGCTGGTGGGGTTTGCGCTGGAGGGCCAGCGAAAGCCTGACGGAGTTTGTTTCTGAGCATCGGCATCGAGGCATGGACATCCTGCTCATGGGCCAGTCACTCAAGGACGTGATGCCGCTGTGGCGGCGGCGTGTCGATCAAAAATTTGGCTTCCTCAAGCTGACCGCGTTGGGCACTTCGAAACGTTACCGAGTGACGATCTTCAAGGGCCAGGGTGACGACAAGTTTGTGAAGGTTACTACCAAGGTTGGCAAGTATGACCCGAAGTTTTTCGGCACCTACAGCAGCCATACAAGCACCGACATCAACACCGAAACCTACACTGATAGTCGCGTTCGGCTTTGGGGATCATGGGCCTTCCGGTTCGGTGTGCCTGTGCTGTTGGGCCTTGCGCTTTGGGGCGCTATGTCGTTGCGGTCGTATTTCCATCCTGCGCCACTACCGAAAAAGGCAGTTTTTGCCAATGCCTCGCCAATGCTTCCTATAGGCTCTCAGAGCGTGCAGCTCGCTCCGGCCAGTGCTCCGGCGCCTGCCGTTAAAAAAGGCTTTGCACAGCAGTACGTTGCGGACCTGAACAGCAAGGGCCGTATCCGTCTTGCCGGCGTCATGTCCTTCCGTGGCCACACTGGCGGCGTTGTTGAGTGGATTGCTGGCTCGCAAGTCATTGAGCGTATCGGTTTGGATCAACTGCGCGCTATCGGCGTTGATGTGAAGGTCATCGATGATGTGGTACTGCTTTCGGCTGGCGACTGGGAAGCTCTCGCCACGTCTTGGCCGACCGATCCGCCCGGCATGGTTTCGGAGCGTGATCAACGCGCCATTGCTGGCGGTGAGCGTAGCGGCGGCGGCGGCATGTATACGCGGCAGGAAGTTGTCGCGGTTGATAGCCGTCCTGATGCCGCATCGTTTCGTTCGTCTCGCTGATACCCATGCATCTACCACCTAAGAGGCAAGGGGCGTTCTTAGGTGGCGCGGCTTGTGTGTGTCGCCGGTGATGTTTGATTAGCTGTGGTCAATGGGCAAGTCGTCACCTCTTAAAGGGCCCGTGTTTGCGGCAGGGCTTTTGAACTTTATAGGAGGGTTTTGATGTTCATTGGTTATGCGCGTGTCAGCACGCAGGAGCAAGACACTGCTTTGCAACTTGATGCCTTGAAGCATCTCGGTTGCGAGGTCGTTTATGAGGAGAAGGCCAGCGGTGCCAGTCGTCGCGGTCGGCCTGAGTTGGCGCGGTGTCTTGATGCACTCGGCAAGGGTGATGTTTTGGTTGTCTACAAGATTGACCGAGTGGCGCGGAGCCTGTTCGATCTGCTCGACATACTTCGGCACTTGGAACGTGTTGGCGCTTCGGTCAAGAGCGTGACGGAACCTCTTGACACGACGAACAGCATGGGCATGTTCGTGATCCAGATTCTTGGCGCAGTGGCCCAGCTTGAGCGGTCGATGATCAGGGAGCGGTCGATTGCTGGCCAGCTTGCGGCGCGTGCTCGGGGTAGGTTGCCTGGGAGGGATCGGGCGCTGAGTTCGGAGGATGAATTAGCTCTTGTGCGGGAGTATCAGGAGGGGGGTGTCACGTATAGGGCTCTATCTGTCAAGTATGATGTGTCGCCTTCGGTAGCCAAGCGGGCGGTCTATCGTGTCACGAAGCCGCTTGCTTACTTGCAGCGCGGTAAGATTTAGGCGGTTCGGATTCATCCGTCTCCGCCAGAACACCCCGTACGACCTCTGGGTTTTGCGGGTTTTTTTTGCCCTGCCTTGCCCGAAGGGCTGCCCCGCAGAGGCAGCGTCTGCGGCGCAAGCAAATCCTCGCCGGGTGTTCAGCCCGGCTGCGCCTTGCATCCACTGCCTTTGCGGGGCAACGGACGCCATGAAAATAGTGTGAACAGGCCCTGCATCGTTTACATCGACTCGCCGATCGGCGATGATCGGCGCGGGCGTTTTTGCCCGGCGTTGTTGTTCGCGTATTTTTTCATCCATGGCTGCTCCTGACCCACTGTCCAAGGACACTGCATCCGAGGCCCTTCCTGGCGTTGGACACGCGCTGGTCATCGCCGGCAAACTGACCCGCAAGGATGTCGAGGACATTCATCGCAAGGCGCAGGCCAGCCGGCGCAATTTCATCGCCGAATTGATCGAGTCCGGCGCGATGTCGGCAGCCGATCTGGCGTTCACCATGTCGCAGGCCTTCGTGGCGCCCCTGGTGGATGTCGATGCCCTGGATCCGCACCGCCTGCCCCAGGATTTGATCGACCCGAAGCTGGCGCTGAAATACCACCTGCTCGGCCTCAGCAAGCGCAATGGCCGGCTGCTGGTGGCCACCGCCGACCCTTCGGACAACGAGGCGGCGGAGAAAATCAAATTCACTACCCAGGCGAGCGTCCAATGGGTGATTGCCGAGTTCGACAAGCTGGCGCGCTTTCTGGAGGCGATGCACAAGAATTCAGTCGCTGATGCGATCGACGACATCGTCGGCAGCGATTTCAATTTCGATGGCCTGTCTCTCGACAATGTCGAGGAACAAGACGTTCAGGACGTCAACCAGCCCGATACTGACGATGCCCCGATCGTCCGCTTTCTGCACAAGATGTTGATCGATGCCGTCAACATGCGCGCGTCCGACCTTCATTTCGAGCCCTACGAATACACCTACAGGGTGCGCTTTCGCGTCGATGGTGAACTGCGGGAAATCGTCACGCCGCCCCAGGCGATCAAGGAAAAACTGGCCTCGCGCATCAAGGTGCTGTCGCGGCTGGACATCGCCGAAAAGCGCGTTCCGCAGGACGGGCGCATGAAACTCAAGCTCGGGCCGAACCGGGCGATCGACTTTCGCGTCAGCACGCTGCCGACGCTGTTCGGCGAGAAAATCGTGATCCGTATCCTTGATTCGAGCAGCGTCAAAATGGGCATCGACGTGCTGGGCTACGAGGAAATCGAAAAGCAGCGGCTGATGCAAGCCATTCAGCGGCCCTACGGCATGATTCTGGTCACCGGGCCGACCGGGTCGGGCAAAACGGTGTCGCTGTACGCCTGCCTGAACCTGCTGAACAAGCCTGGGGTCAACATCTCGACGGCGGAAGACCCTTCGGAGATCAACCTTCCCGGCGTCAACCAGGTCAACGTCAACGATCGCGCGGGCCTGACGTTCGCCGTGGCGCTGCGGGCGTTTTTGCGCCAGGATCCGGACATCATCATGGTGGGAGAGATCCGCGACCTGGAAACCGCCGATATCGCCATCAAGGCCGCGCAGACCGGTCACCTGGTGCTGTCCACGCTGCACACCAACGATGCCCCGACCACGCTGACGCGCATGCGCAACATGGGCATCGCGCCGTTCAACATCGCCTCCAGCGTCATCCTCATCACGGCGCAGCGCCTGGGGCGCCGCCTTTGCCAGCAATGCAAGGCGCCGATCGAAATCCCGTTCGAAGCCTTGGTGGAGGCCGGGTTCAGTGAAAGCGATCTGGACGGCAGTTGGACGCCCTACAAGCCCGTCGGCTGCAACGCTTGCAACAACGGCTACAAGGGACGGGTCGGCATCTACGAGGTCATGCCCATCTCGGAAGAGATTCAGCGCATCATCCTGGCCGACGGCAGCGCGGTCGAAATTGCCGGGCAAGCTCGCCGGGAGGGCGTGCGGTCGCTGCGCGAGTCCGGGCTGCACAAGGTCAAGCTCGGAATCACCTCGCTGGAAGAGGTGATTGCCGTCACCAACCAATAGATCCATTTCCCACACCAAAAAGAAAAGAGAACCACCCATGGCAACCCAGTCTCGGGCAGCAAGCGCCAGGCGCGTGAAAGAATTGGTCTTCGAATGGGAAGGCAAGGATCGCAACGGCAGGATCGTGCGCGGCGAAATGAGGGCCGCCGGCGAAACGCAGGTTCAGGCGTCCTTGCGGCGGCAGGGCATCTTTGTCACCAAGACCAGGAAGCGGCGCATGCGCTCGGGCAGGAAGATCAAGCCTAGGGACATCGCCATCTTCACCCGTCAACTGGCGACGATGATGAAAGCCGGCGTGCCGCTGCTGCAGTCGTTCGACATCGTTGGCCGCGGCAACCCGAACCCCGGCGTGAACAAGCTGCTCAACGACATCCGCGCCGACATCGAGACCGGCAGCTCGATGGCGGCGGCGTTCCGCAAGTACCCGATCTACTTCAACAGCCTGTACTGCAACCTGGTCGAGGCCGGCGAGGCCGCCGGCATTCTGGAAAGCCTGCTCGACCGCCTGGCCACGTACATGGAAAAGACGGAAGCGATCAAGTCCAAGATCCGCTCCGCGCTGATGTACCCCACGGCAGTGATCATCGTCGCGTGCGCCGTGGTGGCGCTCATCATGATCTTCGTGATCCCGGCGTTCAAGGACGTGTTCTCCTCATTCGGCGCCGACTTGCCCGCGCCGACCTTGCTGGTGATCGCCATGAGCGAGCTATTCGTGAGGTGGGGGTACCTGATCGCTTTGGCACTGATCGCCGGCATCTACTTGTTCATGCAGGCATGGAAGCGCAACGAGAAGGTCCAGATGTTCATGGACCGGCTGCTGCTGAAGCTGCCGATCTTCGGCCAATTGGTTGAAAAAGCCACCGTCGCCCGCTGGACCCGAACCTTGTCCACCATGTTCGCCGCCGGCGTGCCCCTGGTCGAATCGCTGGACTCGGTTGGCGGCGCGGCGGGCAACTCGGTCTATCAAAAAGCGACCGACAAGATTCAGCAAGAGGTCTCTTCCGGCACCAGCCTCACGGAGGCCATGACCAACGCCAACGTCTTCCCGAACATGGTCTTGCAGTTGACGGCCATCGGCGAGGAGTCCGGCGCGCTCGATCACATGCTGGGCAAGGCGGCGGATTTCTACGAGGCCGAGGTCGATGAAATGGTCGCTGGCCTGTCGAGCCTGATGGAGCCCATCATCATCGTGGTGCTGGGCACCATCATCGGCGGCATCGTGATATCCATGTATTTGCCCATCTTCAAACTGGGCCAGGTCATTTGATGCCCGAGCTTGCATGGTGGATGCTGGCCGCGGCAGGCGGCCTGCTGGGTTTGCTCATCGGCAGTTTCTTGAACGTCGTCATCTACCGCCTGCCCAAGATGATGGAGCGCCAGTGGGCCGCCGAATGCGCCGCACTGGCCGCCGGGCAGCCCGCGGCAGCCGATGCGCCCGCCGGCAGCTTCAACCTGCTGACCCCCCGCTCGCGCTGCCAGCAGTGCGGCCACCAAATTCGCTGGTTCGAGAACATCCCCGTCATCAGCTACCTGTTCCTGCGCGGGCGCTGCTCGTCCTGCAAGGCGCGCATCAGCTTGCGCTATCC
>JGI24705J35276_12237431_pt1 | contig 11106 bp, 12 predicted proteins | sample TergutNt197P4_FD_35276 | JGI IMG/M metagenome (IMG submission 35276)
ACGGGGCAGTCGAGGTTTTAAGCCCGGAGATTTCGTGGGGGTTCGTAGCGAGGCAACGCAAGGGGGCGTGGATACAAGGCGCGCGCAGTGAGGGCGACGAAGGCATATTAGACGATATGTCTAGGAGACCGAACAAGCGCAACGCAGTAGACATGCCCCATTGCGTTGCCGTAGTAGAAGCCCCACGAAATTTCCGGGCTAGTACCGCGCAACGCGGCGATTCGCTCGTACAGACATTTAATCAGCGTTTTCTGAAACGAGCCGCGAATCCTCTCCTTATCCTTCTTAAATACTCTTTCATGGCGTTTTTAGACGCCCCGGCACGGTCCGCATGCGCGGGCGACGCCGGGGCGGCGTTGCGCCGTACCCCTCTTTGTTACATCTATCGTCAGGGAGAAAGCATGCTTTTCCGCGCGATCTTTCGGACGTCTAGTTCGCCGCGCAGTTGCAACCCCGCAAGGTTGGGTGAGGAGAGAATTAGCGGCTTGGCTCATGGTTTTATTTTCCTGATATTCTGCATGTTCTGCCTTACGGCTTCATACGCCGCGGCTGATGAAGCTGCAATGTCCGTAGCAACTGATGAAATTTCCGCAATAATACGGGCGGAAATAATGGCGATGCCGGAATGGAAAGGCGCGGATATCCGCGTTGAAATAACGGGCGGAATTAAAAACGATGAAATTTTAGCGCCTGGTGACAGTTTTCGCCTCGCGCCTACGGGGCTTACAATAGGCCGCCGTAATGTAATCGCGCCTATATATGTAATCCGCGACGAGAAGGTTGTGCGTTTCCTTTCCGTTCCGGCCGTCGTTTATATAAGCGCTACAGCGTTCACGGCATCGCGTGAAATCGCGTCAGGCGAGACGATAAGCGAAAAAGATATATTGGAAAGCAGGGTTGAAACAACGGATATCGGAGTCGCTTTTATACGCGACCCCAAAGAGATCGAGGGGAAAATAGCGCGGCGAACGTCTGCCGCCGGCGGTTTACTGTCGTCGTCCGCTTTTACCGAAGCCCCGCTTGTACGCCGCGGCGAGCTGGTAAACGTCCGCCTGGAAAGAGACGGAATTACATTGACGTCAACAGCGCGCGCGTCTGAAAACGGTCAGTTCGGCGATGTCATACAGGTAAAGAGCGTTGATTTTTCTTCTGTTATCAAGGCGCGTGTGACGGGACAGTCACAGGTGTCCGTACAATGACGAGGAGACGTGGAATGAAGCGTTTTACATTGATTATGGTTGCGCTCATTGCGGGCGCGTTTGCATTTAACGCCTGTTCGGTGGCAAGCCGCATTAAGCCGGTTACTGTCGTTGATCCGACGGGTATAGAAGAATATGTTGCGGCATCGAAGTTCGCGGCTGAAGAGATTGAAACAAAAACCGGGTCGCTCTGGACAAATACCGGGCAATACTCAAATCTCTTCCGCGATCCAAAGGCGCGTTTCATAAACGATGTGGTGACTATTCAGGTCTCGGAAACCACGCAGGCCGTAACAAGCGCCGACGCTTCCAGCAAGCGCTCGTCCAGCATGTCAGCCGGCATCGACTCGCTTGTCGGTCTGGAGACCGGCGTGAAAGAACTTCCAAACCTGATTAAAAGCGCTGGGAATACCCGCTTTGACGGACAGGGATCCACAAGCCGCGCAACGCAGCTTCGAACCACGCTTACCGCGCGCGTTACCGATGTGCTGCCAAACGGATATCTTGTCGTTGAAGGGAAGCGCGAGGTGCGCGTAAATAATGAAAACCAGATGGTGATTTTTTCGGGAATAGTCCGTCCCAGCGACATAAACAAAAGCAACGTAGTTCCTTCCTCGTCCGTAGCGCAGATGTCTGTGCGGGTGCAGGGAAAGGGAACCGTCAGTCAGCCGCTAAAACCCGGCTGGCTTACCCAGATTCTGAACGGCATTTGGCCTTTATAAGGGGAAGCCATGATAAACCTTAAAAAACTGTGGATATTGACTGCGGCGGTTTTAATTCCGCTTGTGTTTTCGGGAGCGCTTGAAGCGGCAAGCCGTATTAAGGATGTCGCGGCGTTTGAAGGCGTGCGAGAAAACCAGCTTTTCGGTTATGGTCTGGTGATCGGGCTAAATGGTTCCGGAGACGGCACGCAGGCGAAATTTACCACGCAAACTCTTGCCAATATGCTTGAGCGCGCCGGCGTTACCATAGACCCCGGGATACGCACCAAAAATATTGCGGCGGTTATGGTGACAGCCAATTTGCCGCCTTTCGCCCGCCAGGGAAGCCGCATTGATGTTGTCGTTAGCTCGCTTGGGGACGCGAAAAGCCTTCAGGGCGGCTCTCTTATAATGACGCCGCTGCAGGCGGCTGATGGTCAGGTATACGCGACGGCGCAGGGACAAATCGCGCTTGGAGGCTACAGCGTCGGCGGAGGAGGAGCGAGAGCGCAGATGAATCATCCGACGACAGGGCTTATTTCAAACGGCGGTCTGGTTGAAAGGGAAGTGGAAGTCGATCTAGTAGGCAGCCGTCGATTGAACCTTGTGCTGAACCGCAATGATTTCACTTCTGTAAGCCGCGCTGTAAGGTCGATAAATGATACGCTCGGATTCGATGCCGCCGAGGCGCTCGACGGTCGTACCATATCTATTATGGTTCCGGCGGAGTATTTAAACAGACCGGTTGAATTAATGGCATTGATAGAAAACGCTCGTGTTGAAATCGATAATCCCGCCCGCGTGGTAATGAACGAAAGAACAGGCACAATTGTTCTTGGCAAGGAAGTCAGCGTTTCAGGAATATCCATTATTCACGGCAGCCTTTCTTTACAGGTCGGCACGATTTTTACCGCTTCACAGCCTAACCCGTTTTCACAGGGGGAAACGGTTGTATTGCCGGAGGATACTCTTACTGTCGAAGAAGAGCCTGCGCGAACGGCGACAATACGTGAAGGGGCTACCGTAGAGGAAATAGTGCGCGCGCTTAACGACATCGGGGCTACGCCGCGCGACGTAATCGCCATTTTGCAGGCAATCAAGGCGCAGGGCGCGCTTGCCGCCGAACTGGAGATCATTTAGGGGAAATTATGAACGACGTAATCTTCGATTCACTAAATCAGAAACCAATGAATATGCCGGAGTTAAATCCGGTGAAGGGCGCTTCACTTTCAGGAAAAGACAAGGCTGAACTGAAAAAAGTAGCCGAGGAATTTGAAGCGGTTTTCATTGCCCAGCTTTTGAAGATTATGCGTGAGACTATAGAAGAATCAGGTCTGGAAGGCAGCGGTTTCGGCAAAAGCATCTATACGGATCTTTTCGATCAGGAAATCGCGCTCAGCATGGCAAAGAGAGGCGCTCTCGGCATCGGAGACATTATTTACAAAAGTTTAGCCGACAGGGGGGATGCCATTCCCGCTGAGGTATTTGGCGAGGCGACGCGGCCTGGACGGGCTGGTTCCGGAACCGCGCCGGATAGCGTTAATAAAATTGCCAAGGCTCCAGCGGTGGAATCTTCGAGGGAAGTACCTGTTAATTTCCTTCCTGTTAACGCTCCAATTAGCTCCGACTTTGGCATGAGAAAAGATCCTTTTACCGGAAAATCGCAGTTTCATAAGGGCATTGATCTGGCTGCCCCGGCCGGAACGCCGGTAGTCGCGGCTCTGCCGGGCAGGGTTATTTCCGCCGGCTATGAATCCGGCTATGGCAATAATGTCATAGTTGAACATGACGAAGGGTTGCGCACACGTTACGGACATCTTGAATCCATTAACGTAAAAACCGGCGATATGGTTACTTCCGACGACACGCTTGGAAAAGTGGGCAGCACGGGGCGTAGCACCGGCGCGCACCTGCACTTTGAGGTAATCCGTACTGGAATACAGATTGACCCCGCCAAAATAGCAGACTACATGTAAAAAAATCCTCACTATCGCCATATTTCTTATATTCATTGAGAACACTATGGAATTTGCTATATCCTACAGCGGCGGCAAGGACAGCGCGCTTGCCTTATACCGGATGATTGCATTCGGCCATAAACCTGTGGCGATGATCAGCACATTTAACAGCGAGCAGAACCGGTCGTGGTTCCATGGCATACAGATGGATTTGCTCGAAGCAGTATCCGGCAGTTTGGACATCCCTCTGATATGTTGCCCTTGTACCCCTGACGAATATACAAAAGCGTATGAGGACGGGCTGGCCGAAGCGCGAAGGATAGGCGCGCAAGCCTGCGTATATGGTGATATTGATATTGACGGTCACAGGCAATGGAATAGGGAACGCTGCAAAAATGCTGGGCTGGACTGCATCCTGCCGCTGTGGAAACAGGATCGTGAGGCGCTGATTTATGAAACGATTGCGGCTGGGTTCAAAGCTATGATAAAGATTATACAGTGCGACCAGCTTAGCGAGTCGTTATTGGGTAAGGATTTGACTATTCCGCTTATCGATACAATAAAAGCGACTGGATCCGACGTTTGCGGCGAAAACGGGGAATACCATACCTTTGTTTATGACGGTCCTGTTTTTCGTTATCCGATCCCTTTAGAACGCAGGGGGATCGTCGATTTCGGGACGCATAAAGCAATTGACATTATAATAGATTATTCACGTCTGCTTAATAATCATTACCAGGTTCTTTAAAAAGGTTTTTGAAAATTTCCGTTTGAGGAACCTTCGACTGGGCGGCGGCTAGGTTTTCACGCTTGATGGCTTCGAATACTTCCTGACGGTGAACGGAAATGTGACGCGGCGCGGTTATTCCGACCTTGACGTTCCCGGAACTGATACTGAGAATCGTTATCTCAATATCGGTTCCTATAATCAGGCTCTCGTCTCGTTTTCGCGTAAATACCAACATTTTATGCCTTAATCGCTTTCAGCCTGTTGATCCGCTATTTCGCTGTTCACTGTTTCACTGCTAGAGTTGACGCTATCCGTTTCCGCGCCACATGGCAGCGGATGTCTTACGGAATATTTACTGTCATGTAAAATCACCTGCCTGCCGCAGCGCCCCCTTACGTTTATTACAATTGGCGCCATTAGGTTCAGCGTGGCTTCGCGTGGATCCTCCGGAATTGTGGCAATCGCGTAAATAGTCAGTTCCGTGGAATTTTTACTTTTAATTGCATCCATGTCGGAGTCCGTTAAGCGGAAATCATAGCTCGGATCCACAAGAAACGGATTTATCAGATAAAGCGCAATCGGAGGAGTATCGTCTTCAGGCAACGACTGAAGAAAATGGAATGGTTTGATTTTCTCAATCTCAATAACGACGAAGCGGCGAAGCTGGGGAAAACCGGGCAATCCATCATCAAACGTGATGATTGTGTCCTGTACGATTTCCAGATCTCCAAAATTGAGCGTATGAATGCGCATCGTATCTTAAAACTTTCACAACCAGGATAAATGCACAAACCAACAGCTCACACGGAATCCTGATTCCGTGTGAGCTGTTGGTTTGTGCATTTACCTATAATACAGTAATTAAGTATTATACCTTATCCTATAAGATCAAACAAGGTATGTTGTTGCAATATTGCGTTGCCAGACGACAAGGCTGCGTTGATTGCTATTTGAAGTTGACCGATTTGCGTGGCTACTTCAAGCAGGTTGGCGTCCTCTATGTTGGCTCTTTGCTCTCTAAGTACGAGGTTTCGATTATCGAGCATTTCCGACATCCTGTCAACAATGCTGATATTGACGCCGATTTCTCCACGCGAGCCATTAAGCTTATCCAACGCTTTGCCTATGTCACCCAGGGCGTCGTCGATCTCGGCTACTCCGGTAACTGGCGTGCTGCCATTCATCGTACTTATTGCGTCTATAAGTTTGTCGACAGCGTTAAAAATGTCCATCAAAGCCTTATTACCGTCAACTCCGGATTTCACTTCCACGCCATCGCCGATTTGGACATCGTTTACGTTTTGGTTGCCATAATATTCAACATGTCCCGTTGTGGCATTAATCGCAAACGCTTTCGTATCAACCGCTGTGCCGGCAAAAATGTATATGCCGTCAAGCTGCGTATTGCCTCTTGAAACTAATTCATCCCTGAGCTTTGTTATCTCTATCAGGATTGCTTCGCGCCCTTCCTTGCCGGTCGTCTCGGTCGCGGCCTCCGACCCAAGCGTGAAAATGGAAGTAACAGTGTTAAATACAACATTGAGCGCAGCCTCGGAGGCTTTCAATTTATAGGAACTTTGGATCATGTTGAATCGAAAAGCATCAAGTTTCAGCGCCTGTTGTGTTATATCAACCAGGTCCGCGCTGCCTATCGGGGAATCGCCAAGATAGTTCAGCTTTTTAGTGGTGGACAACTGCCGGTTTGCGTTGGCAAAACTCCTGTTGAGTTTTTCAAGATCGTTTAAAAGGTTACGGCTTAGTTCAAGTTGTGTTACGTGCATAATTTACCCCACGAAATTAAGAATTTCAGCGCTCAGGGTATTCAACACCGTCACAATGCGTGAGCTGGCCTGATACGCCCGTTGAAATTTGATAAGGTTTATGGCTTCTTCGTTTAGCGAGACGCTGCTTTCGGCGTTGCGCTGTCCTAAAAGCTGACCGAGCAGGTTCTGCTGATTCTCGCCGGTTACTTTAGCCGTCTTTTGGTCTGATCCGATTACGTAAATCAATTCGGCATACTTTTCGCCAAATTTTTCGTCAATGCCTATCTGGGCAAGCAATTTGGCGTTTTGATTGTCGGCAAGCCCATATCCGCTAAGGGCAGCCGCTATTTTATTAGGGTCATTGAGTATGTCAGCCGATATTTCTATGTTGCGCGCCGAAGTGAACGCTTTAAAGAAGTCATTAGAAGTGGACGGTGGATCATCAATGCCAACCCCAAGATTATGTTGGGCATTCACTTTATCAATTATAATTTCAGCCATTTCGTCCAACTGATTCAGATATCCAGGGATCAGTTCATCACGCACCTTGAGATAGCCGCCGATTTCTCCCGAAAGCATCACCGTAGTCTCTTTTGATGTGGCGTTATATATGCTGGTAATGTTTTTATTTCCTAAATAAATGTCCGGGAATTGGGAATCAGGATTACTGCTGTCGCCAAAAGTGAGATTATAACTCGTTTTTCCCAGCACCAGCGCGTCGCCATACATCGTGGTTACCGTATATGAACCATGTTCAGTTTCAAAATACAGAACCCCCAGTTTGCTTTGCAACTCCTCCATGCGTTCCTGCCGTTCGTCGCGTAGCGCGTATTCGGTTTCCTTTTGTCCAAGCGTGACGGCGCTTTCAATGCGGCCGTTCAGATCGGCGATTCTGGCGGTTAGATTGTTTACATCTTCAATGCCACTTATTACATGCAGATTTGCCGAACTCTGCACGTGCTGGATTTCAGTGTAAATCCGGTGGAAATCCCTGGACATTGTTTCTGCCCGTGAAATTACCTGCCAACGCAGCGCCGCGTTAGTCGGGTTGCTGCTTAGTTCCGTGAAACTGTCGAAAAATTCAGCAATGGACGATCCGAGTCCACCGCCGCCTGTCCCCTGAAATATGGCGTCAATTTCGCGTAAAGAATTGTATTTAACCAGGTTTTCACCCAGCGCTGGAAGTTCATAACTTATGCTTTGATCCAGATAGCTGTTTCTGACAGCCCAAATATCGACGCCTGGTGTTATGGATGCCGCCCAGTTCGATGGAACGGTGAGATCCGTAAAAATCACGTCCTGACGCGTGTAACCTGGATTATTTACATTTACCGTGTTGCGCTGCGTGACATTCATCGCGTATTGCTGTGCCGAAAGCGCAAGTTTTGCAATATTGAGGCCATCTAAAATTGATGCCATAATTTAAGTCTCCATCCATGTCGCATAAAGTGCCGGAAAGGGAAGCGGCATGTACTTTAATTAGTTTTTGTCCAGGAAGCGATTACCCGTGATATTCCGTTACCACGGACACTTCCATATATGCGTAAGCATATTGCGTACCAGTTTATGAATTATTATTAAGAATTAAAAACCCGCGTCAATTCAGCGTTTTTCACGTTCATGCGAAACGCTAAGGGCTAAGAAACAGGGCAAAAACTGCCTATAGGCATAATTGACATGACATGGGAGCTGCCGACAGGCGGCTCCCATGTCACGCATTTTGAGAAAATGTCGGTTGAACGGAAGCCTCTGCGTTGAATGTTCCGTTCGGTTGATATGGCCCGACGGCATTGGAAAAAATCGTCAACATCCCTTCCGCGTACCGCAGCGGTTTTTCGATCAGGCCGCTGTTACGGGCGCTGAGATCCCGCGTGTTTTGTACGATGTTGCGTAAAAGCGCGGCAGATTCGTTGAGTTCATGCGGAACATCAAGAGATTCGGCAAGGTGAGACAGTGTGAATTCCTCTCGCGGGATCCCAAGCTCTTTGCAAAATTTTTCACAAAGACGCAGGCGTTTTTTTTCAAGTTCCTGAAGATGAATGACGCAGTCTTGTTCGTTGCTGTTGCATTCCACCAGTTCTTCCAGACGGCCGCCGGACAGCAACGAAGTTTTATGTTGTTCGCATTCAAGCAGATCGTGGTAGAAACGAATTTCGTCGCGGATTATTCCAAGTAATTCCGAAATCTGTTCTTTCATATTTAAGTAACTCATGCCCTGAGATCGAGACGGCGTTTCTCATTCCCATCTTCTTCGGACATTGTTATGTCTTCGGGCGATGTATCGTCGACTAAATTTTTCCTGTCAGGCTTATCCTGGGCGTGAAATCGCCGCCGGGGCAGATTATCATGAATCCGTTCTCCTCGCTGAATCCTGTCCAGAACGGGTGCTGTGACAAAACCGGGTGAAAAAAGATCTAAAGCCATAGACGCCTCCCTGCGCTAAAAACTAGATCAGTTCATTCAATAAATCGCCTTTCATGATTTTTTCGGCAATCTGTTCAGCCTTGACGTTATAATAAGCGCCGCTTCCAATTAAAGACAGCACTTCTTCCACGCGTGATTCTCTCACATCGGGAACACTGAAAATCATATCATCAAAGCGTAAAAAACTCCTGTTAGAATCCGGCAGTTCCGTTTTGCGAATATCCGCTGCCGTGCCGGACGGACTATACTTTTCGTCATTCCGCGCGGTTGGCTGGAATTCTTTCCTCAGAGACGTAAAATAATTCGAACAATTAATAACGCTCATATTGCACCTATAATGGATGCTGCCGATATGTCAATTACTCATATCGGTTTATAAGCGCAATACATTAAGAAAACGCGGAAAAGCGAATAACTATCCGTACTGAACTCCCGTGTTAAGTACAAAGCGCTTAACACGGGAGTTCAGTACGGATAATTCATTTTCATTACACCCAGCCGCGCAATTTGACGGCATCGGCCACCCGCTTAATTGCAATGATATACGCGGCGTCCCTCATATATATGCCGCCGCGTTCCTGCGCCAGTTCATATACGGCGCGGAAAGCGCCGCTCATTGTGCGGTCGAGCTTGTCCAGAGCTTCCTCTCGGCTCCAGAAATAGTTCATATTGCACTGTACCTGTTCAAAGTAGCTGCATGTTACGCCCCCGGCGTTACATAGGAAGTCGGGAATCATGAAAATGCCGTTCCTGTGAATAAGCTCATCGCAATCCGGAGTGGTAGGCCCATTGGCGCCTTCGCAGATGATTCTCACCTTTTTTGATATCCGCGGAAATACTTCCGGCGTGATCTGGTTTTCAAGCGCCGATGGCATCAGTATGTCAACCTCTTCCGACAGCCACGCGTCGCCGGGCAGGACTTCGTATCCCAGTGCTTTCGCCTTTTCTTTGTCTATGCTGCCGAAGGAATCCTTGATGCCGACGAGTTCAGGTATGTTACAGCCGTCTTTTTTACGGAAAGTGTAAGCGGCGGCGTCAGCCTGGTTCCAGGAAGAAACGCAGATTACCTTTCCGCCCATTTCGGTGTAAAGCCGAGCGGCATATTCAGCGACGTTTCCAAAACCCTGGATGCTTGCCGTGGTGTTTTTCGCGTCAATGTTCTTGGCTTTCAGCAGTTCCCTTAACATATAAATAACGCCGAAACCGGTCGCCTCGGTGCGGCCTAACGAGCCGCCCATGCCGACTGGCTTGCCGGTAATAACGCTCGGATAGCGGCCTCCCGCCATGGTTTCATATTCGTCGAGCATCCAGAGCATATGCTGTCCGTTTGTCATTACGTCGGGCGCCGGTACGTCGAGATTTGGCCCAACCTGGCTGAAAAGGCCGCGCATATAACCGCGGCAAAGCCGCTCCTGTTCAGCTAATGACATGTTTGGCGGGTTGCAGATCACGCCACCTTTGCCGCCGCCAAGCGGGATATCAACCACGGCGCACTTCCATGTCATCCACATTGACAGCGCTCGTACCGTATCAGCAGTTTCGTGAGGATGGAAACGTATGCCGCCCTTTGCCGGTCCCCTGGCGTCGTTGTGCTTTATCCGAAATGCCTGGAATACATTCGTCGTTCCATTATCCATTTTTACCGGAATGGTGAAATGAAATTCCCTCATTGGACGGCGAAGCAAATCCCGGACACCCTGGTCCAGTCCTAATGTTTGCGCCACATTGTCGAATTGAGTTTGAGCGTTTTCAAACGGGTTGTATGATGTCTTTGTCATAAACGGCCTCCATTAAGTTTTTTTCAACATTCCGCAACCGGCATATAAGTATAATTAGAGGAAAGCGTATGTCAACTTTCCTCGCCAGGATATTTCATTAAAACATATACCGTTGCCGGGGTAACAACGCCGCCAACGGTATGAAATAAAAGCTGCGCTACATGTCCCTTTACCGGCGATGTTATCTGCTGTCTACGGCTGCGATATTCAGCTATTATGGCAGCGCTCCTCAGACGAATCCACAATGTCCTTCATCGGGTTCGGGTCGTGTGATTCGCGACGGGACGATAAACTCTCAAGCAGTGGACGTGCGCGTGTCGGGTCGTGGATTCGGCAATTTCAGTGTAGCTGGCGGCGGACTGGGCTGCCGCCTCGCCCTCAGCGCAGAGTAAAAGTAACAGGCGCGTCGTAGCAATAACCGCCCGCACCGCGCGCGCTATGAATTTTAAGGGCGGCGTTAACCTCCGCCGTTCCAAGAGTCTGACGGACAGCCGGAAGGCGCGCGGTGCGGGTTATCCCAATATTTTCCGATTCGAGAGCTTTCCAATAGTTC
>JGI24705J35276_12237430_pt1 | contig 11104 bp, 9 predicted proteins | sample TergutNt197P4_FD_35276 | JGI IMG/M metagenome (IMG submission 35276)
CCCTGAAATGTGGTTCTAAATTCCCAAATTTCGTCCCTCAATTTTTTAAAAAGTTCCGAGTCGTTTTCTACTTGCGCTTTACGAATGTTGTAAAGTACTTTTTCGTAATGCTTACGCTCCAAGCTCTGCAAAAACTCAAAAGTTTCGTCTAAAAATTTAACTTCAAAACGTTTGTCCATCTCTTTTTCAATTAAAGCGGCAAAGATATAAAAGTTTCGTCAAATGTAAACATTTTTGTGGTTTTTTTCTTTTCACGAAATTTCGCATGGTCTACACAAAATGGCATACAACGTGGTGGCGGCTTGACGCAGGGGGGGCATACACTACAATTCAAGCGGGGCACAAATGTTCATTTTCGCACTACTTTTTCTGCGGGGTACTGCCCCCCTTGCGCCAAACCGCTCGTTATCTGCTGGCATCTTTTCGCTCTCGTATAAATCTCACTGTTTATTTAACTCTAAATAGGTTGCAATAAAATTTTCAGACGGTTCGGAAATCAAACTTACCAATTTTTCTCTTCCAAGATTTTTATCTATTGTTTTTGCCATTTGTGAACCAACTATATACCATAATGATTTATCATCTAAAAGGTGAAATTTGTACCAGTCTTCTTGAACTATCAAGTTGTCAGGTTTATTCTTAAAATGGTTATAAATATCGAAATACTCTTTTTCAAATTCTTGTAATTCTCGAAGTGGTATATCGATATCCATAGCATTTTTCGGTTCTAACATTAAAAAAGCATTTTGTTGCGCATAAAGAGCCATGCCTTCAAAATGTGTTAAATATTCAATTTCATGAAGCATTTCTTTATAAGTAAATTTATCAGGAGGCGGCATATAGCCACCTTTAAGCATTATAAAACCAACATGATGCAATTCGTGAACAGCAAAATGTATCATGGAATTCACATTTTTTATACTAGTAGTATCCGCTAAATTTAGGTTGCACGTTTTTCCATAGGCAGCATGATTGTAACCAAAAGTAAAAAACAAAGACCCGGAAAAATTAAAATCTACGGGCAAAAATTGTAGTGCGATTTTTTCCGCGATGCCGGATTTTGCTAAATCCTCTTTAGCAAAGTTCAGTCTTTCTTTGAAGATTGGTAACAGTTCTCTTTGCTTATCTATCGGAGACAACAAATTGGTAACAAGTTCTAACTTTGAACTTGTCGACTTAATCCTACGAGTATGTAAAGCATGGTTATATAAGTGGGTGGCAGCATCAAGGTTAGAAATTTCAAGCAAATATTCAGAATTGCCCGTTTCCAAATACTTTATAGCAAGTTCGGCATATGAAAAGTCATAGTTTAATGATGTTTGTTCATTTTTAAATCAAGATTCTCTTTATTTTTTGCCGTAACAACCACAAACACAAATACAGGCACTAAAAGCAATGCATAAAAGAATACTTTTTTCATTCTCGCTCTGTTTTTTGCATGATTTCCATTTCCCGAGATGTTGTCTAAATTACTGTTTTGCGCCATAAATTATTGTTTTAAAAGTTTTTCCTGCTCTAACGGCTTTGCAGGTCTTGCCTCATTTTCACAAGCATTCAAGTTTTCACGACTTTGTTTACCGCTCTCTCGCCGCTTGCAGATAACCCTTAAATATGCGAAATTGCATGCATGGATTTTTGGGGGTAAAAATGAGAGGAAAAAACTTGTAAGTATTTACATACTAAAATATTATTTTTACCGTTCTTTATTGCGTATTTTGTATATCAATTATTGAAATTGGCTAAAAGGATATACAAAATGCGCATGTGCCATGTACGCTACATTCACTATGCAAATATACTACGCTTTTTTTATTCAACCAAAGTGTAAAACAATTATTTTGTCACTGTAAAGTTTTTTTTAATTTTTTCGTATTTTTGCCACAAAAATAAACCGAAAAGTTATGATACAGAACGAACGTACTTTTAGAAATGAGCTTGTTGTGCAGGCTGCAGGACAGATGATGGTTGCGGCACGTACGGCGCCGAAAGGAAAAGGGATTGATATTATTGAAATGGCATTAGTGAGCGGAGAGGATAAAAACCGCTTAGCCGCAGAGATGCAGAGAATCGGAACAGCAAATGATTGGATGTTTTTTCTTCGGGATGCAGATAATATCATACAGGCTGATGTTGTGATGATTATTGGTACCAAACATCAAGTGCAAGGACTTAACTGTCAATATTGCGGATTTCGTACCTGCGAAGCCAAACCGGCAGGGGTGCCCTGTGCAATTAACTCGGTGGATTTGGGTATCGCCATCGGATCGGCTTGCGCTAAAGCTGCTGACCTGAGAGTTGATACACGCGTGATGTTCAGCGCCGGTTTTACTGCACAAAGCCTCAAAATGCTTGGCGAACACTGTGGTTGTGTGATAGCTATCCCAGTCAGCGCTACTTCAAAGAATCCTTTTTTCGACCGTAAACCGAAAGAATAGATAATTGAAAAGAGGAAAATGTGTGTAGGTTGAATTATTGTTTAAAGAAAAAGTGGAAAATATCATTGCCATTGGCATACAGTATTAAGCCGAAAACTAAAATCATACCTGCAACTTGGGCGTATTCCATAAATTTATCACTGGGTTTACGACGTGTGATGACTTCGTAAATCAAAAACAATACATGGCCGCCATCCAATGCCGGAATAGGCAGTATATTCATAAAGGCAAGAATGATAGAAATAAATGCAGTAGTCATCCAGAAAACATACCAATCCCATATAGCAGGAAACAAGCCTCCTATTGCTCCAAAACCTCCCAGATTAGAAGCGCCTTCTTTAGTGAACACATACTTCATATCATTGACATACCCTTTCAACGTATTTATCCCCAAACGGAAACCTGCTGGAAACGATCTGAAAAAGCTATATGATATTTTTACGGTAGTATAAAGGTCGCTTGGTAATGTCACGAATACTCCTATTTTACCTAATGAATCAACTTTTACAGGAGTGGACATTTCAGTTCCATTCCTGTAATAACCGAGTAATACTTCTTTGCCTTTTTCTTCGTTGAGGAATTTGACTACATCATCAAATGTAGGTGTTATTTCGTTGTTAACACATACAATACTGTCGCCCGATTGAAGGCCGGCTAATGAAGCACCCGATGTATTGTCAGACAATTCTCTGACTACTAATGGATAACGAGGATTTGGATTGGCAAAACCTTTCTTGTCATGCATTACTTGTTGCATTATATCCTCCGGAATCGGAATATTTATTTCCTGACCATTCCTAAGAACCGTCACATACCGGGCATTGATTACAGCACGAAAAGCTTCACCGCCAAAACGTTCAAGTTCCGTTTCATTGGTTCGTAATAAGATATCCCCATCCCGAAAGCCAATATTTTTAAATGTATCGCTATATTCCATACCCATTTTCATATTCTTGAGAGGAAGATACGAATCCCCCCAGGCAAAAAGCACCATCGAATAAATAAATAATGAGAGGATAAAATTGAATAACACTCCGGCAATCATGATCATCAGTCGTTGTCCTGCCGGTTTGGAGCGAAATTCATAGGGTTGTGGAGGCAGCTTCATTTGTTCTTTATCCATTGATTCATCAATCATTCCGGCTATTTTACAGTACCCGCCCAATGGCAACCAGCCAAGGCCATATTCTGTTTCACTGTTTTTGGGTTTAAACTTAAAAACAGTAAACCATGGATTAAAAAACAGGTAAAATTTCTCTACACGGGTTTTACATAAACGGGCAAAAAGATAGTGCCCAAATTCATGCACCAATACTAAAATGGATAAACTCAAAATAAGTTGCAGTGCTTTAATTAAAAATATTTCCATAAGATTTCATTTACTGTGTACGGGCGAAAAATCTTTCCCCGGTACGAACATATTTACTATTTATATTGATCTGAATGCTGAAAACTACCCTGTAAATTGTAATGCTATTTTGCGTGCTTCACTATCTGTCATTACATAATCCTCATACGTCGGATTGTTCATAAAAGATGTGTTGAGCATGGTTTGTTCAATCACATCGCTCATTTGCAGAAAACCGATTTTGTCTTTTAAAAAAGCATCAACAGCCACTTCATTGGCAGCGTTCAGGATGCAGGGCATATTACCCCCCTTGTCTAACGCCTCCATTGAATATGTGAGATTTCGAAAGCGTTTTGTGTCCACTGCTTCAAAAGTAAGTGAGGTAAACCGACTGAAATCTAATCGTTCCGAATGATTTGGTAAGCGTTTAGGATATGACAGTGCGTAGGCAATCGGCAGTTTCATATCGGGTGTTCCCAACTGTGCCATAATGGCTCCGTCCTCAAATTGCACCATAGAATGAATAATGGATTGAGGATGTACGATTATCTGAATCTGTTTAGGATCTATCGCAAACATCCACTTAGCTTCTATCATTTCAAAACCTTTATTCATCATGGACGCCGAATCAATCGTTACCTTGGCACCCATTGTCCAATTTGGATGTTTCAAGGCTTGTTCTTTTGTGACAGAAGCCAACTCTTCACTTGTTTTTGTACGGAAAGGGCCTCCGGATGCTGTTAATATAATTTTCTCAATCGGATTTTGATTGGAATTGGCTATACATTGAAAAATAGCAGAGTGTTCGGAATCAACTGGTAGAATCGGGACATTATATGTTGAAGCCAATGAAGTAATCAATTCGCCTGCAACCACCAATGTCTCTTTGTTAGCCAACGCTATTGCTTTGCCGGCTTTGATAGCAGCAATGGTGGGTTTAAGACCTGCATAACCAACCATGGCGGTCAAAACCAAATCAACTGGTTTCATTTGTACAACCTGCACGATGGCTTCGGAGCCTGCCCATATTTTAATGGGTAAATCTTCCAGGGCTTCTTTCAGTTCAGGATATTTTTGTTCATTGGCAATTACCACCACTTCGGGCATATACCGAAACGCCTGTTCGATCAATAAATCAACACGGTTATGAGCCGTTAAAGCAAACACACCGAATAAATCGGGAAACTCGCTAATCACTTCAAGCGCTTGTGTACCTATCGATCCAGTCGAACCAAGAATGGCTAAATTTCTCATATTAAAACACGATATGCTCTTCTGGATTAATTGAAACACCTTTATACCATAATTCAAAATGCAAATGGGGTCCCGAAGACAATTCGCCGGTATTTCCAACCAATGCGATGGCTTCGCCAGCTACTACCTGTTCACCTATTCGCTTTAATAATACTTCATTATGCTTGTAGATTGACACAAAACCGTTTTTATGCTGTAAGGTAATTACATTCCCATAATTTTGATCATTACCGGTATAAATCACGATTCCATCGGAAGTAGCCAACACGCTTTCCCTTGGGTTTGCGACCAAATCTACACCTATATGATTGTTCTCCGGATCGTAATGCGACGAAATAATACCGTTAACAGGTTTGTAGAAAAAAATGCCTTCCGTTGCGATTGGGTCAGGATTTATGGTAGTTAAGTAGTATTTTTCTTCTTCTTCGAAAGAAGTTGCAAATTTTTCTTCATTTTCCGTTCGAGGGATGTCATAATTGGCTGTAATAAATGCGGTTGAATCAGAAAGATGAATAGAATCAACAGTAATCGTTCCGGTCAATATAGCTGACACATTGGCTAAATATCGTGCCTGCTGATTCAGTTTATTCTCTAACGAATCTGCTTTCAAAGCATTCATAATAATTGTGTTGCGTACTTCGACATCCAAATATCCGGGCAGGTAATTACGTATAGGGGTTTTGATTATTACAAGCGCTGTAACTGTAATCAAGAAAAAAGCGATAAAAAGAAACGTGATAAAAGCCGATAATTGTGAAACACGGAACGACCATACTTCTTCCAACGTTGATTCATTATAAAATGAAAGTTTATATTTGAAACGAACCCTTTTCCAAAAAGTCTTTTTCTTCTTTATCTTTGTTCTTTGCGCCATATCTATTTTTAGTTCTCAGTTTTCAGTATCTTCATTTCTATTTACCTCGTACCTCTGATCTATACATCCAAAATGCCGTCAGGGAGTGATATGATGATTTTTCTTTGTATTTCATCAATTGATACCACTAACTCATCTGCAACCGGTACTAACAATTTTTTCCCGCGATAGTCCACCGTAAATAGCGTATTGATGGTGGTTTCATCTACCAATGTGATAATGCCCAATTCGCCTTGTTCTTTGCCTTCCAACAGGTAGCCCATAAATTGTTTCCAGCCTAAATCATCCGGTAAAATCTCTTTCAACCGGCTTACAGGATAAAACACCTTGCGGTTGACAAATGTCTTTGCTGATATTTCGTTGTCCACGCCTTCCAATTTTACCAATATGGTGGTATTATTTTTATGACGAAATGATTCCACAAAGAACGGCACCAAAATCCCGTCCATCTCACAAATCACATAAGGGTCGTTTTCGTCTTCAAACAAATTATAATCCGTTACAAGTGACAAATCCCCTTTAATACCATGAGGTCGGGTAAAAAAACCTATCCGTTTCGTTTCTTCCTTTCTAATCATTTAATTTTCAAATATCTTTAAAAACTCATTTCTTAACTCTCTCTTTATTATTCTTGAAATATTAGCGTAGATACTGTTCAAGCGTTTGTCAATAGATTGATAATCCCTGTTTCACAGCAGATTTGGCATCAAACCTAGCCAGGGTACATCGGCAAAGATCATAGTGGAGACGTCCATATATGTTTCAATCTCATATTAATAAGCGAATTCATCTGTTTTTGCGTGCAAACTGTTTCTTGTGAATAGTGTGATTGCGGGGTGGTTGTATATCTTTGTTTTCGATAAGTTTGCAAGTATTCTCTTCGAGCACGATTTTCCCGCCTGATAATTCTTCCAGATCTTTAAAAATTTTCCTGTCGTCAACCGAATCTTTATTCCACATAATATACAGACGTTTCATATAGTTAGCCATCATTTTAATCAGGATGTCTTTTTCCGGATTATCTTCCATTTCAATAGCCTTTTGAATCGTCTGTTCCACAATAATCCCATAATGACGATAGGTAATCTTTGAGGTATTGTATTTCAAACGTGGGGGATGTTTGTATAAATTATCGGCTTTGGTTATTTCGAATGGGTAATCCACATCTAATTTAAAATCAGCCATTATGGCTAAATGATCCCATAGAATATGCTTGAAATCATTGACGTCTCGGAGATGAGGAAACAGGTTGCCCATAATAGTGATTATCGCATTGGCACACCGGTTTCGTTCATCTCTGTCTTCAATCGTGAGACAATGATCTACCATGTGTTGAATATTTCGCCCATATTCTGGCAAAACTAAACGTTTTTCATTTGTGTTATAATTCATTTCAGTAAAATTAAACTGCAAAAGTAATATAATTAATTGAGAATTGAAAATTGAGAATTGAAAATGAATGAATAACGCTTTCTTTGTGAACGAAGCGAGGCCTAAGAATCTGCCTAATCAGTATGAAGCAAAGAGGTGTTTCAATTCAGCTACCTGTGATACGTGCTGTTTAGTCATTACCTTTATTCAAATATATTTACTATTTTTGCGACTATAAATGATTCTTAGTCATGAAACGTCTGATAGCATTTTGTGTGATCGTGTTGTGCTGCATCTTTTTAAAAGTTTCAGCACAAAAAACAGGCTTGGTGTTGAGCGGTGGAGGAGCCAAAGGTGCTGCCCATATAGGCGTTATCAAGGCTTTGGAAGAAAATAGTATTCCGATTGATTATATAACGGGCACATCAATTGGCGCCATCATAGGCGGTTTATACGCTGTAGGGTATTCGCCTGATGAAATGTTGGATTTGATAATGTCGGATGCATTCAAATATTGGCAAAGTGGCACAATAGAAGACGAATACATCTATTTTTTCAGAAAACCGGACGATACGCCCGAATTTTTGAATTTTGCTATCGGTTTGAAAGATACCATTGCCATGAAAACCAACATAGTCAGTTTATTGCCAAACAGTCTGATAAATCCCGTGCAGATGAATCAGGCATTTATGGGATTATTTTCGCAGGCTTCTGCGCAGTCGGGTTGGAATTTTGACAATTTGTTTGTACCCTTTCGGTGTATGAGTGCAGATATCTACAATAAAAAAGCTATAAAGTGGAGAAACGGGGATTTGGGAGAGGCTATTCGCTCGTCAATGACTTTTCCGTTTTTTTTCAAACCGATATGGAAAGACGGTGTTCCGCTGTTCGACGGAGGCATTTACAATAATTTCCCGGTAGATGTCATGAAAGAAGACTTTCATCCCGATTTTATTCTTGGATCAGCCGTAGTCGGAAAGAACAACAGACCTTCTGAAAATCCAATGAATCAACTTGAAAAAATGGTGATGCAACACACAGATTATAGTGTGGAAGAAGAAGATGGTATGATGATTCAGTTTGATTTTCCTGATGTTTCGCTACTTGACTTTTACAGAGCGAAAGAACTGATGGAAATCGGATATAACCTGACATTATCCATGATTGATTCTATTAAAAAGCGCGTAAAAGGAGAACTGCCTCTTGATAAACTCAATGAAAGACGTAGTACATATAAAGAGAATTTACCGCCTTTGACATTTAAAAACATTTATATCTCGGGAGTAACGGAAGCACAGCAAAAATACATTGAATTTCAACTTCGGCGCGAAATAAATGAGGAATTTTCGATGGAAGAATTTAAACAGGCTTATTTCAAGATGTTAGCTGATTCCAACATTAAAGAAATCATTCCGCATGCTGTATATAACAGAAGAAACAGAAACTTCGACCTTTACTTAGAAGTCAAAGTAAAAGAAGAGATTAAAATTGGTATCGGTGGCAATATTTCGTCGCATCAGGCCAATCAATTGTTTCTGGGTTTGAGTTATTTGGGATTGAGAGAATATGCAAGTGAATTGAATGCTAATTTTCAGATGGGAAATTCATACAGCGGGGCGGCAATAAACGGACGATTCCACTTGCAAACCCGAATTCCGGCTTACCTGAATCTTCAGGCTATTTATTCTTACCGGAAATATTCGGAGAGCCAATCCTTGTTTTATGAAGATATTTTGCCGACATTTATCAAACAACATGAATCGTTTGCCAAGTTGAAATTGGGGCTGCCTTTTCCGGCAAATTCTAAAACCGAAACAGGTTTAGCATACGGTCGGCTAAGAGATGATTATTTTCAAACAAGTACCCTGTCTCTTAACAATTCGGAGTTTGACAGGAGTTGGTATGATTTATTCCAAGTTTCATTGCAGATCGAACGAAATGCGTTAAATGCAAAACAATACCCAACAGGAGGGAGACATTTATTTATATCTGCAAAATATATATTAGGAACTGATACGTACAACCCTTTCGGCCATAATAATACAGACAGTCAATCAATTAGCTGGTTTCAAGTAAAAGGAAAATGGGAGAATTATACAACTTTCAGTCACACATTCAGGTTAGGACTGATGGCTGAATCTGTGCTTTCTAACAAAAAACTACTGCGTAATTATACCGCTTCCATCTTGCAAGCACCGGCATTTACGCCAACTCCTCACAGCAAGATTGTGTTTAATGAAGGTTTGCGTGCCAATCAATATGTGGCAACCGGCATCACTCCGATTTTCACTTTGAGTAAGGTTGTCCATCTTCGCACCGAAATATATGGTTTCTTACCAATAAATCCGATTAAAAAGGAAATAATCGCAAATGACCCATATCTTGACCATTCCTACTATGGAAAACGATTTGATACATTTCAATATATGGGTGAAGTGTCTTTGGTGTTGAATCTTCCTTTTGTATCTGTCGGGTTTTTTGCCAATGGTTACAGTTATCCGAAAAATAATTTCAATGTCGGACTAAATATCGGTTATCTCATATTTAACTCCAAGTTCTTAGATTGAATTACTGAGTCTGTTGCATTTCCTCCAAACAACGGCAAGCGGCGGCTACATTGGCGATGTTTTTGATGGTGATGCTGCGTTTGGCGCCTTGTTCACGCAATTCGCAGTTACGCGGATAGCGTTGGATATAATGCAGTATCCTGCCGAACATACGGCCTGCATAATAAGGACTGTCGGGGTCGGAAGGCAGGTACATGGCCATTTTTCCCTGTTTCAAAACCACTTTCTCAATCCCGCACTTTTTCGATAGCCAACGCAAACGTACCACGCGGATCAACTCTTCGCCTTCCGTTGGAATAGCGCCAAAACGGTCTTTCAGCGTAGTAACAAACGCGGATAATTGGGTTTCGTCTTTGATAGAATCCAACTCGCGGTATAAACTTATCCGCTCCGAATCGTTCGGGATGTAGGTTGGCGGGAACATCAGTTCGAGGTCGCTTTCGATAAAGGTCTCACGTATGTATGATTCGCCGGTGTCGGCCTCATCGTCTTCGGGATGAAAGAGGTCGGCAAACTCATCGGCTTTGAGTTCGTCAACGGCTTCTTCCAAAATTTTCTGATAGGCCTCATAGCCAAGGTCGGCAATGAAACCGCTTTGTTCGGCGCCAAGTATATTGCCTGCGCCGCGAATGTCCAAATCCTGCATTGCAATATGGATGCCACTGCCGAGTTCGGCAAAATTCTCTATCGCCTGCAAGCGGCGGCGCGATTCGGCCGTGAGCGAAGACAAGGGAGGAGACAGGAGGTAACAAAACGCCTTACGGTTGCTTCTGCCCACACGCCCGCGCAACTGATGCAATTCGGACAACCCGAACTGATGTGCATTATTGACGATCATCGTGTTGGCATTGGGGATATCCAATCCGTTTTCGATAATCGTGGTTGATATCAATACATCATATTCATAATCAACGAAGTCTAGGATAATCCGTTCTAATTTTTCAGGGTCTAACTGTCCGTGTCCGATTGCAATACGGGCGTCGGGTATTTCGCGGCGTATCAACAATTCAATCTCTGCGATGTTTTGAATTCGGTTGTTGATGAAAAACACCTGGCCGTTGCGGCTCATCTCGAACGAAATGGCTTCGCGGATAATATCGGGGTTGAATCGCTCGACTTCCGTCTGTATCGGGTAGCGGTTGGGAGGAGGTGTGTGTATGTTGCTGAGGTCGCGTGCGCCCATCAACGAGAATTGCAGGGTGCGCGGAATGGGCGTGGCGGTCATTGTCAGCGTGTCCACATTGGTTTTCATCTG
>JGI24705J35276_12237429_pt1 | contig 11100 bp, 6 predicted proteins | sample TergutNt197P4_FD_35276 | JGI IMG/M metagenome (IMG submission 35276)
GGCCTCGATCTCCGGCTGCAGGTTGGCACTCAGCGGTCGCAAGGCGGAGCGGGGCACGCGCACCACCGCGTCCTGGTTCGGCAACCAGATACGGCACACCGTCTGCCCCCACAAGGTCTGCTCTTCAATGACCTTGCAGGCGCTGTTATGAACGGTGCTGTATTGCCAAACATCCTGCATCGAAGTCATCCCGGAATTGAAAAATCGTTGTGATAAACCACTGACGCCAACTCGACTGTCTCGTCGGCGCACTCCCAGTAATGAAGATGGAATTCCCTGTCGATATCTCGACGCTGCGCTTTATCGGAGCCACGCATTCTTTGCGGATCATTTCCGCCTGTCCCTGTCCGTAAAGCGTGTACGGCTGGAAGATTGTGTCCTTTGATGGTCTCAACGATTGATCGGAAAATCTTGGGTGGTACGGAGTCCCCTTGGTCAGCGCAAATCTGCTGACACAACTCCCGGAATCTGGCCCCAATGGTTGGAACAATCACGCCACCCCAGTCAGGGGAATCGCCTTGCGCAATCGCATTTTTGAACAAAGCAATTCGGACGGCGAGTTCAATTCCAAGGTCGTCAGACGCGCCAACCAGAATGGCGGCTTCATCGAGACATTCGATCAACCCTCGAAAATCGTCACAAACCAACACGTCGCCTTCAAAGAACTCGGGCGGGCATGGCAAGACGGGGATATCGTCTCTGGTATGCTCGAGATCGTGAATATGGACTCTTACCTGGATTACCTGTTTGGGCGCTTCTCTCAGTATGAGCGAATGGCCGCCGAGAGGTTGGGAGCAGTGCTTGCGCAGGACGGCGATCAACGTGATGCATCGGGCAAGATCGGACTGGAGGCCATCATGAGTTGTCAGCCGAATAACGTCCGGATCTGTTGCCAGATGTTCTGACAAGACATCCTTGACCCGATAGTAGGTTTCAAAGGATGGAGTGATCGCCAGAAGTTGGTTGGCAATTTTCGCAACCGTATTGACGTCATATTCTATTATGCTGTGGGCATTAAACAGTTCTCTGAGTTGTTCCCTCAGTGGGTACAATCCATCGGCAAAAAGAGCTTCAGAAGCTCTCTCACTCATGTAAATGGCGACCCAGGGCTCATCAAGTAGCTTTTTCCAGTCCAATAGCGTGTCCACGTACTGAAAAGCATCATCCTTGGCGCAATCAACATGAGGAACAGCGAGCACACCTGCATCAATTGTTACGCTGAGCAAGCTATGCATCTTTATTCCTCCGGTTTGCTTTGCGCTTCATCGCCGCAGCTTTCAGGATTTCCTCGGCCTGCTGTTGAGACTGATCAAAGAACCCTTCCGGCCAGTCTGAGATGGCTCCGTATTCGTTAATCACTACCTCCAGGAAAGCTGACCCCTGCGACGGCTTTTCCACGAAGTAAATCTTGGTCTGACTGTTCAACTCCTTCTCAGGTGATGCCGCTGCAATTCGAAAGCGGAGGCGGTCGATGAAGTATTCGCTGTGGGTTTCAACAATGCATTGCTTGTTGCACAGCGCCATCGAAAGGAAAAAGTCACCGAGCAGGGTCTGAACCTTCGGATGGAGGTGCAGCTCTGGTTGTTCAAAAACGAGTGTAGAGTCCGTGTCAGCGAGAAGACACATGACGAGGATTGGCAGAACCTGGCTGACGCCTACGCCGACATGCGTGAGGTCATGCGTGCTATCCGAATTGGAAAGCCTCACCTTCAGCTCGTGCCCCAATTTCCCCCGATCTCGGCTTTCGACTGAGCTGGCCACTCCCAGATACTGGAGCCAATCGATAACCGCCGCTTCGAGTGTTCGGGTAACTGTTTTTCGGTCAATTATCGGGTCTTTGAAATTTGTTGACGGGATGTAGCGGATCTTCTTGTTTTTGTGCAGTTCAAGAATGGAAGCAGTGTGTTCTCCGCGTAAACCTACGTCATGTGGGTCGGCTGCTGGCGCGAGCGGATATAGCGGTTTGGGAGCATCCCTCAACGGGCCGAGGTATTTCAAGGATGAGGCGAAGAAATTATCCAGATACCAGGTAGCCTCCGTTATCAAGCGAGGTGGCCTGGCTGGGACAAAGGCATGGGTCTCTGACCTCTCTGTCGTTGTCGCCTTCATGGCTGCGTGGATGCGCTCGAAAAGATCCTCGCACTCACTCAAGACCTGCTGAACCTTCAGGCGATCGTCGCGTGGGAGGCTGCGCAAGCTTTCAGACCAAGACCTGAATGTAAGTGTATCTTGCCGATACTTGTCCTTGAAAGCCTGGTCAAAATCGATTGTGCCTTCGAGGACTTCGCGCAACACTGCAATGATCTCTTCGGAAAGAAGGATATCTCCTCCCATGCTGCGCCGTAGCCGTAAGCCAATGGCACGACGGCCATACTCTTGTAGAGCCATGGTAATGGCGTTGGCGTTCTCTTCGATGGTGTCGATGGTGTAAACAATTCTCTCGGGAAGGAAGTGTCGAAACATGCAACCGATTGGCTTGGCCGAGCGAAAGTCTTCCTTAATCTCAGCCTCAGCCATGGAGCCCTCGTCCAGTTCAACAGCGTAAGCCAAACTGGCGCGTAGCTGACCGTCAATTTCACTGGCGCTACGAACTTCTTCAATCTCGGAGATGGTCCTGGTGGAATGATGGATTGATATATCGGCTTTCCGATCCGCGTTGTCCTCGTCTCTGGATATGCAGGACAACTGGGTGGAAAAAAGCCGAGGTTGGATTTGGAAAAAATCACGCTCGGGGCTTGAAGTATCAGCATCGAACGAAATTTCACAAGCGATTTCATGAAGCTGACTGGAGCGCGGCCCATAGTAAATAGCGCCCCGAGGAGCAAATTGAGATCGCCTGCCTATCACAGCATCCTGATTCGGTAGCGGTCGGCAGGTGCATTTGATGGTGATCTGGTCCGATTCGCCACCATTGGATTTCAGGTCATCAAACTGGCCCAAGCTCGTGAAAGCACCATTCAATACGACAGATCGTGATCCGACTTTATGGGCCAATGTCTGCGCCACGAGAAGAATGGATTGAATGAATGTGCTCTTCCCGCTGCTATTTGCGCCAGCGAAGATCGTAAGCGGACCGAGATCCAGCTCGGTCTCCTCACGAATCGATTTAAAGTTAAAGACCTTCCATTTGGTAATCATGGGTTATTTCCCTCCCATTCTTGTTATCGCCTGGTCGTACCACATGAGCAGCTTGGGATCTTCTTCCAGAACGTTGCCCGGGATCTTGTCGGCCACGGCGACGATGACGGCGTAGTCGCGCTCTTGCCAGGCTTTCTTGAATCCTGCGCGGACCGCTTCCAGGCGGAAGACCTTGAGTTTCTTTTTGACCTCTTTGTATTCCGAAAACTCCTTGAGTAAGGCCTTCTCACGCAGCTTCTCCAGGTCACCCACCTTGTTGGGATCGGGCACGTACCAGCGGTCTTTGGCCTTGGTACGCAGACCTTCATCGTCCTTAGGCAGGTTCCGGAATTCTTTGAAATTCGTGGAGAGGTAGCTATGAACCTGGTTCGGCACTTCACCCTTGCCATCGTAACGCAGGAAATTCTGTTCAAGTAACGCAGACAGTTCCAATAGTTTCTCGTGTTTTTGCCAGCCGCCAATCTCCTTGAGGAATTGGGGATGGATTTCTTGGAAAGTCTGAGGTTTTTTAACGAGTTGTTGTTTCAACCATTGGATGGCTGATGATTCGTCAACGACAAATAGTTGGAGCTGCAAAACTTCTCGGACGGTCATGCGGTTTTTATCGTATTCGGGCACTTGTTCGGACAGGAAGTACATGCCATCCCGCTCGGGGAATCGCTGAACCAGTCCAGCGTAAAACTCCGCAGCGGATAAAGGCACGGTCACGCCACGCTGGACGTGAAAGGCCACCATGCGGTCGAAGATTAAATAATTCTGGCGCTCGGCAATGATTTCAGCCTGACCATCTTTGCAAACAAAAAGCGGAAGTTGCTTCAAGTGGGTGCGGACAAAATCCCAAACGCCTTTTTCAGTCCCGGCAATTAACCTGAAGCGTTCCTCAAGCCCAGCGCTTGGTTTATAGGCGGAGATAACAAGGTCTTGCTTAACTGCTGTGCTGGTCATCTGGCGGAAAGATCCTTGTTGTTTATTGAGCGTTCGCACATCAGCCACAACAAATCCGGCAGTCTGTATCCCTTCTTGAATAGCATTCCAGACAGCGTTACGGGAATTGTGAAAAACGACCGTCATCCAGCGGCCTGGTTTAAGTACCCGGTAGTATTCTTTAAAGCACCGCTGCATAAAATGTTGATAGTCTGGCAGACCTTTTTTTTTGAATTTATCCACAATCGCTTCTTGCGCAGCGTTGGTAACAACCCTATGCCATGACTCAACTATAAAATTTAAATCTGCATAATAAATATTCTCACCAAATGGTGGATCAGTGAATATGTAATCTATACAATCATTTTGTAGTAATAAATACTCGGTTGTCCCTACGGCAACTGTCACCCCTTTGTTAACTGCAAAACCAATTTCAAAAGCCTGAACAAGCCGATTTAATTTTCCTTCAAGAATACGCCAATATGATGTCTCTTCATGAACTGAAGGTACATAATAAACACCAGTAAGTTGCTGATTTACGTTTGCTCGTCCAATAACGTGGTGCCTATTCATTAAAGTCAAACCAAGAATCGCCTGCTCAACAAAGAATAGCAATATGTGTCTGATGCGATGATCGGCATATGCGTTACTTTTGCGCCAAAGAGCCGCTAATGCATGAGTGGGACGGGACAAGAAAAAATGGTGAATGTGAGTCAACCCCTTTGGTTCAATTCGAGAGCCATGATACATTTGTTCTATTGGGAAACGATTTGTTGGCATTTCTTTCGGCAACGGCATCATTTCTATGAGTTTCAAAATCTTCAAGTCAAAATAATCCGGCTGTTTTTCGTATCGCCTGCCCCCAAAAATGTATGAAATCAATGATGGCCGATATTTAACTCGTTTCCATGGTTTACCATTGGCTGGATCCGGCTTCATCTCAAATACACGCTGCAGATTATCTTTGGTCAAATTCGAAGCGCAATGTGGACACGAAAACGATGACTTGATACTCATTGTTTCCTCATTGAGCGCCTCAACGAAAAAATCCACTTCACCCGTACAATCTGGACAGTTAAAAACCTCGCTCCAGACAGTATATTCAATTCGACCAAGTTTGAGCCATAAAGGGGACGGGGTTTCGCCAGCAAGAACCTTTAAAATTTCATCTTTATGCTTTCTGGTGTCTTCCGCAGAAGAATGAATCGTATGGTACATCCAGCCTAATTCTTGTTCCATTTCAGTAAGTATTTGTTTTCCAGCCCGAAAAAAATCATGTATATCGAAAGGCAAGTTATAGTTGGCAGCTATAAACGAAGCTACGGGGGAAAGATCTTGAAGGACTACGTGCCGCATACCCCAGAGAGGTTTCTTAAAACCTTGCTTTTTGAAATCAGCTTCTATATCGCGTTTATAATTTTCTGGGGCTAAACCGCACCATTGGGCAGCCACCCCTGTCATGCCTGAACCGCAGAACCCATCCAATACAATATCGCCCGGTTCCGTATAGTGAAGAATGGACGGAACAATTGCCAAATGTGGAACCTTCGTGTGATAAGAATGTGCCTTATAAATCGGATCCGTTTTACCCTCGCTAACATCCACAGCGAACGGTTCGCGACTATACGGCTCGTTCGAGTCATATGGTTTGCCGTACTGATTGATGAAGTCCGCAATAAACGGGTTCGGGCAGGCCGTGTAATACGGCGGGTCGGACAGCGCCAGGATGTCCTGATCGCTGCCGATGGGAAAGCCTTCGATCTTGCGAAACTCAGGGTCTTTCAACTTTTCGGCCAGGATGCTGAGAAAATGCTCGCGTCGCGCGTTGTCGTCGGCAAAAGTCAGCCCCAGGCATTCGACCGGGCCTTTCGCCTTGTCTGGCTCTATTTGGAAAAGCGTATTTTGACTATTGTGCTTATGCCTTGCCATGTGCTTCCTCATTTCCCTTGATTTGTGCAGTGACCAAGTTCACTTCCTGACGCCAACTTGTGTAGTGCACAAGTTGCGCTGACCAGAATGCTAGTCATGCTTTGCCTTCTATTGCATCGTTCTTTTTCCAGAGCGCGAGAATACCTAGCCCAGCTTCCGTGATAACATAAGCCTGGCTGGGATGGTTAGGCTCGTTTGGGTGAGTCATGCGCACCAGATTTGCCTTGATTATAGGTTCTAAATGGGTACGCCGGAAAAAAGCACGGTGAGATAGGTCGAGCGCCTTCATCAGGTCTGTCTGACTCCGTGGCACCTCGCAAAGGGCCAAAATCTTCCGCTGATGTTCGGTTAACTTGGTCAGTTCTGTAATACCTAAGCTGATCGGCAACAGCCGAACTTGGTCAGTGACCAAGTTCGGCTGTTGCAAGGGAGGTTGGTCAGTGACCAAGTTGCCCATCACTGAGCTAGCTTGGTCACTTTGCGCGAAACGCCCCTGGAGATGAAGCGCCAGTTTCCAGTGTACACTGGGTTCCATCACGAGCAGGAGCCCTTGAGTGACCAAGCGATCCAAAACCTGACTGGCTTCTCGCGCCCCACGCCCCATGACGGCCTTGGCATCTGTGATGCCAAGTGAACCTGCCCGGCAGGCATAGGCAAAGACGGCCGCTTCCTGATCGGAGAGTCGCACACCTAACTGTGCCTGAAAAAGCCGCTGCTCCTCGGTGAACAGTGTTTCCTTGAGCAGGGTAATTTCAAAGGTCTTTTCTCCTTTATCGTTGGCAATCAGGGGAGGAACAAAGCCCAATTGCCGCCAGTTGCCAAAAATGGAACGAACTCCTGTGCCCGCTTGATCGCTCAGGCCGATCCGGCGAAAAGCCGCAACAATGGCAGGGTTACGGACTTCTTTTTCAATGGGTTCCAAAAGCTGATCCACAGTGGCAAATGCGTCTCCAGGATTCCAAAATATTGTGCGATCCGTAAATATTTTGATGACCGGCTTTCTTGTCTGGTCACCGTAATCCTGATGGATAAGCAAATTGATGGCAGCCTCGCGGAAGGAAATATAATCCGGTGGCTCATCATGCCGGCGCAATGTAGCGGCATCTATTGAAAAAGGTCTCTCGGAAAGGCGGAGATATCTCTCGACCAGCGTTTGCCAAGCCTGAATGATGTTTTCTTCCAGCACTACCCGGTCGTTCCAGCGCCGCTCCGGTGACCAATGCTCGAATGGTACATCAATGCGTTGGTAATCGACTATGCCGCGTGGTAACAGGTTTCGTAGGAACCGAGCTTTGCCAAAAAGCAAGATAGCGGCGCGTGTCGGTCGAAGGTTGCGATCTTGTTCGACAACAAAGCCCCATTCGTTAAGGAATTCAACATCGCTCAACTCGGCATGACGATTGGCCAGTTTTCCTTGGAAGACCCGGCGATACCATACGACTGAGGCCGGGTCGAAAAAATCTTCGGCATCCAGACCGGGCATGACTTCGTTATCATATGTGATGTCTGCCGCATCGCGAAGAAAGCGCTCTATTTCAGGCATTGTACATCGTTCATCGCCAGCTCCGCGTCGAATATAGGATTCTCTGATATTACTATTCAGGTAGATTGGTTTATCTTTACGGCGAGCTTCAGGCACATGAAACACCAACAGAGTTTTGCCTTCATACTCAATGGTATTTTCCTGGACAGCAATGGCGCAGTTGAATTTGTTGCCAGTGCGAAGGCAGCTCAAAAAATCGTTTTGCACCTTATCAACTTCAATGACACCGACGATTTCAAATGCCCCATGATTATCTTGGACACCGAAGACCAAATAACCACCGGAAGTGTTGGCAAAGGCGGAAACGCTTTTGTAGACATCCTCTGGCACGCCGCGTTGAGCCTTTTTGAACTCAACATCATTCCATTCGTATTTGTTGAGCCGTGCTATGAGTTCTTCTTGATTCATCTTGCTACTCCAATACTATCCGCATCTTGCCTGGATCCGTGCCTTTGGTGAGTTGATCGATATACTCCTCAAACTGTCTCTTCATCTCCGCTGGGGTGGCCGGGCCGTCGGTAACCTGCAGCGCCTGTTGCAGCTTCTGATTCCGCTGGCTCATGGAATTGTCTCTCCTCTATTACTGGAACGGCCTGACGAACTGCCTTCTGGAATAACACATAACCTTGGGCAGTGGTCATTTCGCGCTCCCTAGCTCCATTATCTGCCGTCCCTTCCCGGTCAGCCGGTATTTCTGCAGGGGACTGTTTGCTTTGCCTGGAATAGTCATTTCTATCAGTTCGCCCTTCAGTGCAGGGCGAAGATACAGCTTTTCAAAATTGTCTCTGCCTGTAAGCCCTAGAGCTTCCATCAATTCCTTCCGGCTCCGCTCCCCCAGAGCAACCTGAAGCAGGCTGATGACTTGCCCTGTGACTTGCCCTGTGACTTGCCCTGTGACTTGCCCTGTGACTTGCCCTGTGACTTGCCCTGTGACTTGCCCGGACGGAGGCGTCGCGGAAACGATTTGAGGAATCTCCGCAGGGTTGACTCCGAACTCGGGAACGCTGATCACCGTGCGGAATATATCTCCTTCGATCAGCTCTGGATCTGCTCCACCGTAAGCCTTTCCATAAAGCATCAACTTACGCATGCCCGAACCCAGTTCATCGGCCCGGTCGATCTGACGGAAAAAAGCACCGATGACCGGGTTTTTCTGGAAAGGTACAGTTGTCGCCGGGTCTAAACGCCCGAAGCCATGCGGGCGGCTGGGATTGTCCGTCACCACGCGACCATATTCGATGATCAGGCGTGTGGTCGCGCCGCTGGTGTATTCACGATGGATAAGCAGATTGGATGCAACTTCACGGAAAATCACATCCCGCAGACTGCGCCGTTCAATCCCCTCCAGATAGAAGGGATCGGGCAGATGCTTCTTGATGAAGGCGAGGATTCGGTCGTAACTTTCGATGAGATTGGTGCAGACCAGGTCACGGTCGTCGTAGCGGTCCAGATTCACCTTGCGAAGTATGAGGTCCGTTCGATGAGGCGGACAGACCTTGAGGATCAATTCGTCAGGGGCTAACAGCATCACTCCGGCCAGGGTGATCCCCATTTCGCCAGTTTCAGGATGTCGTTGGTACAGTTGTGCGCTCTTGATCAGCTCAATGTCATCCATAGTTCCCCAGGGATGCTGGGGTTTGTTGATGCGCACATAGCGACGGCAGCGTTCGATCAGGTCCGCACGAAGGTCACCCAATTGTATCCAAGGATAGACACGGTTTTCGCTGTAGTTGGCCTGCTTGCGTTGATAAAGCCGGGCCACTTGCGCCGTATGATCGGTAATGTCGATATCGCCGTCTTCGTTGCGGTCGTAAATACGGCCATTGCAACGATGCACCTGTGAGCTTTCCGGCACATAGATGCGGAGCAGGGCTTTGCCGGCAACCATGACTTCATCTACGGACAGATAGGTGGGCGGGGTGATTTTCTGCGGGTTGTTGATGGCCGTGACAAAGTCTTTCCGGACTTGGGCCACAGACTCGGGGGCAATCCCCTGGATCTCGCCTGAATCCAGGACGCCAAGAAGCAAAGTGCCGCCATGCCGGTTCAGAAAGGCGCAAACCGTCTCGTAGACATCCCGGTTGAGCTGGTTTCGGCAGGTTTTGAACTCGATGACGAGCCCTTCACCTTGACGGATCAGATCCAGAATTTGCTGTTCAGACGTTTCCATTCCAGCTCCCTACTCCAGTACAATCCTCACCTTGCTTTGTTCTTTTCCTTTAGTCAGGCTGTCGATGTAATCGCTGACAGCGCGTTTGAATTCTTCAGGAGTGGAGGGGCCAAGGAGGGCAAGGATTCCCAATAGATCAGCCTTCTTGGCTGGCACCTTCTGTAAACCGGCGAGAACGGTCTTCAAGGTTTGGACAAAATTGCCGTCGACTGGCTCGGGCAACTCCCTGGCGTCAAGGAAAGACTGGATTACGAGTTTGTCGTCCTCGTGCAGGAGTTCCTTGACGTTAGCCTGGGTAATCGGGTCTTCCAGGTTGTTCAGAAGGTTTTTGGTCCATTGCTCGATAATCTGATCAAGCTGCTCTTCCATCTGGTCGAGCTGATGCGAGCTAGGCGCTCCAGTGCCGGTACCTCCATTTTCGGCGGCAGGACGGAAATGGCAATGGGGGCAGATGGGCGTGGCATCGAGGTTTTGCTCGATCAGGGCAGAGCAACTCTTCAGCCCGGCCAGGCGGTTCTGGTAGTCGGTGAGCTGCTGCCGGGGCATCAGCTCGATACCGGCCAGCTTGAGCAGGGTTTGCAGCCGCTGGTCGCCCAGCAGGCTGTCCTTACGCTTTTTGTCGTTCACGCCCAGCCGAGCCCTGGTGTGCAGGCCGATGTAGGCAACGGTGTAATCCTTCTTCAGCTTCTGCAACTTGGCCCCGATAGCCTGGGATTGGCTGGCCAGCTCGGTCAGGTCGGCATGTTTGAGGGCATTCAGCACATCCTGCCGGGTGGTCTTCATGCGATCCACCCAGTCATGGTCGGCGGGCAGCACCGCCTCGGCGGTGGAGAGCCAGGACGCCGTCGGGCCGTGATCCATGATGAACTCACGCAAGGCGCCCAACTCGTCCAGCGCCTTCACGGCCTTTGCGTGGGCCAGCACCTCGGGAGCGCTGTAGCGGAAGTTTTTCAGCTTGCCCGGCGAAGAATAGGCCTGAAGCGATTCAAAAAAGCTCTTGGTTTCGTCCAGTCCGCCGGCCTGGCTGGCCAGGTCGGTGCCCGCGAGCAGATCCAGTCCCCAGAAGGAAAGCCCCTCGCGCAGGGTCTGCTGGGTCATGACAATACGCTTGACGATCTTGCCGACATTCTCCTGCAACTGCTGAACTGCTTCGTCACTTCCCTGAGTCACCCGTTGTGCATTACCAGGAGGCATACCGAGCAGTTCGAACAGGCTTTTGAGCGCGGGCAGGTTCCATTCCTTGGGCTGCTCCAGGTGTTTGAAGCGGACCAGCTCGTCCATGCCGGTCGCGGCCAGTTGCTGCAAGCCGGTGGCGTCGAATTTCTTGCCCGGGATGGCAAGCACGATATCGCCGGAATAAACCAATGCAGCCAGGATGACGGCCACCCATTCCGCC
>JGI24705J35276_12237427_pt1 | contig 11094 bp, 7 predicted proteins | sample TergutNt197P4_FD_35276 | JGI IMG/M metagenome (IMG submission 35276)
GGAAGTGTCGAAAAATAAAGACATCAAATACTCAGTGGTTCTCAGTGACTTCTCAGTGAAACTCAGTGTAATCATTACACAGAGAACCACAGAGAAGACACTGAGATACACTGAGGGCTGAGGGTAATAATTTGAAAACTTTAATTTTTTGACAACTCCTAACAAGCGGTTTACCTTCGGTGAGAACGCTTCGCTAAAGTTCAATCATATTAAAGCCTTTGCTTTCGACGTAGATGGCGTATTTTCCGACATGCTGATGTTGCACCCGTCGGGCGAATTGATGCGCACCATGAATGTGAAGGATGACTATACAGTGCAGTATGCCTGCCGGAAAGGTTATCCTGTGGCTATTATCACCGGCGGCAATATTCATCTGACAATGATTCGAATCATGCTCAATAGATGCAAAAAATGAAATTTAAACAACCTCTTACATGGAAACTTTATTTTCTGATAAAAAAGTTGGGACGAAGCAACCCCGTCCCAACATATTCAGTATTTTCGCGTTTGGCGTTCTAACAACTTACTATCGTTACAGTTTACGGATTCGCCCATTATTCCTGTCGGCTATGTAAATAGCACCATCCTTCCCGACGGCCACGCCCATAGGATTGTTAAGTCGGGCTTGATCTACCGGTCCGTCCACGTAGCCACTGGCACCGGCGTTGGCAGTATTGGTTCCGATTAAGGTAGATACCATTCCGGTTACATAGTCAATTTTTCTGATGCGATTCCCTCCGGCTTCGGCAATAATCATATTACCGTCGTTATCGAAGGCAATTTGTTGTAAGCCGTTGAAGCGTGCAGTTGTCCTGAAACCATTTACAAATCCCGCTTCACTTTTTGGCGGTCCTGCATATACGTCGCTTTCCCCTGTAAGGATATTCAGGTAACCAATTCTGTGTGTTTGATTGATTGTACCATACAGCATCCATGGCTCTTTTGGACTAAACGCAATTCTGGCGTCTCCTCTTGGATTGTAACCGTCAACATTATTGCTCACGGTTACCTGATCAGGATTGGCTAACATAAACATGGTATCCCTTTTTCCAAACTCATTTAGAAGAATAGTCCTGGCCCATTCTCCTTTACTGGTTACAGGATCGAATCTGACAATTCCTCCATCCTGATTCGAACGGTAATAAATCTTATTGTCAACCGGAGAATAAGCATAACCCTGATGAAACGCTCTTAGTCGGAAATTTCGTATTCCTGCGGCCTGTTCTTCTGCAGTGGGACGTATCAGGTCTGTTCTTCCTTTTCCTGTCCACCCATTAACAGGATCATATTCTAATTTATAATAGAAATCCACCTGGGTTTCACCTAAATTAGCGTCTCCGCCGCCCTGATTATTTGTCGGAATAAAGATATTTCTACCGGTAGGATCTATACATGGTACATGACCACCACCGCCATCTGTTAAATCCATCAACTTTTTAACCTCATTGTTTTTTTGATCGATCAGGATCACCGCGTGGGGGTTTTCTATGACGACTATGAGGTTGTCATCAAGGTCGCAAAGCAGATACTTGGGATTAAATATGGCAGTGGTTAGCGTGCCTGCTGTAAAGTCTCCCGTACCGTTTCCCGCAACTGTTGTAACCATTACGCTGACGACAAAAGTAAATTTATCGGAGTAAGTCCCTGATTCGCTACCTTTCGCGACCGTAACGGTACACTCGTCGCCTGTTTCAAATTTATTAGCGAAACCATTTGGAATACGCACCCAAACACTGTCGTTATAGCAATTGAGCACATCGACGACTTCATCGTTAAACTTCACCTCAAGGTTTGCGGGATCAGTCCCCATATTATAGCCTCTCAGGGTTATCCTGTCGCCTATGCCGCCTTCCAATGGAGAGAATGAAGTGAGTCGCAAATCGGTAAAATAATTAAAAGAAGCGCTATAATATTTCTTCAAACTTCCAATTTCGACAGAAATAATAGACGCACCTATCTCCTGATTGAGCGGAAGTACTTCTATTCTGTCATTATGACATGATACCACTGTGGCGGGATTTTCGCCAAACCATACATGAACTTCGTTGGCGTGCGTACCAAATTTATCGCCGTACAGGGATATCCTGGTGCCTGTTCCTCCCTCTGTGGGATCGAAAGTTGTCAGATTGAACTGGGTAACGTAGGAAAATGTTCCCGGATATGGCAACCAGGCGCTTTCCTCTTTTTTGACGGAAATGTTGCAATGAATACCCGGATCTTCGGGAACGAGTACTTCTATTTTCGTGTCGGTACATGAAACTACCGTTGCTGGTTTGTCGTTGAATCTAACATCAATGACATCCTTGTCGTTGCCAAATCCGTTACCGGTCAGACTTACCGTTTCACCCGCTTCTGCCGTCGCAGGAGAGAATGTTGCCAAAGTGAAGAGATAGTATGCAAAAGTCTTTTTGAATTGTACGGGAATACCTCTTGTTGTGAGGGTAATGTAGCATTTCTCACCCGGTTTTTCGGGTGTAAGCACCACTATCTCATCGTCCTTGCATGATACTACCTGAGCGACTTTGTCGTTGAACTTAACTTCGACAGCTGTGGGATCATCGCTAAAGTATTTACCTTTCAATGTTACCGGCGTACCTGTGAGTCCTTCAAGAGGTTCGAATGAGTCGCATATCTGAGCGCCCAGAACGTAAGTAAACTTATTCTGAAACTGCTCGGAAAATTTACCCTTTTTAACGGAAATGTCACACGATGTACCCGGGTCTTGAGGAGTTAACACAATCAATTCGTTGTTTTCACATTTAACGACTTCGGCAAGCAGGTTGTTAAACCTGACTTCGACGGCTTCCGGATCGGTACCAAAGCCAGCGCCATACAGTATTACCGGAGTATTCATCGTACCTCTCGGAGGAGTAAACGATTGGCATTTAAGCGCTTCTTCCTTTTCTGTTTCGTCTTTGCAGGAATTGAGAACAAAAACTACACCAACTGCCAACAACAGACTCAGCAAAAAACAATTTTTATATTTTACAATAAGATGATACATAATTGAAATTCTTTAAATTACTAAATACAAAAAATCACTTTATTCGACTCTCCTTAATATTTCCTGCACATATTGCCAGTTGTTATACACAGCCGGCTGTGTTTCCGTTGCCGGTGTGCGAACCGTCCGGTACCTGTAGCGCAAATAGAAATATCTGGTAACCGATTCATCAACCATATTATTTCGCTCTTCGGAGTAATAATTCCATATTTCAGGTTCTTTGTCATCTTCTGGCTCTTCGTTCTCTATTTCTTCCACCTGAATAGCTCCATAGGGCGCATAGGATATAGTATTATCGTCCTGATTTACAGTTATTATTACGGTTGATTTTTCTAACTCTGCAAGAGTGAAAGTTTCAATTTTTTCCGACGGTTCTTCCCCCGCTAACATTCGTATTGAATATTTAGAGATAGGTTTCAACACTCTGGATCTGGTATAACCTGTTACAGGTGCCAGAGTCGTTGCATCCAAATTGAATCCTTTTACCGAATAAAAGGAGCTACTCACTTGATTCGCGTAATAATTATCCATTACAATGCGATACAGGACAGTACTTTTATCAGGATTTATCTGAAATCCGCCGGAAACGCTTTTGATAGCAAGAGGTATCACATACATGGAATCGGGCGACAAACCGTCTGTCATCACAAAAACGGGCAACTTCGCATACGGGTTTGCGCTATTTGACGGCAGTACTGCCGTCAAACTTGGAATAAAGTATCGATCTTCAGGTAAAAGCCGCGCTTTGTCATCCGAATCAATCATGTTATTATATTCTTCTAATAGAGTGTTGTCCAATTCCAGTTTAATGGTTATTTCTACCGGATTGGAAAGAGAACCGCCACAACCTACTGAAATATAACCAAGGGTTTCAACCCACTCATTGTATGGATGCGACACATTATAAATATTCTGGTAATTTCTCGTTTCCCCGCTCATCAGGTAAACGACATACTCGTAATACTCTTTTGCTGAAAAATCTTCTTCGTTGCAGGCATTCAAAACAAAGAGCGCTACAAGAACTGTTGATACACAAAAAATAATCTTTTTCATCTAACTATATATTTAATTATTATTATATTTACCATCCTGGATTTTGATCCAATGTTGGGGCTCTTCTTGTTTCATTTAGAGGAATAGGTAAAAAAATCAGTTTGGGATTGTCGCTACCTCTTCTGTTTCTCGCTTTTGAATGATTCAGCGGGACACGTTGATAATAAGCATCGCCACTTTCTTCGACATTCATACCCATGAGCGTTTGACTTTCGCTCTCTTCATAGCCCCCCCACCGGCGCACATCGTAAAAACGTCTGTTTTCAGCCATAAGTTCAATCATGCGTTCGCGTTTGATCAACTCATTCATTTTATCGGCGGAAGCCAGCTCCTCAGGCTTCAGACCGGGTAATCCGGCACGAAAACGTATCTGATTGAAATAAAAAGCCATTTCGTCTTCATTCCGATCCAAAATGTAAGTCTCGCCTGTCAATTCATCTTTCAGCGTATAGGTTTCCTGAAGATTATTCAACGCTTCTACGTATGACAACAGGATTTCGGCATAGCGAATCATCGGGAATGATTTATCCAATATTCTTCCATTTAGACCTCTTGGGGACATGCAATCATCCGGATGTACATATTTTTTCAATATGTAGCCGGTAATCGGATAAGAGTTCAGATCGCTTCCGGTATTAGTTATCCCACCAATTCCACCGCTTTGATAAGATATATGTTTCTGTCTGGCTGTTGCCAATTGCGAAGTCAAACACTCCCAAAAAGCGCCGTCAAAAGAAACATTGGCATAAAAACGCATTTCCCGATTGACATACATATTATGTACGCGGTACAAATAACCCTCCGTTCCTGTACCGGAAGTTGACGAACTGCATAAGGTATAACCCGAAAAAGTTGCCTTAAAATCCTGTTCACCAACACTTTTATAACCTGTTTCGCTGTAGTAATCGTCCTCTTTTGCTTCCTCTATGGTGCGTCCGTCGTCCATATAAAACTGATCCACCATCTTTTGAGTAACGCATAAATTGTTATTTCCGGCAAAAAGTTCCTGAGGAAAAGTTCTTTCAACAAAAGATTTGACTTGACCGGAGGATCGCACCCACAAATATTCCGGATTCCGCGCCACAATCGCTTCGCCGCTAAATAAATCCTTATACGAACTATAAGGGTCTATATTTTTGAATCCAAGAGGAAAGTCTTCATCGGGAACACCCGGTTTTAAAGCAGGAGTAGATTCCTTTCGTTTAACTGTATATAATTCGTACGAACCCAAGTCAATAATTCTCTTTGCTTTCATTGCCGCCACCGCCCAACGGCGTTCATCATATTGCTGCTGAAAATAATGCGTTTTATCCGATGAACGTACAAAATTTGCGTAAGTCCTTGTGCCGCCGTTAAACAGAGGGCTGGCGTGTTGCAGTCTCAGGCGGGCAATCAATCCCAGCGCTGCGCCACGGGTGGGTCTTCCAAGATACTGAATAGGAACCTCAATAGGAAGGAATTTCGCCGCCTCTTCAAATTCATTGCAGATATAATCCACACACTCATCATAAGTGGCTCTGTATCTTGCATAATAATCCAATTCTTCATTGGTGCTCATGACTTCATCATACAGAAGAACCACAGGACCATACATCATCACTAAGTGGTAATAGGCGTATCCTCTCATAAAGTGAGCATACGCGCGAATTTCATCCGCCTCGTATTGGGTTAACTCCTCACACTCGTGCATACGTGCAAGTACGATATTGGTGATGCGAATAATTTTATACATTTTGTCATATATGCCTATACCCGCCGTGTTGCTGGATGACAATTCGCCGTTGACGTATCTGATGGTTCTTTCGTAAGCGCCGCCCAGCCCAAATGCTTCGTCTGTCGCCATAATTCCGGGCGTATATTCACAATTTCCAAAAATACCTCCTTCATCGGGAAACTCGGCTGCGGTAGTCCACAGATAACGTTCCAGATAGGTTTTTCTGGTAAAAATGGAATCATATTTGATCGTTTCGTTGAAAAAATCGTCGACATCCAAAAAATTACAGGAGTTGAACGGGAGTATCACTACAAAAGCAATGATTGAAACAACTGTAACAAAATATTTTGTTTTCATATACTAAAAAGGTTTTATGATTTAAAAATTTACATAAATTTGGAAAGTAATCCGCAATGGAATAGGATAAGCCCGTCCGTTAAATTGAGCCTGTTCAGGGTCAAAAAGATTGACCTGATCCCATACATATAAATTGTTGCCGACTAATTGCAGGTCAACCGAACGAAGCCCTACTTTCTGCAAAAAATCTGATTTCCAATTGTATGACACCATCAATTCCTGAAATCTTAAAAACTTTTTATTGGCTTTCCAGAAGTCCGACGGTTGGACATTATTAGCATTATACTCGTATGATAACCGCGGGAAGCGGGCGTTTGGATTTTCGGTTGATTTATCTCCCGAATAAGACGCCGGTGTCCATCGGTTCTTCTGGTCGGCAACTATGGTCAACACATTTCCCATTTCACCCTGATAGAAGGGGACATATCCCATACCATTCGTGTAGTCAGTATTGAATTGGTTTACTGTTTGTCCTACATGGTAATAATCATTATTACCCGTTCCTTTGAAAAGGAGGCTAACCGTCAGGTTCTTCCATCGAAATTCGCCGCCAAAGCCATAATTCAACCGCGGATAGGTAGGATAACTCAACGGCACCTTGTCATCCGAATCAATCACGCCGTCGCCGTTCACATCCTTATATTTAATATCGCCGGGAAGAACAGCTGTTTCCCACGATTGTAAAGGACTACAGAGTACATCTTCTTCATCTTTAAATAACCCCAGTGAAATATATCCCCGAAAAACATTATGTGGATATCCTGTTCTTTGCAGATATTCGTAAGGTTGTGGCGCCTGTTCCCAATTATCTACTTTATTGGTTGAATAGCCATAATTTGCTCTGACCGTAAAATCCATATCATTGTTGATGATATGCGTGTAGGAAATATTTCCGTCGGAACCGTAGTTCCTCATTGCCCCTACATTTCCATAAGGCATCGCCTGCAATCCTACGTAAGAAGCAATGCTTTCCCGCCGCTGGAAAATACCGTCCCGCTTGTCATTGAAAAAGTCGATGGTAAATTTCAAACGATCCTGTAAAAAATTGGCGTCAATACCTAAATTTCTTTTGAGCGCCTTTTCCCACATCAGGTTATCAGCTCCGACCGATGCTTCTGAGATACCGACGCCCGTGTAACCCCATCCGGGCGAACCTGCTTCCCTGACAATAGTTAAATAGGGGAAACGGGTATCGCTTAATCTGTCGTTACCGACGCTTCCGTAAGAAGCCCTGATTTTGAAGAAACTAATCCACGACAGATTTTCTTTGACATAGTTATACTGGGTAGGCACCCATCCCAAAGATATGGCAGGGAAGAAACCGAAACGCTGTCCTTTTGGAAAGTTTTCCGAGCCGGTATAACCGAAATTAAAATCGAACAGATAAGTATCCCTGAACTGGTAGGTTAATCTGCTGGAAATTCCCTGGTAACGTTTTGGAATAGAGGTCATACTTCCTCCAATGCCGGTGTATGAAATGTCATCAGTATCTTTCGAATCGCTCATGTAATAATACACCAAACCCGACACGCGGTGATCCGAACCAAATAACCTGCTATAATTCAATGTTGATTCTAAATGATATTTCCGGTATTGACGCTGGGAATAAGTATGAAAAGCGGACACAAGGTTAGCGGATCTTGTAGTCTGCAGTTCCCCGTATACATTTCTGCCGGAGGCTCTGTACAATTCGGGTACAGTAACACGCCCTTCACTATACCATACCTTGGAATCGAACGCGCCCTGTATCCTGAAATCCAGTCCGGAAATCCAGTCCGATAAATCCTGCTTCAGTTCAATGGAACTCTTATAGGTATTGATATTTTGCGAACGTGTTCCCAAATAATTCATCTGGACGTATGGCGAAATATTATCATCTATCCCCCATGACGGAAGTTGCCCGTTGGAATACACCAAAGGCACCAGAATAGGGGTATACGACGAGAGCGCAAACCAGAGATATTCCGTATTGGTGGTTCCGGGTTGTGTTTGTCGCGTCAGATAACCGTCCGTATTAAAAAACACCTTGGTCGTCTTGGTCAGATTGATGTCTAAATTGGTACGGAACGAATAGGTATTATATCCTGTTTTGACAGGGAAAGTAGTTTCAGGCGCGGTTTTGTATGCCGCCGATTCATTGGAGGTCGCCAAACTGAGAAAATATCGGGCAATGCTGCCGCCTCCCCGTGCACTCAGGTAATAGGTTTGCTGGAAACTTACAGGATTCATGATTTCGTCCTGCCAGTCCACATCTGGATAAAGATCTCTATCAAGTTTGTACTGTATAATATCCAACTCCCTTTGCGAGTATCTCGGTATATCTCCTCTTACTTCTCTGGCTTCGTTCATTAACAGTGCATAGTCGTAAGAACGGACATAATCAGGCATTCGCTGCAGTTTGGATACGGTAAAATTCGCCCGCGCCGAGAGTTGCATTCTGCCTTCCTCGCCGCGTTTGGTAGTAACCAATACTACGCCATTAGCGCCTCTTACCCCGTATACTGCTGTTGCCGAAGCGTCTTTCAAAATTGAAAAACTTTCAATATCGGCAGGGTCAATCGAATTAAGATCTCCTTCCAAGCCATCAATCAATACCAACGCTTTATCATTGGCGCCAAAAGTACCAATTCCCCTGATCCAGAATTCGGAGATATTCTTTCCCGGCTCGCCGCTTGCCTGCACGGTTACAAACCCTCCCATACGGCCTGAAAGAATATTTGCCAGCGACGACGCCGGCACCTGAAGCTGTTTGGTATCAATCGTACCCAGAGCGCCTGTGGTGGTAGCTTTACGTTCGACGGTTCCCAAAGCGCTGATCACAACTTCTTCTATGGCGGTAGATGATTCTTTCATCGTTATTGCTAAATCGATTATGCTTCTGTCCACATAATACTGAACCTCCTCATATCCGATAAAAGAAAAGAGAACCACATCGCCTCTTGTCGCTTTTATTGAAAATTTTCCATTGATGTCGGATGTGGTTCCAACTCCGGGCTTATTCTTGATATAAATGGTTACACCCGGCATGACGTCCGTATCGTCTGATACGGTACCCGAAATAACAAACTCTGTCTGTTGTTGTGCAGCAACCGGCGCTACAACAGCAATGAACAGTGTCAAAAAACATACAATTATCTTTTTCATCGTCTAAAAATGTTATTATTCATTTATTCAATGGTAAGCATACGAATCACTTTATTGCCTCTGTCACAAATATAAACAGTGCCGTCTTTTCTGTCAATTGCTAAGCCCCATGGCCCATTAAAACAGGCGTCATCTTTATTTCCGTCAATCAGGTCTGCTTTACCTGCAATGCCAACTAATGTTGTTACCATTTTGGTTTTAAGGTCAATTTGCCTGATACAATGATTCTCCGAGTCGGCAATTAACAGATTCCCGTCAGCGTCCAATACTGCTTGCTTGGGAGCAGCGAATCTTGCATCTAATACAGGCCCATCTCTCCAGCCTTTAACACCATTACCTTCTACGCCAGCAAATATGCCGTTTTCTCCGGTTTTCACGTCAAAATATAAAATTACAGAATGGTTTCCGCCTCCACCGCTGAGCGAAACGTACATTCTGCTCGGTTCAAACGGGTCGTTTACAAGAAATCCGTCGCCGTTTACGCCTTGCCGACACCATATCTCTTCTCCGGTATTATAAGCCAAAGCCCTTTCGCCCTCGCGCGTATAAGGATTGTATCTGATAATGGCGCCATTTTGATTGGAACGATAATAGACCATACTGTCATACGCACAAATAGCAAAAGAATGTTTGTATGACTGAAGAGTAAAATCATTTTTTTCTCCATTGGCAATTTCTGCGATAGTAGGATGGGTGATAATACGGCTTTTGGAAGTATATCCATCATCGGAATTAAATTCCCAATACACTTCATTCCATGCAGCGCTTCCTCCATCGGCAGGCACTAAAATCAACTTGCCGGTAATGTCGGTGGTTGGCGCATTAGGTTTGTTTCCACAATCGGCCAACTTTCTTACATACATTTCATTCATGCTTGCCATTAACACCTGATGCCCATTGTCCTGCTCAACAATAAAAAGATTATTCAAACTGTCAATGGTGATATAGCAAGGATTTCGAAATTGCGCATCGGCAAACGACCCTTCTATAATCTCATTAGTTCCTTTTTTCCCGACAATGGTCGAAACTACTGCCCGGATTTCGTATTGATACTTTTGTGGAAATTCCTTTGCAGGAGAATCTCCAATCTTTACCGAAATGGTACATTCTTCTCCCGGACGTCTGGGAGTAACTACCAGTATCCGCTCGCTACTGCAACCGATTACAGAAGCGGGTTTGTCGTTAAACATTACTTCAATCGCTTTCGGATCATTACCGAAATTCTTGCCCACAAGGATTACCTGCGTTGCCATCCCTCCAACTGCAGGATAGAATGATTCGCATTCTATGGGCTTTCCCGGATCATAAGGCGGACCAAGGTCATTGCCTTTGCTGTTGTTACAGCAGTAAAGAAATACTACCACTGCGGTCAAACAACCCAGAAAAAGTACATTTCTCAATTTGTTCATAGAAGACCGTTTCAATGGCAAAAAATTAATATTCATCATACACAACACTTTTAAATTAAACACTCATTATTAAATACTTATAATTTAGAAAATCGATTTTTCATTTTGCAAATATACGATATATTTTCATGGATGCAATTTTTTTTTAGCCCTTATTTTTTCATTTTTCTTTTCCGGAAGAAATGGGTTACTTTGCGGGGAAATTTAAAACTTGTAATATATGGACGTATTAGTGCAGAATATTTCGCAGGCTGACGCAATATTCTTTAAAGAATTTGCGAAAAGAATTTTACAACCAATGCACAATGCAAGGCATGGAAGGCTTTCTTGAACAAACAGCCATCTATCTGCACAAGGTTTACGGCGGGGAACTGCACCGTTTCTGTATTGTTTTTCCGAACGTGCGGGCGGGG
>JGI24705J35276_12237425_pt1 | contig 11092 bp, 7 predicted proteins | sample TergutNt197P4_FD_35276 | JGI IMG/M metagenome (IMG submission 35276)
GGGCCTGAATCGAGCGCCTATTCCGGTCCGGTCTATCCACCTACCCAGACGGCCGGAGTGGCCTTTCAACCGGCCCAGGTGGGCAGAACTTGTCGGGTATTTGCCGAGGCGCTGGTGCAGTTCCCGGCCAAATCCTCGGGCAGGGACATGGAAACCACCATCCTGGCCGAGGCCATGGCCCGTGGGGCCGACCAGGTGCTGATCGGCCAGACCCGGCAGAGCAAGGACGACAAAGGCCCATCCTTTCTCTACCTCGGCCCGGTGCACGAGTACACCTGTGCCGACCAGTGCGGCGGCTGGAAATTCGGCTTTGAGACCTGGGAGAAGCAGGGTGACTGGGTGAGCGTCGGGTATCGGGAGTGGGGCAAGGCCAGCGTGGTTTTTGAGCCCCCACTGATCATGCAGATGGTCATGCTCCGTTGCCAGTAGCAGTTTTCTTCTACCTGCCTCGAAGGTCCATCATCCGCGCCAATCCGCCAGACCCTTGTTGGCCCGCATCCCGGCGCCGCAAGGGTCTGGCCGGCGTGACCTGCCCTACGCCTGACCATACCCATGATCTTCTTGGCAGTGGAATTGCGGGTTGTCTTCGCAAGCTCTCTGTAGCATAGTGGGAGAGACGTACAAGAGGGAAAAGGCATTAGGGTTTTCCCCTAATAACACAAAAGATTTCAGCCCTGTTAGCAAACAACACCACTGGTTGTGCCGAAGTGAAGGAGGAAGAATGCACGTAATTTTAGATTTATGTCTGGTGCCGCTGGGCGTTGGCGTTTCAGTTTCCCAATACGTGGCCGAATGCCACCGGGTGCTGCAGGAAGCCGGGCTGAAGTCGCAACTACATGCCTACGGCACCAATATCGAAGGCGAGTGGGACGCGGTGATGGACGCGGTCAAACGCTGCCACGAACGGGTTCACGAGATGGGCGCGCCGCGCATCACCACCACCATCAAGCTGGGCACCCGTACCGACCGGAACCAGAGCATGGTCGACAAAGTGAAGAGCGTCGAGCGACAACTCGGATAAAAAAGAGACAGGCGCCAATGACGCCGGACGAATATTACTTCGAGGAAGGCTGCTTCATCATCGAGTTGCATAACACCCCGGACGATCCGGCGGTCTCGGTGGCGCGGGCCAGGGTCGAGCCGGGGCACACCACCCGTTGGCACAGCCTGGCTGGCATCGAGGAACGCTACCTGATCGTGCAGGGTACTGGCCGGGTGGAGGTGGGCGACCAAGTGGGGCGCGATGTCAGACCAAATGACCTGGTCCGCATTCCGCCCGGCTGCCGCCAGCGAATCACCAACACCGGCCCGGACGACCTCCTCCTGTTCGCCATCTGCACCCCGCGCTTTATCCCCGCCGCCTACCGCGATCTGGAATAGGTGGTGCTCTTCATCACCGCCTTCACATGGCCCCGCGGCCGGGCCATCCGGGAGACGATCCCCTTTTGGGAACCTCCTGCAACGCTGTCCTGACCCAATGCTGGATCGCCTTGTGTGTCTATCTCATGCTGGCTTACCTGAAATTCAAAGCCAAATTCGGCAGTTCCATGCAACAGATACTCCGATTGCTGCAGCTCAATCTGTTCGCCAAAAGAAATTTGTTCGAACTCTTTAAACCACCATCACCGCAACATACCGTTTCTCCACAAATCTTACTGTGGAAAATCTGTGAGACAGCTCTGAGATCGTCTAAAAAACATACTTCACCCCAGCCATGGCACCATAACTGTTATAGCTGTTCGCACCCCACTGATCGCCCACATGTCCCCACAACTGCCAGTGCCTGACAATTTCGGTCTGTAGCCCGATCTTTAATTCATACCGGCTGTCCGGCGCGCCGTCGCTCACGGTCGCACCATCGAAATCCAAGCTGTTGTTCGCGGTGCTGTGCCACCAGTTCGCCTCGATGAACGGTTGCATGCCGTTGTCTTCCAGCTTGCTGCGGCTGTAAAACCGTACTCCAAGGCGGGAAACGAGACCGTTGCCGTCACCATTGCTCACCCTGGTGCCGTTCGCCTCCACATGGTCATCCGAGCTGTAGAAGGTATACGCCAACTGCGCTTGCGGTTCGATCATCCATTGCCGTGTCTCGCCGTCGTGCGCGATGAAGGCATAGCCGCCCTCGATCGATATGATCTCTCCATGGCTGTTATAGGTTTCTTTCGTCAGACCGTTGCCTTGAACCGTATTGTCGAACCAGTTGAACATCGCCCAGACGTCGATGTAAGGACCGACAGGCAGTTTATCGTTGCCGTACCAAGTACCGTACACGCCGACCCCGTATCCTTCGACATCACCAGAGGCTTTGCGGGCTATGCCGTTGCCGGTAAAGCGTACATCGGTCGCCTCGGCATACGTGTCGCTTTTGGCGTACGCTCCCATCACGCCGAGGTGATACCGGCTGTTGCCACCGGTCCACTGCGCAATATCACCGCCAATGTGCACCAAGCTGGTATTTGTTTCCATATCGATGCGGCCGCCGGCGCTTTCACTGTCGGTGGTGCTGGCCAACACCCGCCCCCAAACCGCCGGCACATAGTCTTTCTTGCGCTTTTCATCCTGACCGTACGTTTCGGTATACTGCGGCTCACCCAGGCGATCATGCAAGGTATGGATGAACATGCTGTTGGCCGCCGCCATATTGCGCACATACAGATAGGGTTCCGGACGTTGCGCCACGCTGCCGTCGGGGCCGTAAAGCGTGCGGAGATACCAGTTGCCGTCGGCCGAGTCGCTGCCGACCCCGTTCTGATAGAGATCATATTCGTACAGACCGACCGCCACGCGGTTATTCAGGCGGAAAACATCGGATGCCGACTGGGTGCTGTCGGTCACCCGCACCAACTCGATGCCGTTACCGACTGTTTGCGCGCCAGTGCCGCCGACATTCTTGACGTTAATAAGCGTCGGGCCATTGCCCATTTGCGTACTGTCAACGACGAGCATGTCGCTTTGACTGTTGGCGCCTCCTTCGTTCAAGACCGTATCGAGCAACAATCGGCCGCCGCTGATGTACTTGCCGGGGATATACAGCACGTCACCCACCGCACCATTAGCATCGCCCATATCGATGACACCGTTGTTGGTAAAGGTGGCAACCCCCAACAGTTTGGCTTGCACCGCGCCCTTCAGCCCCATTGTGTTGACGGCGTAACCAGTGGAGTACTCGCCGTCATGGTTGACCTGCGTAGCGGCAGGGTTGTTGAGCAGGTTAATCGTGCCGTTATTGACGATGGCGTTGTTGCCGCTGGTTCCCAGATCGCTGACCGCCACTGCCAGCTCACGCACATTGCCCGTGCCGTCTATGTCAGCGACATTACGCATGTTCCACGTGCCATTGTTGGTCAGCGTGGTGGTTGACGTCTGGGCGGTAACGCTACCGGTCATCTGGCCATTGTTGGTGATATCCAGCGTACCGGTGGGCGAGGTGGCATCGCCGATGATGGCTCGCTCGCTCAATGCACCGATCACGCCGTTATTGAGGATGGTTTGGGCGGCCCCCCCAGTCACCACCGCTGCCGAGCCGATTCCCCAGCCGCCATGCACCTGGCCGCTGTTGGTCACGGAGACATTGCCGGCATTGCCGGTGGAGGAGGAATCACTCGTCGCCAGAATGCCGTCGGAAGCGCTTCCCTGGGTTGAAATGCTGCCGCTGTTGGTCACGGAGATATTGCCGGCATTGCCGGTGGCGGTGGAGGAGGAATCACTCGTCGCCAGAATGCCGTCGGAGGCGCTTCCCTGGGTTGAAATGCTGCCGCTGTTGGTCACGGAGATATTGCCGGCATTGCCGGTGGAGGAGGAATCACTCGTCGCCAGAATGCCGTCGGAGGCGCTTCCCTGGGTTGAAATGCCGCCGCTGTTGGTCAGGTCGATGTCAGCGGCCGCGCCGGCACCGATGGTCGTGGTATGAATGTAAATGCCATTGCTGGCATCATCGAGGCTGGTCGTCCTGCCCTGCGTTGAGATGTCGCCGGAATTGACGACCGTCACGAGCCCGGCCTGATTATCGGCATCGGAATTGCCGGACACTTCTATCCCGTGGCTGGCGAGTCCTGTGGTTGTCACTTTGCCGGAATTGACCAGTTTGATGGTGCCGCTGCCAACTGTCCCGTCGTTTCCAACTATCCCGACGTTTCCAGTTGTCTTGTCTTTCCCGTCGTCTCCAACCGCGAGACTGATTCCATCGGCATTGTTCCCTACGGTCTCGACGGTCGCCCCGGTCGTCAGATCAATCGTGCCCACCTGTGGGATGGTGGAATCTTGGGTAAAGGCCCTGATACCGGCGTTGGCTTTGGCCGGATCAACGGTGTCGCCGCCTGAATTGGTATTGTCCAGCAAAACCGTGACGCCGGAACCGATATTGCCGAACACGTCACCGCTGCCGAGGCGGCGGTTGATGGCGGTGCCGTTACCAACGGAATCGGCGGCAAGTGAATCGATCAAAATGCCGTTGCCGCCCTTGACGCTGACGGTGCCGGTACTCTGCATGTTCAGCGTTGCCGTGCCTCCGTTTTGCGTCGTTGTTTCCACCCCGTCTTGGTTGTTGGCATTGTCCGTATAGTTGGTGAGGTTAAAATTGCCGGTGATAGTGGTGGTCGCGTTGCCGGTGCCTTTATTGTTAACCAGGGTGCCGCCGCCGCCATAGACTGTGATGGTGTTGGTGCCTTCCAGCGTCAGCGAGGCGTCACCAGTCAGCCTCCTCACGCCGGCGTTGTTGGCGGGACCAAGCACTACGTTGATGCCGAGCGAAGGCGACGTCGTATTGTTATTGACAATCGTAAGGTTGCTGATCGTGGCGGAAGCATTGCCACCCGACACTGTACCGGAGCCCGCCGTCAACATGGACACGCGCACCCCCTCGGCAGCCGGGCCGCCGGAGCTAACCGTGATGGTCGACGGTATGCTCCTTGTCATATCCTCCCCCTGCAAGGTCAGAGTCGCATTCTCCGCGCCGACATTGGCACTGCAGAGCGCCGTGGCGGTGTAATCACCCGCAGCGAGGTTGCAAGTGGCCGCCTGCACGCCTCCTGCCCTGGTCATGCCGAGAATGAGGAAGAATACGGCGAGACATACTGTCTTCCAGGAATAACGTTGGTCATCCTGATCTGCTGACAACTGCATAACATTCTCCTTCCCACGTAAATGAAACAGAATTGTCACATCCATGTCACACCACAGCCTGTCATCAAGCAGGCCGTTGCCTGAAAACAGCCCTTCTCGGCGCCATCCCCTTGTAGCCAATCAGGCAGTTACTATACACCTTAACCCATGGAGTTGTCTTAAAAAAAGACAGAGTATGCCACTATTACAAACAGACAACCGCCGCCCTGGCGCTTGCAGGGCAAAGGTGGAAGAAACATGCATGTGATTCTGGAGTTATGTCTGGTGCCGCTGGGCGTTGGCGTTTCTGTTTCCCAATACGTGGCCGAATGCCACCGGGGCTGCAAGAAGCCGGGCTGAAGTCGCAACTGCGCGCCTACGGCCCAATATCGAAGGCGAGTGGGACGCGGTCAAGCGATGCCACGAACGGGTCCACGAGATGGGCGCGCCACGCATCACCACCACCATCAAACTCGGCACCCGTACCGACCGGGACCAGAGCATGGCCGACAAGGTGCAAAGCGTCGAGCGACAACTCGGATAAGCCCGGCTTTTCGGAACATTGCCCACGGCGCGAAGCGGAAAACCTCCGTGACAGTGGCGCCGTTCTGCTCAATACAAGCGCATCAGCTTGTCCAATTCTTCGCTTTTCATGGCGAAACTGTGGGCCTCGTCCGGGAAGGCGCGACTCTCCACCTCGGTCTTGTATTGGCTCAGGGCGGCCACCACCTGCTCGTTGATCGTAGCGTACTGCTTGACGAATTTGGGGACGAAGCGGTCATAGAGGCCGATCAGGTCGTGGATCACCAACACCTGGCCGTCGCAGCCCGGACCGGCGCCGATCCCGATGGTGGGAATGGCAACCGCCTTGGTGATCTGCTCGGCCAGGGGCGCGGGGATGGCTTCGAGCACGATGGAGAAGCAGCCGGCATCCTCCAGGGCGCGGGCGTCGTCGATCAATTGCCGGGCCGCCTCGGCGCTCTTGCCCTGGACCTTGAAGCCGCCGAGGCTGGTGGCTGTCTGCGGCGTCAAGCCGATATGGCCCTGCACCGGGATTCCGGCCCGGACAATGGCCGCCACGGTCTCGGCCATGGCCAACCCGCCTTCGAGCTTGACCGCATCGACCCGCCCTTCCTTGAGCAGGCGATTGGCATTGCCGATGGCCTGCGGAATCGAGCTGTTGTAGGAACCAAAGGGCATGTCGGCGACCACCAGGGCATGTTCGATCCCCCGCACCACTGCCTTGGAATGGTGCAGCATTTCCTCCATGGTCACAGAAACCGTGTCCGGATACCCCAGCACCACCATACCCAGGCTGTCGCCCACCAGGGCGATGTCAATCCCGGTGGCATCCGCCAGCTTGGCGAAGGGATAATCGTAGGTGGTTATCTCGGAAATGAGGATGCCATTCTTGCGGCTGCGGATATCCGGAATGGTCAGCTTTTTCTGGGGCATGGAGTCTCCTGGGGTGAGGTGGAGGAAGAAAAAGGTTCGATCCGATGGGAAGCAGTGGCCTCCAGGGCCTTGATCAAGCGGGTGAGCAACTGGTTGACCGGGGTGGGGATGCCCAGCTCTTGTCCCTTGGCGGCGATGGCGCCGTTGATGGCGTCGATCTCGGTGGGGGCGCCCCGGAGGACATCCTGGAGCATGGAAGCGCGGTTGGCGGCGGTCAGCCCGCACACCTGCTTAACCCGATCCACCTGTCGGCCGGCGGGCAAGTCAATGTGCAGCGCCCTGGCCACGGCCACGGCCTCGGCCACAGCTTCGGCCAGCAGCGTCTCGCACTCCGGCACCAGGGCCAGCACCCCGTTGTGGACCCGCAGCAGGGCGGCAAGTCCATTGATGCCGGCGTTGACGATCAGCTTGGACCAGAGCAGGGCGTCGACATTGTCGGCCACCCTGGTTTCGATGGACGCCCGGTTGAAAAGATCGGCGACATGCGCAAGCTGCCCGGCCTGGCCGGGGCCACAGCCAAGCACGGTGGGACCGCAGCCGGCGTGGCGAACATGGCCGGGAGCCAGCAACATGGCCGCCTGGGAGGTGACACCCGCCACGGCCCGCCCAGCACCCACCGCGGCGACGAGCCGCTCAAGGTTGCCCAGCCCGTTTTGCAGGGTGAGCACCAGGCCATCATCGGCCAGCAGCCACCTGGCGGTTGCAGCGGCGGCCTCGGTGGAGCGGGACTTGGTGCAGATCAGCACCAGGTCGGCCCGGAGATCCCCCGGTTCGGTCAGGACGGTGACCGGTGTGGCGCCAACCGAGCCGTCCATGGCGGTGAGTATCAGGCCTTGGCCATTGATGGCGCGGGCATGGTCCGCATTGGTGGTGAGCAGACGGACACGCGCATGGGGAGCAAGCAGGGTGGCAAACAGACCACCCATGGCGCCGGCACCGATGATCAAAATCTCCATGCTTCTCTCCTGCTGGCCGGGACTGCGGCCGAACCCGTGCCGCCCGCCATACGGGCCGCGTTTCCGCTGGCGACAGTTATAATCCATTGATTGAAAAGGTCAACGTTGAACCCGGTCCTGTGACCATCAAACAGGGATTTGCGCCGGTGACCACCGCGGGGTAAAGTAAAGAGATATCGTGCCGGCCTTTCGCCCCTTCATTTCCCGGAGGTCTCATGCAGCTTTTTATCTGGCGCCACAGCAAACATTTTTCCAGTTGGTCCATGCTCGATGAGCCGCACATTCACCAGCAAAACTACCTCCAGGCCGACGTGGTCGTGCTGGCGCCCTCTCAAGAGGAGGCCCTGGCGCTTTTGGCCCGAAACGGCGATTGGCAGGTCGACGAACTGCGGCGGCTCCAGCCTGAAGTCATCCCCTTGGATGTGCCCCGGATCGTCATCAGCCACGTTGACGGCCGGTAAGCACCACAGCGCGCGGCCTGGTCAGGTCCGCTTTTCCCCTGGGCATCGGGCGCCAAACACGGTATGAGGTTCTGGTCCATCTTGCCACGGATCAGACGACCGGACGCGGTCTTTTGCCATCGGATGCCTTTGGCGCGGATATTGAGCCGTGCCTGGGCGAACGCTTCCATAAAACCGGGCACCATGGATGTTATCTGGTTGCTTTCCAACGCAAACTGTACCATTCTCTAAAAAATTCAAACCAGCCTGGATACCTGGATGCACAGTTCGGCCACCAAAAGAGCCCCTTAAGGGGATTTGGGTTAAAGGCGGCACGCCCAGGCAAACACTTTATGATCAGAAATGAACAAGCCGACTGAGATCGTCCGGCAACATCCAGCACAACCAAAACCACTGCCAGAGCAGGCCTGAACAACTGCGGCACAATATCCACCCAAGCCTCTTACTCATTCCACTCCAGCCGCCATCGAGCAACCATGCCATCGCATCTTACCCAACTCCATCGTCAGCTTACGCCTGATCTTGCTTACTGTTTCAACATCGAATCCAGCCGCGTCCTTGAACCGGACGAAACCGAACGGCTGCGCCTGATCCTGGCCGACGGCTTTCTCATCGACACCGTCACCTTCAAACCCGCCCTGGCCGGCGAGCGGGTGGTCGAGATCGGACCCCGGCTCAATTTTGCCACGGCCTGGTCATCGAACATGGTCTCCATCTGCCGGGCGGTCGGCCTGGACATGGTCACCCGGGTGGAGCGCTCCCGCCGCTATCTGGTGCCTGAGGATGAAAAGGTCGAGACCTTTGTCGCCAAGCATCACGACCGGATGACCGAATGTGTCTACCCTGCGCCGCTGACCACCTTCGAGACCGGCATCACCCCTGAGCCGGTCTACGAGGTTGACCTGAAGACCAAGGGACCAGATGGCCTGCTCGACATCCCCGGTATTTCCATGGACCAGTGGGACCGGGAGCTGTACCACGACTATTTTGTCAAGCGCTGCGGCCGCAACCCGACCATCGTCGAGATATTAGACCTCAACAACGCCAACTCCGAGCACTCGCGCCACGGATTCTTCCGCGGCAAACAGGTGATCGATGACACCACCTACGACACCCCCCTGTTCAAGGTGGTCACCGATACCCTGGCCGCCAATCCCAAGGGCAGCAAGGTGGCCTTCAAGGATAATTCCAGCGTGATCGAGGGCGCGACCCTGACCACGCTCCTGCCCGAGCAGCCGGGTGAACCCTCGCCGCTTCGCGAGGCCAAGGTCAGCTATCATCCGCTGCTCACCGCCGAAACCCACAACTTTCCCACCGGCGTCGCCCCCTTTCCCGGCGCCGAGACCGGTACCGGCGGCCGCATCCGCGACGTGCAGGGCACCGGCCGGGGCGGCCTGGTCATGGCCGGCACCGCCGGCTACTGCGTGGCCAATCTGCGCATCCCCGGCTACCCGCTTGCCTGGGAAAACAGCTACCCCTGCCCGGATACCCTGGCAAAGGCCCTGGACATCGAGATCGAGGCCAGCAACGGCGCCTCGGATTACGGCAACAAGTTCGGCGAACCACTGATCCAAGGGTTTACCCGCAGCTTCGATCTGCGCCTGGAAAACGGCGAACGCTGGGGCTTTCTCAAACCGATCATGTTTACCGGCGGTATCGGCCAGATCGATGACCGCCACACCGAAAAAAAGCAGGCAATCAAGGGGATGTTGATCGTCCAGGTTGGCGGTCCGGCCTACCGGGTCGGCTTCGGCGGCGGCGCGGCCTCGTCGATGATGCAGGGCGAAAACGAATCCAAGCTTGATTTCGACGCGGTCCAGCGCGGTGACGCCGAGATGGAGCAGAAGATGAACCGGGTGATCCGGGCCTGCAACGAAATGGGCGACTTGAGCCTGATCGACGTCATCCATGATCAGGGTGCCGGCGGTCCGGCCAACGTGCTCAAAGAGCTGGTCGAACATGCCGGCGGCCGGGTGGAGATCCGCAACATCCGGGTGGGCGACCCGACCATGTCGGTTTTGGAAATCTATGTGGCCGAATACCAGGAGCGGGTCGGCCTCTTGATCAGCCCCGAGAACATCGAGCGCTTCCAACAGATCTGCGAGCGGGAGAAGGTGGCCTGCGAGATCCTGGGCGAGGTCACCGGCGATTTGCGCTTTGTGGTCCATGACAGCCAGGACAACTCCACCCCGGTGGACATCGAGATTCCCGAGCTGCTTGGCAAGATCCCGCAGAAAACCTTCAGCGACAGCCGCTCCTCTCTGCCCCACTCCCCCTTTGTCCCGCCCAAGGGCCTGGATGTGCGGCAGGCCCTGCACCAGGTGCTGCGGCTGGTGTCGGTGGGGTCCAAGCGGTTCCTCACCAACAAGGTCGACCGGGCGGTTACCGGCCTGATCGCCCAGCAGCAATGCTGCGGCCCGCTGCAATTGACCGTCGGCGACGTGGCCGTGGTGGCGCAGAGCCATTTCAGCCACACCGGCATTGCCACCGCCATCGGCGAACAGCCGATCAAGATGCTGGTGAATCCCGCGGCCGGGGCACGGATGGCGGTGGGCGAGGCGCTGACCAATCTGGTCTGGGCCCGGATCAGGGATCTGGAACAGGTCAAATGCTCGGCCAACTGGATGTGGGCGCCGAAACTGCCCGGCGAAGGCGCTGCCCTGCGCGATGCCGCCGAGGCCATGGCCGCGGCGATGATCAAGGTGGGCATCGCGGTGGACGGCGGCAAGGACAGCCTGTCCATGGCGACCAAGGTGGGCGATGAGGTGGTCAAGTCGCCGCGTGAGTTGGTGATTTCCCTGTATGCCGCCATGGGCGACATCCGCAAAAAGGTTACGCCGGACATCAAGGAGCCTGGTTCCGCCCTGCTGCTGGTCGATCTCGCCGAAGGCAGGCACCGCCTGGGCGGCAGCGCCCTGGCCCAGATCTGTGGCCAGATCGGCGACGAGGTCCCGGACATGGACGACCCGATGCTGATCAAGCAGGCCTTTGGGGTTGTGCAGTACCTGCTTGAACACGGCCTGATCCTTTCCGGCCACGACCGCAGCGACGGCGGCCTGATCACCACCTTGCTGGAAATGGCCTTTGCCGGCAACTGCGGCCTCAGCCTGGCACTCAGCG
>JGI24705J35276_12237426_pt1 | contig 11092 bp, 8 predicted proteins | sample TergutNt197P4_FD_35276 | JGI IMG/M metagenome (IMG submission 35276)
TTTGCCATGGACGCCTTACTCCGCCCCGAGATCAGCCTCATCTCCCTCACCGGTATTGCCGGTACCGGAAAAACCCTTTTGGCCTTGGCCGCCGCCTTAGCTCAGGAGCAGGAGTACAAACAAATTTTACTCTCCCGACCCGTCATCCCTTTGCAAAATCAAGATTTGGGGTTTTTACCCGGAGACATCAAAGAAAAATTGGGACCCTATATGTTGCCTCTGTTTGATAACCTGTCGGTTATTAAGAATGCCTTTAAACCCTCCGCCCGTGAAGCCTATCGGATAGACGAAATGCTCAAAACAGAAAAACTCCTCATCTCTCCCTTAGCTTATATCCGAGGTCGGAGCCTCTCTAATACCTTTTTTATTATCGATGAATCCCAAAATCTTACCCCACACGAAGTTAAAACCATTATTACCAGAGCCGGAGAGGGCACCAAATTAGTCTTTACCGGAGACATCCACCAAATTGATTCTCCCTATTTAGATATGTACTCCAACGGACTTACTCACCTTACAGACAAAATGTTGGGACAAAGCTTATTTGCCCACGTAAATTTAGTCAAAGGAGAACGCAGCAAATTAGCCGAACTGGCAGGAAATATTTTGTAAAAGATTTTTTTGTACCTTTGCTGTTTCTAACCATGGAAACAACTCAACACATAATAAATTAATTATCAATATTTTATAACAATGTCAGCAATTAAACGAGTTTATTACTTTGGCGGCAAAAACGCCGACGGCAACGGTACCATGAAAAACCTCTTGGGAGGAAAAGGGGCCAATCTTGCCGAAATGTGTAAATTGGGACTTCCTGTTCCCGCGGGAATTACCATAACCACCGAAACGTGTATGGCGTACTACGCCAACAAATGCGAACTTCCTAAAGATCTGATGGAGCAGGTATGGGAAGGGATGAAAAAAGTAGAGTCGGCCATGGGGATGAGGTTTGGAGATCCGGTTTCGCCCCTCCTTGTTTCGTGCCGTTCAGGCGCCCGCAGTTCCATGCCGGGCATGATGGACACCGTATTAAACATTGGCCTTTGCTCTACCACCATCCCCGGCTTGATCAGCAAAACCAACAACCCCCGCTTTGTATACGACTCCTATCGTAGATTGATTATGATGTATGCCGACGTGGTAATGGAAAAGGCAGAAGGGCTGGAGCCGGCCGAAGGCAAAGGTATCCGCAAGATTTTGGACGAACAATTGGACGAATACAAGCATCAAAAAGGATATCAATCAGATACCGATTTAACCACCGAGGATTTAAAACACTTGTCCGAAGCCTTTAAAAAGAGCATCAAAAAGGTCTTGAAACAGACCTTCCCCGACAATGCCCACGAGCAAATGGTAGGAGGAATCAAGGCGGTCTTTAAGAGTTGGAACGGGAAAAAGGCCGTTTCGTACCGCCGCATTGAGGGGATTCCCGACGATTGGGGCACCGCCGTCAATGTGCAGGCGATGGTATTTGGAAATATGGGCGATGACTCCGCAACCGGCGTCGCTTTTACCCGCAACCCTGCCACGGGCGAAAACCTCTTTTACGGAGAGTGGCTGATCAATGCCCAAGGCGAAGACGTGGTGGCCGGTATACGCACCCCCAACCCCCTGAACGACGACACCAAAAATGAACAGAACAAACATCTTCATTCTATGCAGGAATCTATGCCAAAGACATATAAGGAGTTGTGCAAGGTTCGCCAGATTTTGGAAAAAAATTTCTGCGATATGCTTGATATCGAATTTACCATTCAGGAGGGGGTACTCTACATGTTGCAGTGCCGCGTAGGCAAACGTACCGGTACCGCCGCCCTCAATATGGCTATGGATATGCTCAAAGAGCATTTGATCAGCGAAAAAACAGCCATTCTCCGCTTAGATCCAAATCAATTGGACGAACTCCTCCACCCCATTGTCCACCCCGACGCCGAAAAAGAGATCGCTCCCTTAGTCAAGGGACTACCGGCCGGACCGGGCGCCTCGGTGGGTAAAGTCGTCTTTACCGCCGAAGATGCCGTGGCCTGGAGTCGCAGGGGAGAAAAGGTAATTTTGCTGCGTAAAGAGACCAACCCCGAAGACGTGGATGGTATGCGCGCTGCCGACGGCCTGTTGACCGCTCTGGGGGGAATGACCTCCCACGCCGCTTTGGTCGCCCGCGGATGGGGAAAATGCTGTATTGTGGGAGCCGGAGCCTTAGAAGTAGACGAAATCAAAAAGATTGCCAAAATCAAAGATTCCGACTACGTGATCAACGAGGGGGATATCCTGACCCTTAACGGCACCAAAGGATACGTGTATACCGGCGCACTGGAGCTGATGGATGCTTCTGAAAATCCTCGTTTTCAATCATTTATGAAAATTGTGGACAAACATCGTATCATGGGCGTGCGCGCCAATGCCGAAACGCCCAACGACGCCAGACAGGCGCGCGAATTTGGCGCCGAAGGGATTGGTTTGTTCCGTACCGAACACATGTTCTACGGCACCGGATCCGAAGAACCCCTCTTTCACCTCCGCAAAATGATCCTGAGCAATAGCGTTGATGAGCGCCGCAAAGCCTTGGACGATCTCTTCCCCTTTGTCAAACGCGACATGAAAGCCACCCTTGCCGTGATGGACAAGCTCCCCGTCACCTTCCGACTCCTTGACCCGCCCCTCCACGAATTTGTACCCACCGAGCCTGCCAAACAGCAAGAGTTGGCAGAGGCTATGGGTATCCAAATCGAAGAGATTGCGGCAAGGGGTAAAGAGTTGCACGAAACCAACCCCATGATGGGACACCGCGGCGTACGCTTGGGCGTAACCTATCCCGAAGTGAGCGAGATGCAAATCCGCGCCATCTTTGAAGCCACGGTAGAACTTATTGCCGAGGGTAAGAAGCCCATGCCCGAAATTATGGTGCCGGTTACGTGCGACGTGTCGGAGTTAAACATCACCAAGGAGCTTGTAGACAAGGTATACGCAGAAGTGTGCAAAAAGATGAACGTACGAAAAATCAATTACCTTTACGGTACCATGATTGAGATTCCCCGAGCTTGTCTTTTAGCCGACAAAATGGCCGAAACGGCCGACTTTTTCTCCTTTGGCACCAACGATTTGACCCAAATGACCTTTGGCTTTAGCCGCGACGACGCCAGCGCTTTCCTCCGCGACTACACCGACAAGAAACTGATCCCTGCCGATCCCTTTCAAACGATTGACCAGAGCGGCGTGGGACAACTTATGGAAATGGCCGTGAAAAGAGGACGCTCTACCAAGCACGACCTTAAAGTAGGGATTTGCGGCGAACAGGGAGGCGACCCCGCCTCCGTTGCTTTCTGCTTCAAAAACGGTCTCAACTACGTTTCCTGTTCTCCCTACCGCGTACCCATTGCCCGGTTAGCCGCAGCCCATGCGAGCCTGAAGGCAGAGAAAAAATAGAAAAGAGCCGGATCATTTTCCGGCTTTTTTTATTTTATCCCAATCCCAAAGCGGACGCCGGTAACAAAGACCCAGCCGGTATATCCATAGGAAAAGACCTCCTCATTATAAGAGGGTTTACCTTTATCAGCCACCGAATAACGATAAGAAAATCCCCCAAACATATCAAAAAGAAAGAGATGACGCGAAGGTACTTGAAACCCAAACAAAAAGTTGGCTCCGGGCCGATTTACGTGCTGATGATTGAAGTCTGCGGGCAAATATCCTGAGTATTGAAGGCCGTCTTCTATATAATCACTCCATACCGATCCCCAATACTTTATATCAAAATGAGTAAAAGAGAGACCGCTTAAAAGATAAAGCGATCTTTTAGCGTCAAAGAACCATTTGTAGTTTATATCCAAGCCCCCGCCCAACAGACTCGTAAACGGTTCTGAAAAATAAAAGAGATCACGATATCCATCACGATATGCTCGATTCCCAAGGCAAAAATAATCCTCCTCTCCTTTGGCATAATAGGCAGCAGGACCAAACTGCAGCCAGCCAGGACCGTCGGCAATACGCACTTCAAAATCCAACCTCAAACTGTTTTTGAATAATAACTGCATGGGTTGTATGGCTACCGTATATTTCTTCTGGCTCCAATCATAACGGGCCTGGGCATTCCCCTGTGCAGCGAAAAAGCATACCACCACCCACGATAGTAAAAAGATTTTTTTCATGATACTTACTGCTTAATGGCTATCTTACTTACGTATTGGAGGCGATCGCCGGTATAATCAAACTGAAAGAGGCCTTCTTTTGCCACCAACAGCAACAATCCGTCAACCGGGATCACGTCGTAGGCCTCAAGAATATTTACCTCGCCGACAGGTACTAAATCGTCTACCTGCCTGATAGTAACTGGATCAGAAATATCAAACACTTTAAGCCCTCTGTCGCATACAAACAGTTTAGTACCGTCTATTCCCAATCCCATGGGGAGGCTCATAAACAAGGTCTTTTTGAGTACCGGTACGGATATGTCGCTGATGTCGTAAATGTCTAGCACATTATTGGTTCCGGGTCCGCATGCTGAAGTTTTGGTATTGAGCGTCACGTAGGCATAGTTGCCTTGAGCCACGACCGGGTCACAACTTCTAAGATGGCTAACCTTTGAAAGAAATGAGGGAAACCGGGGATCGGTAATATCGTATATATACATACCCTCCCGAGAACCAATAAAGAGCAAGGTGTCCATCGGAAAAACGGTTTCTATATCAAACCCCACCTGTACATCTCTTTGCTCGTAATATTTGGGGTCAGCCCCCTCTTCTATATCAAAAAGTTTTATGTTGCTGTTCGAAATCGTATACAGCATATTGTCTACAATGGCAAAACGCGCCATGGAACCTCCCCTGCCATCCGATAGGCCCAAACCCGCTTCGCCGGCTTTAATGCATGAACTCGCCAAAAATGCAACAACAACAAAATAACTGATATTTTTCACGGCTTGAATCGTTTAAGAATTAATACTCTTTCCATTCCACAATAATGTAGCCAGCCGGACGGTGAAAGTACCTGTAATAATAGAAATCACCGGGGGGCAACGGTTCGGGAAAAACATTGCGGATGCGCTTGGTTACCTCTTTGCGCTCCAAATCAAAACTTACCAAGTCAACGGCATTGTCCAAGTACAAAATGTTTCCCTTTACGGCCATGTCTATACAGCCGGGAGCCAGCACAAAGCCCTCGTTGACGGGATGAGCGGGGTTTGCGTTGTTGATAATATGCACTCCTTTGTACCTTTCATTTACATAGATACAGGATCCTCGGTAATAAATTTTTCCGGTCCGTATCATGTCGCGCGCTCCGGGAATATACCTGACGGATTGCTCTAGGGTTTCGCGGCTCATGAATACCGGCAGGCATGCAGGCGTTCTTTCCGGAATAAAAGCGGTACCGACGAAGGCGACTAAAGCAAAAAATAAAAAACGTTTCTTCATATTTAGCTAATAAAAACTGCTCTATATAGATGCAAAAAGAGGGCAAAAAGTTGCAAAAGGGGCAAAAAAATCCCTGCCTTATTTTGTAAATCTAAATAGATGATTGAACCTCAAATGTATGCCAAAACTGTAATCGGTTTTGCCTCGATGGAGGTCGCTGTAGCTTTCAAACTGTGCCCCCATGAAAACCCCTGTTAAGAGTTCTTTATCAAAAACCAATTTACACGTTACCAAGTTGCGTTCAGGTAAAAGTTGATCGGGGTAGCAGGGATTAAAGGAGCCAAAAAGGGGTTCTCCCGCAAAGGCATAATATTTTTGGGCATACCAATATCCGGCCATGAACACGATCGGCGAAGCATCCACAGAAAAAACGGGATATACGCCCCATCCCTTGTCGTAGGGTTCAAACGGTTCTTTGCTGTATTGTCCCCAATAGCCAACCGCATACAGATCCAAGCCAACCGTTCTGACCCATTCACTGTTAATGTTCAGGCGCGTACACAGACCCATTGCTGTATTAGCCAGCAAAGTCGTATGCTCGCCAGAAGCATCAATCTGTCCGCCCTTGTGGTGCATCAGCAGTTGCAAGGGCATGGTCAGGCTTACACGGCTGCCGTCGTTGGTAAGCCGCCCCGCTAGGGAGGCGCCAAAAGTAAGGGCTTCCTGTTCCGGATCGCCGTACCGGATAAAATGTTGCCAATCTACCCATGCGTCTGCAAACCATCGGTCTGTATGGAACAAGCATTGCAATCCGCTCTCGGGCTTGGCGGTAAAGTGTTGTTCCCATAGATACAGGGGCTCAATCAACCTGTGGTTTATGCCGCCATACAGATTACCCAGTACCATATGGAGCGCTGGAGTAATGGAGTATTGAAGCCTTACAAAAGGAACTGCATTGTGCAGGGGATCACGTCCGCTATACTTTACAAAAGAGGCGCCTAATTCTGCTTTAAAACGGTCGGCGCGCTGATACCCCAGTGCAAAGGTAGACGCTGTTCCGGGAAGCGTTTGACCCACCGCTACGGGACTAAAGTATTCATTATTTTTAAAGAATCCAACTATGTCGGCGCGGATCGTCACTTTGTTGCTGTCCGATGCCGACAGGACGGGAGTCGAAAAGAGGGAAAAACGGAGATCATGCTGCGCCCTGAGCGGAAGGAGATCGATCAACACACACAGGATGGCGTATACAAAGCGCATCGCTCCTATTTCTTTTCCCGCACCGCCTTATACTCCACTCCGTCGTTCCATTTGGGAAAGTAGCCGTCGTTGGCCAATCTCAAGCCAATGGCATAGAAGAGGTAAATATCTTGAAGGGTACCCGACACTACCCACCAGTCGTGGTATTCGTCCGAAGGCTGATGGTAGGTGCTTACGGGATAATATTTTTCTCTGTGATCTTTGGCAGCTACGGGGTCGATAAAGGTTCTGCCCCCTTTGGCCAATACGACCGGTACGCCCATTTTGGCAAAGTTAAAGTGGTCGGATCGGTAATAGCCTCCCCCCGAATTGTCGTTGGAGAAGACGAGGGTGCGTCCCTGAGCAGCAGCCGCGTCAAGCACATAGCGGTCGGTTTCGGAGTGGCCGGGCGCCGACACAATGAGGTCGCTGGTGGGCATATTGTCGCCATAGCTGTCCATATTGAGGCATACCGCCGTCTTTGCTAAGGGGAACAGGGGGTGTTCGGCATAATACTGCGATCCGAGCAGCCCCGACTCCTCGGCGGTAACGGCCAAAAAGACGAGGGTACGCTTGGGCCTTTCGGGCAGCTCGCTGAATCGCCTCGCAATGAGGGCCATGGCGGCTATACCCGAAGCATTGTCGCTTGCTCCGTTGTAAATACTGTCTCCCGCTACCGGTTGTCCTATGCCCAAGTGGTCCCAATGGCCCGAATAAATAATGTACTCATCCTTAAGCGAGGTGCCGGGAAGAATCCCTACCACGTTGGCCGACTCGCCAAACTCTAACTTATTGGTCGATTCAATCGTCGTTTTGAGGTTAAGGGGAAAAGAGGTAAAGCCCCTCTTTTTGGCCGCGGCAATAGATTCGTCCATCGATACGCCCGCCGCCTCAAATAACTTTTGTGCAGATTGGCCCGTTACCCATCCCTGGAAAGGAACTAAAAGTTTGTTTTCACCCTCCGAATAGAGGCTGAGGCTCGAGGTAGCCCGCGAATTTTGCACCACGCTCCAGCCGTAGGAGGCGGGGGCTGTATCGTGGATGATAATGGCTGCGGCAGCGCCCTGTTTTCCGGCCTCGTCAAACTTGTACGTCCATCGTCCATAATAAGTCATATTTTTGCCTCTAAAGAGGTTGTCGTCGTAAAATCCCGGATCGTTTACCAACATCACCACTACTTTACCCTTTACATCCACCCCCGCATAGTCGTCCCAACCATACTCGGGCGCATGAATCCCAAAACCCACAAATACAAAATCGGCCTTATTGATCTTAATTTTTTCTTCTGCCCGTAACGTCCACAAAACAAAATCGTCCCAATAGCGGAGTTTGACCGTTCCCTTTTTACCCGTAACCACCCACTCGTTGTTTTTGATATGCGTCTCCACCCCAAGAAGGGGCACTTTTTGAAAATAACTGCCTCCGGCGCCCGGTTCCAGCCCTACCTCCTTAAATCGGTCGGCAATGTACGCAAGGGTAGGCGCCTCATAGAGCGTCAGGGGTTTTCTCCCGCCAAAGGAGTCGTCCGACAATTCGCGGGTGATGGTTCTCAGGAGGGCTTCGTCGTTCATGCCCTTTAACGATGCAGGAGTTACCTGTGCCCATACCGGCAGCCACAACGCCAGTAGGGGAATTAAAAAAAGTTTCTTCATGGTTTGTAAAATTGTCTGAGGCAAAATTAGCAATAAATATGTACATTCGCACGAATTTTAACATTTCAACGACTTTGAACAACCCCTTATACCCCCTTATGCAACATTTTGAAGTTGATCTTCCGCTGTTGCAACACCTCATACAGACAGCCCTTTACAAGGGAGGAGATTATGCCGATCTCTATTTTGAACAGAGTGATTATGGAGAATTAAGCCTACGGGACGGAGCGGTAAATCAGGTGGCCGCTCATACCGATTACGGCATGGGGGTGCGTACCTGCCTGGGAGAACAAACCGGATATGCCTATACCGAGACCACCCTGCCAGCCGACATGATGCGTGCATCCCAAACGGCGGCAACCATCGTTTCCGGAGATGGTACCATAGCCGCCATTACCCCCAAATACATCGATGTGCCTCAACGCTACCCCATACTCGTTCCTTTAGAAACTTACGCTTTGGAAGCGCAAATGCCCTGGCTCCAACGGCTGCACGACACTATTTGTGCCGCTGATCCCCGCGTAAACAAGGTCATGGCCCGTTTGGCGCATTCTACAAATAAAATTCTGTTTTTTAATTCTTTGGGAGAATTTGGTTGGGACATTCGCCCCATGATTACCCTCTCGGTATCTTGCGTAATGGAACATAAAGGCCGGATAGAAAATACTACACTTTCCCGCTCCATGCGCATGGGCGCCGAATTTTTGCAACCGGAATTGGTGGAGGAATTGGCTCGGGAGGCGGTAGCCCGTACCTCTTTTCTGTTTGAAGCGCGTCAGCCCAAAGGGGGAGAAATGGCGGTGGTAATGGGCTCCGGAGGATCGGGCATACTCCTGCACGAAGCCATCGGCCACGCCTTTGAAGCCGATTTTAACCGGAAGCAAACCTCTATTTTTTCCGACAAACTGCACCGGCAAATCTGCCGCAAAGGCATTAACGTAATCGACGACGGAACGCTATCCGCCAGCAGGGGCGCCGTTAATATGGACGACGAAGGAGTCCCCGGCCAAAAAACCTTTATGGTACAGGACGGCGTACTCCACAGCTACCTCCACGACCGTATGAGCGCCTCATGGTATAAAACCGAGCCTACCGGAAACGGACGCAGGGAGTCTTTTCGCTACATGCCCATCCCCCGTATGCGGGCCACCTATATGGAAAACGGAACCGCTTCCGAAGCCGATCTGATTGCCGAGGTAAAAAAGGGAGTGTTTGTAGAACACTTTTCCAACGGGCAGGTACAAATAGGAGCGGGCGATTTTACTTTTTACGTTAAATCGGGGTATCTCATTGAGAACGGAAAACGTACCCAGCCCATTAAAGACCTCAACATTATCGGCAACGGACCTCAGGCTTTGGCCGATATTGAGATGGTTGCCAACAACGGACGAATGGATAACAGCAGTTGGACCTGCGGCAAAGGGCAATCCTGTCCCGTTTCGTGCGGCATGCCCAGCGTTTTGGTGCGTAAATTAACGGTAGGAGGAGTATAATATGTCTGCCATTCACCAATCCATGGCTCGGGAAGCCTTATCCATGGCCATCAAAAAAGGGTGTTCTGCCGCGCGTGTATGCTTGAGCAGCGGGGTACAAAGCAGCTATACCGTCAGGGACACCCTGTTGGAAAAAGTACATCAGGCTGCCGGTAATACCCTCCAGCTCCAACTATTTGCAGAGGGTCGATACGGCACTTTTTCTACCAATCGTTTGGAACGGGATGCCCTGCAACGCTTTATCGAACAGGCCATAGCCGGCATCCGCCTGCTGGCCCCCGATCCGGCCCGAACCCTGCCCGATCCGGCCCGGTATTATAAAGGCCATCGCGATTTAGCCCTGTTTGATCCCGCATTAGCCGCTATGAGTGGTGACGAAAAGAGCGCACGCGCTTTTACCTGCGCTCGGGAAGTTTGGGGTAAGGATTCCCGCCTGATTTCTGTGGAAAGTGAATACGGAGATGGAATAGAAAGTTGTTACTTAATAGATTCTCAAGGATTTGAGGCCACTACCCGCCAGACAGTTTGCAGCCTTACTGCCGAAGTGGCGCTCAGGGATGCGGGAGACGCCCGTCCAAGCGCCTGGTGGTATGAATCTGCGCTCTTTCTCCAAGAACTGCCTGTAACGGGGTGCGGAACGCAAGCCTTAGAACGGGCCTCCGCAAAACTTCAACCCAAAACCTTGCCTTCGGGTGATTATCCGATGGTGGTAGAACACACGGTAGCTGCCCAACTCCTCGCCCCCCTGATGGCCGCCTTGAACGGAGCCGCCATCCAACAAAACAACTCTTTTTTAATCCACAAATTAGGAGAAAAAATAGGATCCGACTTGCTGGCCATTACGGATGATCCGCTGATTCGGGGGGCGCAGGGCGCCCGACTGTTTGACGCCGAAGGGGTGGCCACGCGCACCACGCCTATTTTATGCAAAGGCATATTGAATACCTATTTTATTGATACTTACCATGCCCATAAATTGCAGATGCCGCCTACCATCGGGGGACCCTCGCTTCTGATTTGGGAAGGGGGCAGCGGAGGCGCCCCCGAATTGATGCAAGCGTTGCAAAAAGGGATTTTTGTTACCGGATTTAACGGCGGCAACTGTAACAGCTCCACCGGAGATTTTTCTTACGGTATCGAAGGGTTTGCAATCGTTGACGGAATGGTTGGAGCGCCTGTAAGTGAAATGATTATCAGTGGTAATATGCTTGAACTATGGAGCCGGCTTTGCGCCGTAGCCAACGATGCCCGAACCTGCTCATCCTGGAGAATCCCCTCGTTAGCCTTTAATAATGTATCTTTTAGCGGAATATAATATTATGAAACGTCCATCCCTCCTTCTTTCCTTTGTCCCCTTAAT
>JGI24705J35276_12237424_pt1 | contig 11091 bp, 7 predicted proteins | sample TergutNt197P4_FD_35276 | JGI IMG/M metagenome (IMG submission 35276)
CACCATGAAATTTGCATCCTACGAATTAGTCCCGACTGACGTTCAGGATAAATTATTGAAAGAATACGAAGCGCAACAGGAAGCGGAATGATTGAAAAATAATTGAATAATTGAATAACTGAATAATTGAAAAGGTAAAAATCAGTTATTCAATTATTTTTTGAAAGCGAGTGGATAAATTGACCGACTGCATTGTCTTTGTTTTCTTCTGCCAAACTATCGGCGTAGATTTGATATTTTTCTAAGATTTCTTTTAATTCGGCTTGATATTGGGCTTTTTCCAATTCATTGGTTTCTTTTTTGTATTTGCGATAAACAGAGTAGTAAATCGAATCGGAAATATGCTTTTCATTTTTCCATTGTTGTAAAATAAGGTTTAACGGCGTTCCTGAAGCTAAACTGTGTTTATCCATCCAGACATCTATAATTCCCGGTTCGGAAATAATCAAAATATTTTGTAATTTTAAACGCAACAACAGCGGTTTTATGCGAAGAATAAATATTTGATTTTGTTTTTGGGGTTTAAGTCTGAATTGAAAACTACTATTCCGAATCAATACAGAATCAACGGTTTTTTTTGAAGCATTTTTAAAAGGAATCAAATACATCCATTCATTATCAAAACTTGCATTGGGAAGGCGTCCGTTAATAATGGATTCTTTTTTAGAACAGCCAACAAAACAAGCGAATAAAAATAGCAATAGCGTTAATTTTTTCATTTATGGTCAAATTTTTAATTATGAATTATAAATTATGAATTGCCTGTCATTGCGGGCTTAACCCGCAATCCACTTTTCAACATAGTGTATCTATTATTTATCAGGAGATCCCGCACCAAGCGCAGGATGACACTTAATTCATAATTTATAATTCATAATTAAAGAACATATTTACTCTACAGCTTTAAAAAACCACAAAGTAGCTTGTCCCCACCCATCTGTGTCGGGAGTTTCATCTGGTTCCAACCATGAAAGCATCATATTACCTTCAGTCAACGTGAGAATTTCATATACTTTAACATCCTTTCCATCAGGTCCATTACCGGTATCTTCACCGGTAGTTTGGCCAGCAAGAACGGGTATGCTGGTAGTCAATTCGCCCAAGGACCGGCTATAGTCATCATGTTGTTCATCCATGTTGAAACTGAAAACACCTTGCTCCACGCTACCATCAGTTTTATTTTTTGTGAGAGTAGAGCCGTTAGCAGCAAAAGTCATAGTAGCGCCTGGACCTTCTATATTGTCGCTGATGTCTGGAGCCCACCAATCAGCTTCGTCACTCCACAAAGCGTCGCCCATACCATACGGTGCATCTACGCCGTCGTCCCATGTCCAAGTCTTGGAGCCTGTACCACAGAAAAGTTCCCATTCAGGCTCAACATCAAAACATTCGTCAACGGTGAAAGTAAACGTTCTTTGCAATTTTGTACCATCGGAGTTCAATGCGGTAAAAAGAATTTCCACGTCACCGGGTACAACAAAACACTTTACTCCTTCGGCTTTTGTCCCGACATATCTTCCTATACCATATTGGAACGAGGAAAGTGCATCCAAACCTTCGCAATAGAAGCTAAAATAATTACTACGCTTCCCATCGCGTGTTTCTTGCTCAACGCGTACCAATTGATTTATTTTATCCATAGTTGTAGCGCCTTTCAATACTTCTCGGTTTTCAACCGGATCGCAAGAAACAAAAGTCATAGCTGCAACCGTTATTATAAATAATCCTATTATTTTTTTCATACTCATACCTTTTCGTTTTTTATTTGACGATTCATACAAATTTAATTATCATTCCACGAATTGAAGATAGCGTCGGTTCCCCATCCAGCATTCTGTGTCAGAGCTCCGTTCGCTAAATCGACTTCCGGCTGCGGTATCATAAAGAATCCTTTGGTAGCCTGATATCGAGCTACAACGCCTACTCCTTGCGGTTTCATGACGGTTAATTTTCCTTCATTGCGAATTGGCACTCCGTACACTTTACCTAACACCTGCTCAGCGATGCCCCAACGACGGATATCGCCCCAGCGCAAACCTTCGAACGCCAACTCATGGAGACGCTCCTTACGCAAAGCATCGTCGCTGTATGCTACAGCAGGCAATCCCACACGTTCACGCACTCTATTCATTCCATTTGCTGTCTTGGTTATTTCGGAATGCATCAGGAGAATATCTGCAAAGCGGATATCTGTCAAATCCGTAGCATTACCTATTTGGAAATCGTCACCTGCGTTGTCATAATACGCAGGAGCACTGGTGAAGTTATTCCATAAGACATCAGGATTACCATCAGCATCGTGTGTTTTGGCAGCAGTGATAGAAACAACTTTCTTTTGCCACATTCCAGTTTCTTCCATTTGCCGGTCAGCGCCCCATTCGTCATCATAATTGGTTGCCTCGTCCGCTTGATTGTAAATGGAAGCTGCGCGTCGAATATCGTTCGGTTCATCTATTTTCCATTGATCCCATAATTGAGAATTTACAGGACCGGCGCCCCAGCCTTGTCCCATCGGAAACAGATCGTGATAATCAGTATTGTTACCACTGCGAAGAGCGAAGTACAAACAGAATTGGTTGCCGTAGCCTGTAAGACCGGACGGATCCCAAGCTGCCATCGTTGACATTTTGGTGACGAAAACTTGTTCCGGATTTTGTCCGTCTTGTACCCAATCATCTGCATCTTCGGCATAAGGATAATCGGGTTTTGTTACCTTGTTGGTATAGGGCCAGAGCGAACGGAAGTCAGAAACTAATGAATGCCCAGAATTTTCGATACAATCATTCAAAGCATCTGCTACCTGTTGAGCGGTTACTTCTCCCCCTTCCCTTGGAAGAGAGGTTTTATTATAAAATCCCGTATAAAACAGATATACCCGTGCAAGCAAGCCTGCTGCCGCCCATTTGGTTACGGTACCGGAAACCACACCGTCCCATTTGGTTGAAGGCATAGTCGAATAGGCATCCCATAAATCGGTGCCAATCTGAGTGTAAATTTCTTCTTGCGAAGCTTGTGGAGGAGATTCCTTGGCTTCTTGTACATTTTCAGGGGCGTTTTTCATCAAAGGCACATCGCCCAGCAATTGAACCAGCTCGAAATAGAAATGAGCGCGCAGGAATTTAGCTTCACCTATCTTTTGATCTTTGACAGTACCATCTTCCATCGTTTCCAATGCAGTTAAAGCCGCATTAGCTCGAGCTATCCCCTTGTAGTGCTCACTCCAAAACGATTCAAATTCATCGCGTGCAGAATACATCAAATGACCGAAGGCTTGCATCTCTTTGTCATTGGCTCCGCCGCCGCCAAAACGATAATCGGCAGCCAATTCAGCCACCATGAAATAGGTGGACATGGGGCTCCCAGTTATTGAGTTAAGTACAGCATACACACCCGTTAACATTTGGTTGGCATCGTCTTCCGTTATAGGGAAGGTTTCCGAGTTTTTTTTCGTATAACTTTTTGTATCCAAAAAATTTTCACAACCGGATAAGACAGGAAGCAAAAATGCTATTGCTATTAAATAAATTAACTTTTTCATATATTCAACAAATTAAAATGTTAAATTAACGCCTACCAAGTAGGTTTTCGCAGACGGATAATAACCCAAATCAATACCGGTAACCCACTTGTTATCGCTATCCTGGTAACCAATTTCCGGATCCATTCCGGAATAACCGGTAATAGTGAACAAATTTTCAGCTGTAAAGTAGAGACGCGCTTTTCCCAACGGCATTTTGGGATACAGTCGTTTAAAGTCGTAACCCAATGTGAGGTTCTGCATTTTCACATAATCGCCATTTTCGAGGAAGATATCAGAAACATTCTGATAATTGATATGCGAACCACTCGTCAAACGGGGCCATTTGTTGGAAGTACCTTCCCCTGTCCAACGCTCGAACACCTGAGTTGTGTAATTCTGATTGGGACTGTCGGCAAAGCTGCGGTAGGATTTGGCAATTTGAAAACCAAATGCTCCAGAAGTCGTTGCTATAAAATCAAATCCTTTATATGCCAAATTAAGCGTAAAGCCGAGTTGGGTTGTAGGCCAGCCGCAACCAAGCTTCGTTTTGTCGTTCTCATCAATTTTTCCGTCGCCGTTGATATCTCTAAAACGCACATCGCCCGGCTGCGCTCCTGGAATAATGGGGTTACCGTCTTTATTGACATAAGCTTTGACTTCATCCCAATTTTGGAAAATACCGTCCGCTTTGTATCCATAGAAGAATCCCATCGGATAGCCCACCTGCAAACGGTAAAATTCACCGGTTCCTTGACTTAATACGTCAGTCGGACCATGTATAATACCTTCTGCATTGTCAATCCTCGTTACTTTGTTTTTATTGTAGCTTCCGTTCAAGTTAATTCCATAGGAGAAATCCCTTATTTGGTCGTTCCATGTAAGCGCAAGCTCAACTCCGTTATTTCTAACATCGCCTCCGTTCACGTATGGAGCATCGAATCCCCACGTAGCGCTGATGGGAGCTCTCAGCAACCAGTCTCTGGTACTTTTAACGTAATAGTCAAAAGTAACTCCCAGACGGCTTTTCAGGAAACGTGCATCGAATCCCAAGTCAGTCTGTTCGGATGTTTCCCAACTAATGTCCGGATTCAAGAGAACACCGGCTACCCCACCTGTGGATGCCACAGTCTTGGAATCGCCAAAATAATAAACATCCTGGGAAGGAAATTGATATTGGGTGAGGTATTGGAATGCATCGATATTTGCATTACCATTCTGTCCCCAACTTGCTCGTAGTTTCAAGAAATCAAGCGTTCCCTTCGCTGATTCGAGAAATGATTCGTTAGTCACCACCCATCCTGCCGAGATCGAAGGGAAAGTACCCCAACGGTGTCCACGTGCAAAATTCGATGAGCCGTCGGAGCGTAAATTGAAGGTCAGCAAATATTTTTCTGCGTAATTGTAATTGATTCTTCCGTAGAAAGAAGCCAAAGATCCTTCGTCCCAAGGCTTTCCGCCTGCTGAAATTTCACTAAGCTGGGTCGGTTTGGTATTATCTACCCATGCATAATCCCAACCCAAGTCGAAAATATTCCTGCTGCCTCCTGAACTTACATCTTCGCCATAACCCCATTTTTCCACAGATTGTCCCAACATGACATTGAAATTGTGTTGATTCGCCGAAAAATTATAGGTCACAGTATTATCCAGTGTCCAACTGTATCCGGCGCTTGCACTCTGATTAACATTATCAACTGTTGTATTTGAATTGTTAGACCAGTGGGAAATTTGATTTTGGGCACGCCAAGTTCCGGCGCTCATTTTATAACCGTATAGCGATTTGAATATCAAATTTCTGACAGGCTGGATTTGTAAGTAAGCGCTCGCATTCAAACTGTAATCTTTGTTTAGATTCAATCCGCGCGAACTTGTGGCTGTACTACCGATTGGATTACCGAAATTACCGTCGAAACCCCATCCGTTGCTCTGTTTATCGTCGTAGTTGTAGTAAGCGCCATCATTGTTATAAACAGGCATTAAAGGGTTAGCTATCAGAATATCATGCATGTCGTTCCAATAGATATTGCCCTGCTGAATACCACTGTGGGTACGATAATTGTAATTTAGGGTTTCGCCGATTTTGATAGCGTCAAAACCGCTCCCTTTTAACAAAACATGGTCGGAATTGATACGGAAGGTATGCCGGTCGTAACGCGATTGAACAGCCTCCCCAAAAATACCATCTTGCTTAGTATAGGAATATCCCATAGAAAATGTAGAATTCTCATTTCCACCCGTCAAATTGAAAGAGTGCTGCTGGGTTTGAGCGCCTTTGTTATAAAAAGCATTTACCCAATCGGAACCGTTCCATGCGCCACTCATGATGTCATCATATAACTGTTGAGGTAAGAGTTTCTGCCAGTCATAAGGATTGTTGTTTTCGTTAAACCTCATTTCGTCCTGAATAGTCATGTATTCTCTGGCATTCAATAAGTCCGGTTTTTTAGACATATATTGTTGACCATAGTATCCGTCATAGGAGATTCTTGTTTTGCCGGATTTCCCCTGTTTGGTCGTAATCAGAACCACACCATTTGCCGCACGAGCTCCATAAATGGCAGACGAAGCAGCGTCTTTCAAGATGTCGATCGATTCGATATCCGCCGAACTCATGTTGTTCAGTGCATCGTTTCCGCTGGCAACTCCATCCACTACATAGAGTGGTCTTGAATCACCGTTCGTTCCCAAACCACGGATATTAATAATATAGCCGGTACCCGGTTGTCCATTACCTTGGATAATGCTTACCCCCGGTGTTTGACTTTGTAATGCTGTAAACGGATTAGTAGTACTCAATTTTTGGATATCGTCGCCGCTCACCTGAATCGTAGCGCCGGTCACCAATTTTTTCTTTTGTACGCCGTACCCGACCACAACCACTTCATCCAATGATCGTGGATCAGTTTTCAAACTTACATCATAGACAGTTGTACCGGAAGCCACCTTCAAAGAGGAAGAAAGAAATCCGATATAACTCACTTCAATTGTAGTGTTGGGTTTTACGGTCAACGTGTAAGCGCCGTCCACATCAGTCACAGTTCCATTTGAAGTTCCTTTTTCTACTACGCTTGCTCCAATCAACGCGTCTCCTGACGGATCAACAACTTTACCGCTTATTTTAACGGTTTGTTGCTGAATCGTCGTCGGTTCTGCAGAAGCGGTATTAGCCACTACGGCTAATAGAAAAAAGCCGCATACAACCGGCAGGGCTATATTCCGCAGAAATTTGAAAATCCGGGAAGCAAATACTTCCCATTTAAATTCTCTTTTTAAATGCATAATTGTTTTTAATTTTAATGTGAAATTGTGTTAAAAAGGTTACTTTGCTGCTCGATTTTATGGTAATTAAAGCAACAAAATGTTTTTACTTTTTGAATTAGATTAATTTTACTCATAGGCATTAATATTTAAATGTTTAATTTATTTTTTACTATGTTGAAAAAAAATGTACATTTAAAATAAACAATTTTGAAACCTTAATTGACCCCTCTTCTTTCCCTTCATTTGAATTTTTTTATACTCATGTTATTATCATTTATCTCTATATAATAAATGTACATTTTACAGTTGCTATTTATTAATTTTGCGATTTTAATTGTTCTTCACAAATTTGAATGCAAAATTAATGTTTTTTAAATACAATCAGCAAAAAAAACTGTTAATTTTTTATTTTTTTTGGTTAAATCTCTTTTGCGATGCTATGCGGTAAAAATGATAAATTTAGAAAACTGGTAGATAGTACTCCATAGGTGTAAAATGTAGATAATCCCAAACAAGCGGAGTTTCCCATATTTTTAAAGCGTTTTTCTCTTTAATTTCAGAACTCCTGACATGTTAATTGAAAATCAATGAATTGCCAGCATGATAGGAAAAGCTAAAAAAGTCCTGTCTTTGAAGCCCTTATTTTCGAAAGCCCCCTTAGTAGCACAAAATTTATAGATAACCATTTCCCTTATTCGCTTATTTTAATATTCTGAAAATAAGCGAATAAGGGTAGGGTGAGTTGACGTCAACCAGCTACTAAGGGCACTTTCAAAAATAAGGGCTTTCGTCAAGGCTGCTTTAAAATACGACAATCTGATTTGTGCCACGTCAGGAGTTCTGAATTTACAAAACTTTTTTCCCTAAGTAATCGTTATTGAACAAAATATTTTTGCAATTCAGAAAGAATTGTTTTATTTTTGTGTCGTAATATTAAAATTTACACAACAAAAAAATATGCCATTCCAATTATATAATCAACATGATTCTATGGACTGTGGTCCTACTTGCCTCCGCATGGTCGCCAAATATTATGGTCGTAGTTATGCCCTGCAAAACCTGCGAGAAAAATGTTTCATCACACGCGAAGGTGTGAGTATGTTGGGTATCAGTGATGCGGCGGAAAGCATAGGATTCCGTACTACCGGAGTCCGGATAAGTATTGATCAACTGATGGAAGACGTGCTTCTTCCTTGTATCTTGCATTGGAATCAAAATCATTTTGTAGTCTGCTATAAAATAATTAGAAAGAAAAAGCAATGGCGAGTCAAAATCGACAAAATAGGGGATAACGAGGACTCAGGAGAGCGGTTTCATATTGCTGATCCTGTAGGACAAAAATATGTAATGAACAGGAATGAATTTTCTACATGCTGGCTCAGTTCTCTAAATGAAGGAAAAGACACCGGATCAGCTCTATTGTTGTCTCCTATGCCGGAATTTTATGACAACGAGGATGATCAAGAAAAGCAAAAAAGAAATTTAGGTTATTTTTTCCGTTTCCTGCTTCCTTATAAATCGCAATACGCTCAAATAATTGTAGGAATGATACTCGGAAGCATCTTTGCTCTGATTTTCCCTTTTCTTACGCAAGCAATCGTTGATCAGGGTATCAGCAATAATAATCTGAATTTCATTACATTAATCCTAATTGCTCAATTGGTACTGACTATAACCCAAATGGGAGTCGGATTTATACAAAACTGGATTACTTTGCATACCAATACGAGAATCAGCATTGCCTTGATTTCAGACTTCTTGGTTAAACTAATGAAACTGCCGATCCGTTTTTTCGATGCCAAAAATATCGGCGACATTATGCAGCGTATCGGCGATCACGGACGTATTCAGAATTTTCTCTCAGGAACGACTCTATCTACCTTACTTTCCTTTTTTAATTTTTTTGTTTTTGCCGGCATCCTGGCCTATTATAACTTGTCTATCCTGATGGTATTTATAATTGGAAACAGTTTGTATGTGACATGGATTATCTTTTTCATGCGTTTCCGGCGTAAACTGGATTACAAACGTTTTACACAAGCATCTGCTAACCAAAGCAACTTAGTACAATTAATTACCGGTATGCAGGAAATTAAACTCAACAATTGTGAGAAGCAACAACGCTGGAAATGGGAACGCATACAGGTGAAATTGTTCAAAATCAGTATTCAGGGTATGGCGCTGGGACAATATCAGCAGACAGGCTCAATCTTTTTTAGTCAGACCACTAGCTTATTTATCTCCTACCTGTCAGCTAAGGCTGTAGTGGATGGAAGTATTACTTTGGGTATGATGATGTCGATCAGTTACATTATAGGTCAGCTATCTGGTCCAATCGGACAGGTAATTGGTTTTGCTCAGTCGTTCCAGGATGCAAAAATCAGTTTAGAACGACTGAATGAAATTCATAATAAAGAAGATGAAGAACGTACTATCGAAAACAAACTCAATCAAATACCTGATAATAGAACGATTAAGATAGAAGATTTATGTTTTAGTTATGATGGAGCAAAAAGAGATTATGTTTTGGAAAATCTAAATATGGAAATTCCTCAGAACAAGGTAACTGCCATTGTCGGAGCTAGTGGTAGTGGAAAAACAACGATTATTAAACTCCTATTGGGCTTTTATCCTCCGATAATAGGAAAAATCATTGTGGATAAAACGTTTCTTGATGAAATCAATTCACATTTGTGGCGACAAAAATGCGGAGCAGTTATGCAGGATGGATTTATTTTTTCGGATACTATTGCTGCCAATATAGCGGCAGGTGATGAAAATATTGATAAAAAACGTTTGTTACACGCTGTAAAAACAGCAAACATCCAAGAGTTTATCGAAGCGTTGCCGTTGAAATACAATACCAAAATAGGGATGGATGGCAATGGCATCAGCCAGGGACAACGGCAACGTTTGCTGATTGCCCGTGCTATATATAAAAACCCTGAATTCTTGTTTTTCGACGAGGCAACCAATGCGTTAGATGCGAATAATGAAAAAATGATTATGAATAACCTTCTGGAATTTTATAAAGGAAAAACGGTTGTAATTGTAGCGCATCGACTGAGTACAGTTCAACATGCCGACAAAATCGTTGTCCTTGAAAAAGGGAAAGTAATAGAAGAAGGTACACACGAGGAACTGACGGCATTGCGTGGAGCATATTATACGCTGGTGAAGAATCAGTTGGAATTAGGCGTCTGAACCTTGGTTTTTATAAGATTTTCAAGATGAACAAGATTAAAAATTAGAAAAATAGTCATAATGCAAATAATATCAATCATGGTAATCACATAAATCTTAAAAATCAAGGTTCAGATAGAAAAAATGATAAACGAAGAAAATAAAATAGAATTACGTAGCGAAGAGTTTCAAGAAGTTCTCGGTAGTGTACCGCCCTGGATTCTCCGATGGGGAATTACTGTATTGGCTTTCGTTGTTGTTATTCTCTTGATTGGTAGCGCCGTTATCAAATACCCCGATGTCATTTCTGCCCAAATTGTTCTGACAGGCTCGACTCCGCCTGCTGCCATAGTTGCGCATGCTACGGGAAAACTTAAAGAACTGTATGTTACCGACAATCAGAATGTAAAAACAGGTGACTATTTGGCTGTTATCGATAATCCCGCAAAAACAGAAGATATTCGATTTCTAAAAAATTACTTGGATACTCTTCCCATCCCCCCTTCGCAATTTGCTCTTCGCCTTTCACCTCTTTCCCTCGGCTCACTCCAACAACTCTATACTTCTTTATCCTCAACTCTGTTTGAATATACCGAATACAAACGTCTGTTATATTATCCACAAAAAAAAGCGATGACTTTAAAACGTATTGACCAATATGAAAAACAATATGGTACTTTGCTTAATCAGCAACGAATAACTGAAGAACAGTTAGAAATTGCTCAAAAACAATATACCCGCGATTCAATATTGCATAAAAAAGGGGTGATGGCTGACGAAGAATTTGAAACGACCAAAAATACATTTCTGCAAAGTCGTGCGTCACGTGAAAATATGCATTCAAACCTGAACAATACGCAGATTCAAATCGGACAATTGAAAGAATCTTTGTTAGACACGGAAGAACAAGGAACAGAAAAACTGAATAGTTTACAAACACAGCTTCAATCATTGGTTTCGCAATTGAAAACAGGCATTCAGGATTGGGAATTAAGCTATGTGCTTCAAGCGTCTATAGACGGAAAAATTACCTTTTCCAAATATTGGATTGAAAATCAAAATGTTTCGTCGGGAGAGGAAGTATTTACGATTGTTCCGGATTCTGTTTATCAGGTAATTGGAAAAGC
>JGI24705J35276_12237423_pt1 | contig 11086 bp, 10 predicted proteins | sample TergutNt197P4_FD_35276 | JGI IMG/M metagenome (IMG submission 35276)
GCATTGGCGACGGAAAGATCTTCGTCTCCAACATTGAGGAAGCGATACGCATCCGAACCGGGGAATCCGGGCTAGACGCGATCTAAAGTGGGCGCTATCGCGCTTTTTGCATCGCAAACCACGAAAATTGAGGGCCACTTCGCAGCCTGATTTCGTTGGTGTTGTTTGATCGCGCGCGAACTGGCCCCAGAACGGCATAAAATCACTCAAATCCAAAACCGACCCAAAAGGGGTATGCATGAAGACCGCCAAAGACGTTCTGAAAGCGATCAAGGACAACGACGTCAAATACGTTGACCTGCGTTTCACTGATCCGCGCGGCAAGTGGCACCACGTGACCTTCGACATCAGCATGATCGACGAAGACATTTTCGCCGAAGGCACAATGTTCGACGGCTCCTCGATTGCCGGCTGGAAGGCGATCAACGAGTCCGATATGTGCCTGATGCCGGATCCGGTCACCGCAACCATCGACCCGTTCTTCGCCGAGACCACCATGGTCATCACCTGTGACGTGCTCGAACCGACCACGGGTGCGCCGTACAACCGCGACCCACGCGGCATTGCCAAAAAGGCCGAGGCGATGGTCAAGGCAATGGGCATTGGCGACGCGGTCTATTTCGGCCCCGAGGCCGAGTTCTTCGTATTCGATGACGTGCGCTTTTCAGCCCAGCCCTACAACACCGGCTTCCGGCTCGACTCCTCGGAACTCCCGACCAACTCGGACACTGAATACGAGGGCGGCAATCTTGGACACCGCATCCGCGCCAAGATGGGCTACTTCCCGGTGCCACCGCAGGACTCCGTCCAGGATATGCGCTCCGAAATGTTGGGCGCCATGGCCCGAATGGGCGTCAAGGTCGAGAAGCATCACCACGAGGTGGCATCCGCCCAGCACGAACTCGGCATGAAGTTCGACACGATGACACTGATGGCCGACCACATGCAGATCTACAAATACTGCATCCATCAGGTTGCCCATATCTATGGCAAGACTGCTACTTTCATGCCGAAGCCGATTTACGGCGACAACGGTTCGGGTATGCATGTCCACCAGTCGATCTGGAAGGACGGCAAGCCGATGTTTGCCGGCAACAAATATTCCGACCTCTCGGAAATGTGTCTGTCCTACATCGCTGGCGTCATCAAGCATGCCAAGGCGATCAATGCCTTTACCAACCCCACGACCAATTCTTACAAACGCTTGGTGCCGGGCTATGAGGCGCCGGTGCTCCTCGCCTACTCCGCGCGCAACCGTTCGGCCTCCTGTCGCATCCCCTACACTGCTTCGCCGAAGGCCAAGCGCGTTGAGGTGCGCTTCCCCGATCCGCTCGCCAATCCCTATCTCTGCTTCGCCGCGATGCTGATGGCGGGTCTGGACGGCGTAAAGAACAGGCTCGACCCTGGCCCGGCGATGGACAAGGATCTCTATGACCTTCCAAAGGAAGAGCTGAAGCAGATCCCCACGGTGTGCGGCAGCTTGCGCGAGGCGCTGGAATGCCTCGACAAGGACCGCGCGTTCCTTAAAGTCGGCGGCGTGTTCGATGACGACTTCATCGACGCCTATATTGAGCTGAAGATGACCGAGGTCGAGCGCTTCGAAATGACGCCACACCCGGTTGAGTTCGAGATGTACTATTCCGGCTGATCTCGCCGCGATTGAGACCAAGCAAAGGGCGCTCCGAACGGAGCGCCCTTTTGTCTTGATGAAGGAGGGTGGTTCAGCCTGTGTGGAGCAAGAGAATTCTACGGTTTGCCAGCCATTATCGCCATTTCCCGGCTCCTCGGCGGCCTAACGGCGGCCGACAAAGCCCGGCTTGACCAGCCTACAGACTCCCATGGTCGGGATAAAAGTATCCTGACCTCGCCGAGGTTTTCCAATATCACACTTTAGTGTTTGGTTCGCCGACAATAAACCACCGGCTGCCCATACAAGAAACCGTTCTCGCAAGGCTTCCATACCAAAGCACGCTCTCCCGCTCGGCAAGTCCAAAACACAACAACCTCCCAAACCCTATCTCCGGCAAATTAGGGAGATCGGATACTGAGGCTGCTCATGCGCCAGAGCGTCAACGCCACGAACAGGTCGAACGCCAAGGCCTCAGCTAGCGCTGATGGCCCAGACCAAGTCCCAATGAGCGCGCTTTTTGCCTCAATGACCCTTCCGACCTCTTCATCAACTTCGAAAGCTTCGATACCGGGGTTCTGGCTTTCGAATGTGCCTTCAACGTTTTTACGTCCTCCGCGGTATATTCCTTCCGCTTGATGCTCTTCTTCGCTGCAACTTTCTTAGCCACTTCATATCTCCGAGTTTGACTATTGAGAACTTAATAGCACACTTAGGCGAGTCGGCAAATGACCTGCCCATCGATTCAAAACAGTACGTAGTTATGCCACTTTGTTGTGGGTATAGTTAGCATCCAGTTCATGCCGAAGCAATCAGTGGCCAAAGCCCTCACCCCAAAAGGTTTTCGCCACCGGCATCCTCATAGTCCAGCCTTCGGTAAGAGCGTCAAAGATCGGTCGGGCTTCGCCATACTATCCACAGAAATCGACAGCGAAAATCCCTCAAACGAGGTCCTTCCGGAACACCGCATACCGGAAGCTATCAAACCGGAGCATTGCTGATCTTGTTCGCCGCCCCTTCGGGACCAATGGCCTGGCGCATCCGGAAAACATTGCATGAACACCACCTCGGCTCCCAGCATCAACTTATAGAATATCAGCGCCCAATGCAAAAAAGATGTGGCTGGATGATGACCGCCACTCCATGTTGTCGCGTCCAAGGACATGTCGACGCGCAGTTAGTTGCGCAACCTGATATTCGCCGCAAGCTCTCTTGGTCCATTCAACTCTTCGAGCAACGTCCCGCCGCCCTTGCTCACAACATACGTCCATGAGACAGAATCCGAATGATAACAACAACATAGATTCTCCCCAACATCTTACAGCCACGGCTTTCGCCGCCGCAATCCCGCGTTTAGGGGGATAGGCCGTCTTTTTAAGACACGATCGCCCTGCTTCCGATCCAGTTGCGTCGGGCCGTTCTCATGAGGACACGGAACTTGCTGAGAGTAAGTCCGCCAACAATCCCCTGGCTTCCCAGGATTGTACAAGAAACCCATCAACGGCATCACAGCTGATGAAATCTGTTTGGAAAGTCTCTCCTGGAACTGACTTGGAGTAAGGCCCAGCTTAGGCGGCGGGCTCCGACAGGTGCCGTGTCACCGACCATTAGGACCTCAACGTCCGCGCTACACCCCAAGGCCAAGTCACCGGCACGTCAAAACGTACTGTCAGCATTATCGAGACGGTCGCCAACTCCATAGGTCAAGGCTGGGTGCGCGTGGCAGACTACAAGCGCCGCCGGCCCATTGGCTGGTGTTTCGAGAAATTCATGGCCTGTTTGCGACTGCCCTTCAAGGGAACGTGGCGAACAACTCCCCTCCGGCTTCGCCGCACTATATGTCAGGCAGGGTTACGCTACGTTGACGGTCCACATTTGGCGCACCGGCGTTACTCAAATTATCTTCCACGCAATATTCCTGTAGTGGCTCTGATATGCCATCAGCGCCCATGACTTCCCGCATTCCGGGCAAACTCCAAAGGGGCGGACGACTAGCGCACTGGCGCATTCATCGCAACAGAATAGTGGCCTTTTATCCGTAGCCGTGCTCATAGTTTCTTGGTTCTGGGCCTGATCTTTGAATTCAGCGGACTGATCCGCCCCCGTCCCGGCACTTGATGTACCGCGACGTTAGAGCCGAACTGCCGTAACGGCTGCAGGGCGATATGGGTTAGGCAGCCTTTCTGGTTCGGACCGCTTCGTGCGGGTGGCGACGGTCGCCGCGTCGATTTGACTTGCGGACGTAAGTGATGAGCGCCGCGGGGTTTTCGAGTTTGGTCTTGAGGGCAGCCAGCAATGCGTCCTCGGCTTCGATCGCGAGGGCCATCGCGCGCGTCCCGAGCTTCAGCCCGACTGTGTAGGTCGTCATGGCGGTTTCCTCGTTCTGGAAGCTTACCGTACCGCAAGCGGCGCTATCATGACAACCTGACGCACGCCCTTTGCGTTTGCCCATGATCAGCCTGGGATTGAAACATCACCTGAGCCTCCGCGAGTTTCAGCTTTCCAAATCTCAACACATAGCTGCCGCCTGAGGGACAAGGCACAATCGCGATTTCAGCGCAAAATGGATGGAGCCTGCGTTTTTTAGAGCGTCATCCGAGGAACCGGTTTTGCAATGCGACAAACAGGGAACGCGTCCGCGCAGACACGACAAATGCGGAAGGCGTTTGCACGAAGATCACGCTCAGACAAAGATATAAGAGCGCGATCCTGTTCAATCGGATCGGATCGCACTATGGTCTAATTTTGGGAGCAACCTGAATGTCGCGAAGGGACAAGAATAAGCCGAACGGGAAACCAAACCGGCGTCGTGCTGAGTCGCCGACAAGTGCCAGCCAGCAAGCAAGCGGCAATACGAGTCCTTTGCAGGTCGTCCCGGCGGACTTCAGAGAGGAAACCAGCAAAAAATCCCGTGAGGAGATAAGCCAGCCGAGCGCATCGCAAGCGAGCGCCGAAACGAGCCCATTGCAGGTCGTGCCGGCGGACTTCAGAGAGGAAACCAGCAAATCCGGTGAGGAGATAAGCCAGCCGAGTACTTCGACCGAAGGCTGCTCGGGTGAAGCCTCCGCGATCGATAACCCCGTGAGCGTGCCGGTAGCGTCAACACAATCGGTTCCGATCAGTATGCAAACGATCGCGAACGCCTATGAGAACTATACCAGAACGTCGGTTGAGCAGACCTGGGCCTCCATGCAGAAGGTCGCGACCGCACCGTCAGCCGCAAAGATTCTGGAGCTTCAGATGGAGTACGCGAAACTGGCTTGCGATACCTTCATCACCCATTCGCAGGAAATCAACGAACTACATAGCGAATTGGCAAAGCAAAGAGTGACAAATTTCCAGGAAATCGTGGCCGGGATTATTCAGACCACATTGGTCCTTGGCGCGGCACGCCGCCCGTTTTCCTCCGAATGAACGATTAACATCAAGTGGCTCGCAACCGTTGCGTTGCAAGTTGCAGATGACCGCTTCGCGCTTCAACGGAAAGCCCGGCCTTGGCCGGGCTTTCTTTCATTTAGTGTCTCTCATGACCGTGAGGCCCGCCTCCTCCTCGCATAACGCCGCCACCGCCATGTGGTGCGGCTGGTGCGGCGTTGATGCGCGGCACACCTCCGACATGCGGCGCGGCGGGAGGAGCAGCTGCGCGTGGTGCAGAAAACTGCGCATGCGCACTCATTGGCGGGCGCGGGCCGACATTCGGCCGCGCAATGTGGGGCGTCGGAACCGCGCGCTGTGCGGCCGGGTTAGCGAAAACGCGCGGAGCCGCAGGGCTACGGGCGGGCGGCTGCATGCGGGCGGGGCGGCCGGCTACGTTTTGGTGCGGCATGTTCGCCCGGTTTTCGCGCCTCATGCGAGCATTGGCCGCTGCCTCTGCCGCGCGCCCTTGCGCCTCGCGCGTTTGCAACTCACGCGCTCCAGGGGAACCGGCAATGCCCTGCTCGCGCGTCGCACCGGCAACGCCTGCGCGTGTGCGCCCTCCGGGAGCAGCGGAATCACGCACCGCTGCCGCTCGGCCGATCCGTGCGGTGGCCTGGCCAACCCTCATCCGTGTTGCGTCGCTCGCGTGCGTATTCCAGTAGTTGCTCCAATACGCACGGCGAGGATACCAGGGCCGGCCAGAATAGTAGTTCGCCCAATACGAACCGATCACGAAGGGCACGATGGGGACGTCGATCTCATCGACATAGTCCGGGAGATAGACGTAGCGGTCGCGGTAGAGATATTCGAGATATTGCGACGACACCCAGCCGCGGTCATCGGACCAACTCACGTCGCACCAGGCATGTCCTTTAAGGCAGCCTTGGATGTACACACGAGAGCCCGCGGGAATGCGATCAACCACCGGAAAACCAAAACCGGGTCCTGCCCTCAAACTCACGGTTTCCGAAACGATGCCCGGCGCCGCCAACGCAACGCTGGGGGCGAGCAGCAATGCTGCAATCAAAACGCCTTTCAGCTTCATGACGCGCTCCTTCTCTTCAGCAGGGAACGCTCATGCAAGGTCGGGCGTTCCCTGCAAGATCGTCGCACGCGACAAAAGATGAAGCTGTCTCACATTGATGGCCGCGTCGTTCATCCGTTATTCATTTAACGAACGATCACGCGCGCCGCGCCGCAAAATCACGAGCTCTCCTTCGGGCAACAATCACCCCAGACTACTTGATCTCCACAATGTCTGCGTTGTCCTTGCCCGCGCGCACGGTGTCACCGACCTGCTTTCCCATCAGTGCACGCGCTAGCGGCGAGACGTAGGAGATCGATCCCTTGGCTGGATCGGCCTCATCCTCGCCCACGATGCAAAAGGTCTGCCTTCGCCCATCATCCCGGACAATGGTTACGGAATGACCGAACTGCACCACATCTGCATTCGGCTCCGGTGTGTGAAGCTGCGCGCTCGCCCGGCGCGCATCCCAGTAGCGCAGATCACGCCCGGCATTCGCCAACCTTTCGCGATCGCCCGCGGCCTGGGCGTCCGCATACTCCCGTCTGGCGACATCCAGCGCTTGCTCTATCAAAGCAAGGCCTTGCTCAGTGACGAGATTGGGGTGCTCCGAAACTGGACGGTCCGGAAGAACCTCGACATGAACGTCTTCGTTTGTGAATGCGCGGCTCATGACGGATATATAGGAATTAGCGGCGGTGACATCAAATCAAGCTGGAGCACGACAGCCGTCCATGGTGACTTTGTTGCTCTACCAGCTCGCCGCCAGTCCAGCCGACGCACGTCCTGGCGGCAGCACCACCACTGGCGAGCCGACCTTCACCCGACCATAGAGATCGATCACATCCTCATTGCGCATCCGGATGCATCCGGACGAGATTGCCTGGCCAATGTATTCCGGCTGGTTGGTGCCGTGGATGCGATAGAGCGTATCCTTGTCTCCGGCGTAGAGATAAAGCGCCCGCGCGCCGAGTGGATTGGCTGGCCCACCGGGTATGCGCGATGGGTACGGTCCGAGCCGCGCTTGAATCTCAGGCGTTGGAATCCAGTCTGGCCACTCCGACATCCGGCCAACTCGCGCCACACCGGAAAACGCCATCGCCTCCTCGCCCACCGCAACCCCATAGCGGATCGCCTTGCCGCCCGGCATCACGTAGTAGAGATAGCGCTCGTTAGTATCGACCAGGATCGTTCCCGGCCGTTCCTTGCGCGAATAGTCAACGATGTGACGGAGATATTGTTCTGAAACGCTGGCCTGAGCGTAGGGCGGATGGGCCAGGAGGTGTCGATCGCGCGACGTCATGCTCGCATCGTTTGACGGCGAGAGCGTCGCTTCCATGCACCCCCCGAGAGGAATCAATGCAACCAGCAACCATGCGAATGAGGATTTTGGCACCGCCTGCCCCCCAAACTTGCGCACCCAGCCGATACTGTATTTGCTGCCCGAATCATGCTGAAAAGATGGCGACGTTCGCGGAACCCCGACGCATATTCAACGCCTTGGGTTCCATGGGCGGGCGTATTCCTACGCGGACTCGTAGTGGGTTAGTCCCCTTAGCCGCAGGTTCTTGTCGGAAAGCTGCGCTAATGCGGCCTTCGTGTCCGAAATCTGCTTGGTCGCCTTGCTTTGGTCAAACTGGACTGAAGTTGTGTGGTGGGGAGACGGCTTTTCTGGGACCGCCATCGATCAACCGCGCAAGCTGGCCCCATATGGAATGAAGGAGCTTTCATGCTCGCCACGCCAAATGACAAGCAAAATGATCCACATGATGCGATCTCACCTGATGTCGTGCTCGCATCGCGCACGGACAGAGCGCCGCCAGCCTTGACACCTGAGATCACGAACCGTCTGGAGCCGAAAATAGAGCTCGCATCAAATGGCACTACTGACGCTCCCTCTGTCGACAGGGCAGTGAGCGCAGCCCTGCAGGCAGACCTGGGCTTGGGCGACTTCCGCACCGCGCGCAAGCGCTCGTCGATCGGTAAGTGGCTCCGTAGAGCCTTGTTCGGTGTGCTGTTGGCAACAGGGATTGCCGCCGCAGCGGTCGCCTGGCAGGCTCGAGGCGATACTGTAAAGACGATGGTGACCGCTTGGATACCAACCCTCGCCCTCACCGCTTCGCCTTCGCAACCACCGCATGCAGTTGCCGAGGATACGGTGGCACCCGCAGCGCCCGCACCTCAAGCCGAGGCACAGCCAGCGGTCCCGGTTCAGCAACAGGACGCTGTCGCGACTACGACTAATGTGATTTCGCCTGAGGTTGCGCAATCGCTGCAGTCGATGACGCACGATCTCGCGGCCCTCGGACAACGGATCGAGGAGCTCAAAGCGAACATCGCAGAATTGAAGGCTGGCCAGGAGCAGATGGCGCGCGAGATAGCAAAGGCGACTGCAGCGAAACCAGCCGAAACGCGGACCACTGATCCACATGCCAGAACGTCGGCACTGCCTCCGCATCCACCGGCCACGCCCGTGCACAAACCAAAGCCAGCGCCGCATACGCCGGCTTACGCACCGACCTCTGCGCCCGTGCCTGTCGCGTCTCCGCCACGGCCTCGAGCCGTAGCGGTCCCACCACCGCCAATATCCGCACCCACAGCGCAGACGCCCACCCCCCCAGTGCAGACGCGGGCAGACGACGGCGGCCCTGTTGTGCGTCCGCCAATGCCGATGAACTGAGCCTCGCTGCTTAGGTTTTCGTTCTGGTTCTCCGCGCAAACGCCCCGCGTTTGTCGCGAGTGAAAACCGTGGGGGCACCTTCGCGTCCGAGACCAGCTTGGTAAATTGAGCAGTTGCCGCACAGATCAGATCCTCACGCTTGCGTTCACATTACCGCGAGCACCGCCCGAAGCCTCGTTAACCTTGCAGGGAGACCACAAGAACAGGAGGCCCAAGGGATGCGAGGGATGCGCTGTGATTCAAGGATGCGCTATGGTTTGCTGATTGCTGGTTCGTTGCTGCTTGCTGGACCGGCTCGGGCCGAGCCTCGGTCGGTCTATGTGACGATGGTCCTGCAAGCGTTCGCCGCAGAGGTGGAATGCCCCGGCACGACTATCGTGTATCAGGATCTGGTGCAGAAAGCGCAGGAGATGCAACTGCCCGAGGGCACCACGGAGAGCGTGCGCAAGGCGATCGCCTATATGCATACCGGCGGCAAGATGGGCGAGCGTCAGGACGACGGCCTCATGGCCGAAGTCGCGCTGGCAACCCAATCGACCGATCTCGACCAGCGGCGCCTCGGTATGAGGAGTTGGTGCGAGGCTCAAAAGACGAAACTTGCAGGCCTCATTCGCAGCAAGGACTAGGCAGGTTCTGGACCGCGGTTTTCCCTCGCGACAAACGCAGGGCGTTTGCAGAGAACCCGCGCCAGAACAAAAAACTAAGTAAGCAAGCAGGCGATGCGTGATCGCTGCGATTTTCGCACATATAGTCGGTGCACGGCCATAGCAGCCACAACCGCTACCGTGCTGGCGAAGCATTCAGAGCCGCAAAAGGACGAAGACACGGCGCATCACCACGCGCCCGATGGCTCGTGGACACAGCTTCCCTGCAACAAGCCCGGGAGAGCGGCGAAGTTCAAACTGACGCCGCGCCCAACGCAGCACACGGCGCCAAGCAGGAGAAACGCGGCTCCTTCTCAGCTCTGGTGCGGCCCTCGCATGATCTTCATGGCGTCCTCGATGTGACGCCACTCCTTCGCCTCCTCCACTTCACCGCGGCTCTCGCACGCCAAAGCGAGTTGGGCAGCTTGCGCAATCGCGGCAAAGCCGTGCTTTTCGAGCATCTGCCGTGCGATGGTGTGGATTTGCACCTCGGAGATCATGGCGCTCTCCCGTTTCGTCACGTCGGAGCCGCGGAGACATCAATTGATCCCACCACGGTCCTTCCCAACGATTCAGCCGAAATCTCGTTCCGTGTCTTCAGGCCGCCACCGGCTTGTGACAATCGAAATCGTTGGGGACCTCGATGTCGACAGCCAGCGTCGACACGCCGCCTTCGCTGCGCTCCAGCTGGACGCTGACCTTTTCCGGGTCAAGCTTTACGTGCCTCGATACGACGGCGAGGATCTCTTCACGCAGCACGCTGAGCAGGTCGGGCTGGCCACGCAATCCGCGTTCATGCGCAAGCAGTATCTGCAACCGTTCGCGCGCGACAGGAGCTGAAGCCTTGCGACGTTGCAGAAATCTCAGCAGGCCCATGCTCATGCCGCCCTCCGTCGCAACAGGCGGTCCATGAAGCCTTTGCGCTCGACCGGCACATGCATCGGCACGCTCTCCCCAGAGAGCCGACGGGCCGCATCGGTATAGGCGCGTGCTGGAGCGCCATCGCTGTTCAGGAGTGTCACGGGCGTACCCATGTTGGATGCGCGCAGCACGTCCTGACTCTCCGGGATGATGCCGAGAAGGGGTATGGCGAGAATTTCAAGAATGTCGTCGATGCTGAGCATCTCGCCACGCGAGGCACGCGATACATCGTAGCGGCTGATCAGGACATGCTTCTGGACGTGATCGCCCTTCTCGGCCCGCACCGTCTTGGAATCGAGCATACCGATAATGCGATCGGAATCGCGCACCGACGAGACCTCGGGGTTGGTGACGATTACGGCTTCGTCCGCGAAGCGCATCGCCATGGAAGCACCACGCTCGATACCCGCGGGGCTGTCGCAAATCACCCAGTCGAAACGGTTGCGTAATTCTGCAATGACGCCGCCCACGCCCTCTTCCGTCAATGCATCTTTGTCGCGCGTCTGGGACGCCGGCAACAGCCAGAGATTTTCCAGCCGCTTGTCGCGGATCAGCGCCTGCGGAAGCTTGGCGATACCCTGCACCACATTGATGAGGTCAAACACGACCCGCCGCTCGGCGCCCATCACGAGGTCGAGGTTACGCAAGCCTACATCGAAATCGACAACCACCACCTTGTCCCCACGTTGCGCAAGCGCTGCGCCAAGGGCAGCAGTTGTCGTGGTCTTGCCAACTCCACCCTTGCCTGACGTCACGACCAGAACTTTGGCCAT
>JGI24705J35276_12237422_pt1 | contig 11079 bp, 2 predicted proteins | sample TergutNt197P4_FD_35276 | JGI IMG/M metagenome (IMG submission 35276)
TTTGTGCTGGAGCCGCAGGCGCAAGTGTTGTGGCAGTGGATCGGCTTTGACGCGGGCAATGACGGGCTCGGCCCGGTGGCGCTGGGCACGACTTCAGAAACGACGGCGAGGCTCGGCGTCAAGGGCAAGTGGACCATCACCACTGACAGCGGGCAGGTGTGGCAGCCTTACGTGTGCGCCAATGTCTGGAGCGACTTCGGCGGCACCGCGACCACAATGTTTGGTGTCGATAGCGTGCCGTTGATCTCACATGCGCAGTATATGGACGTCGATGCCGGCTTCACCACCAAGATCAACGCCCATTTCTCCGCCTATGCCGAAGTGGGCTATCAGTTTGCGATCAGCAACGACGGCGGCGGCCAGCGCGACGGCGTCAAAGGCACCGCCGGCCTGCGCTATCAATGGTGAGCGCGGGCCGCGTGGGACGGATGGCGCTGGCGCGTTCGCAGCGTTGTATAGTCCATGGTTCCAAAGTGTAGCGTGAATGTCACGTCGGCAAAAAATAGCCGGTGTACAGTTTTGGTCACTTGAGTGCCGCAAGTGAATCGTAACCTAGTTTCGGTATGCTCGGATGATCGCGCTGCACGTATTGCAGCCAAAGTCGCCGTCTTAAGGCGCATACGATCACCGGGCTGGAACGCCGCGGCAAGGCCAACACCGCGGAAGTAGATGCGTAAGTCAATTTTGTCTGTACGGACGCAGGCCTGATGCAGGCTCTGCGAGCGGTTACTTGTGTCTTGCCTTGCGAAGATTCGCGGCGGCAAGCGCAACGGCGTCAAAGGCACCACCGGCCTGCGCTATCAATGATGAGCAGATGAACAGGCAGGTTTCGGGTGGGCATGGCGCAACAGGAGAGCTCTTTTATGATAAGGCTCAAACGGCCTCTGATGGCTGAACCTGTGCCGTTCCCATTGGCCAGGGCCATACTGTTGATTGGGGGAGCGGCCTCAGTTCTGCTGTCAAGCAGTTCCGCCATGGCTCAGCAACAGGTAGCCAATGGTACTGTGCTCACAATACCGGGCGGCACTTTCTCGACGACTGCGGATTTCACCTCGGCGTTTCTGGCCGAAAATGGCGGCCTTATCACGGCCACAGCCCCGGTGACCTTGACCACCTTTGGCTTTTCCTCAAATGGCGCGCAGGCGTTGACGGGAGGGACCATCGTTCTGAATGGCGGAAGCGTCACGTCGAACAATCCTGCTTCCCCTACCGGCGACAAGCAAACACCGGCGTTGCGGGCCAACGGTGCGGGATCATCGATCACGGTGACGGGTGTGGCGGTGACAACAAATGGCGCTGGCGCCTACGGGGTTATCTCGGAAAACAATGCGGCGATCACGCTTCACGGCGGCACAGTCGATATCCTTAATCCGACGGTCGGTGCGGCCGGTCTCAATACCGTGGGCTCCGGGACCACCGTCGGTGGCGGCGCGACCATCACGGCCGATCAGGGGCTCGTGATCCGGGCGAGCGACGTAGGTGCCTTCGCCCAAGGCGGGACTATCAACCTCGATACCGTGACCATTACGGAGCGGCTTGTCAGTGGGAATACATCCGGGCTCCGCGCCGATACGGCTCCGAGTCTGGGAACGCCGCCTGGGCTTATCAATGCCAACAATGTTGCCATCACGATGAGCGGCACTGCGTCAGTCGGCGCATTAGCTGTTGGTGGCGGCAAGATCGTGCTGACCAACAGCGCAATTTCAACGTCTGGAACGTCCGGATTCGGCATGTCGACGGCGCAGGTCGCGTCAACCTTCCCGACGATTCTGCCGCAGATCGACGCCACGAATGTGATGGTGACGACATCGGGAATCGCCGCGCACGGCGTTTTCGCCTTCAACGGCGCCATCGTCAATCTCAACACCGTCAATATACAGACATCCGGGGACACTGCATATGGATTGGCGATCCAGGGGTTTCTTGGAACGGGGCCCCCGATCCTGACCCAGCTCAACGGAACCAATGTCACGGTGAACACAACGGGCCCCAACGCTTGGGGCATCGTTGACAACTTGGCCGGCGAGGTCAATCTCACCGACAGTTCAATCCATACCACCGGCACCAATGCAGGTGGCGTATTCGTAGGCAATTCTGGATCCGTCGGCACGTTGTTACGGACCACCGTGACGAGCGATACCCTGGATGGGATACGCGCCTCGGGATCTGGTCATCTTTTTGCAACCGATAGTGTGGTGACCGCCGGTCGCTACGGCGCCCGTTCGGACGGCGGCGTGGTTGGTGATCCCAACATCATGGTCATCAGTGGTGGCTCGCTGACGGCGGGATCGGATGCCATCCGTGGCGATGATACGACCGCCCAGATCACACTGATGAACGGCACGGCTGTAACCACTGGCAGCGGCAATCTCTTGAACGTAGTCAGCACTGATCCTTCGACATTCATCAGCAACGTCAATTTCAACGTTCATGGGATTACGGCTACAGGCGATATCATCGCGGATGCAGCCAGTATCGCCACGATCAATTTAAGCAACAACACGACCATCACCGGTATTGAGCAGAACACCTTCGCAACGGTTGACGCTAGCAGCAAATGGATCATGAACGGCAATTCGGATATCCATTCGGATACCCTCGCGGGGCAGGAGTTGTTCACACCGCCGACCGGCGATGTGACGTTGCTCGCAAGCTACAAGACACTGACGACAGGAAGTTACATCGGCCAGGGCGGCACCATCGGGTTCAACACATATCTCAACGACGACACCGCCCCCTCTGATCGGCTGGTCATCAACGGCGGCACGGCGAGCGGCAATTCGTCCCTGCATTTCACCAACACGGGCGGCCCGGGCGCCTTGACCACGGCGAACGGCATTCTGGTCGTCAGCACCGTTAATGGTGCCACGACCGCAGCCGGTGCCTTCACCATGGCCAATCCGGAGCTGCGCGCCGGTGCATTCGACTACCGCCTGTTCCGGGGCGGGCTTAACGGCAGCGATCCCGATAACTGGTTTTTGCGCTCGACCTTTGGCGAAGGGCCCATTCCGCCGGAGGTCTTGCCGCCGACACCACCGACGCCTGGTCCCGGCATGTTTCCGATCATCGGGCCAGAGCTCGCAACTTACGGCGTGGTGCAGCCGATGGCACAGCAGCTCGGGCGCGCCATGCTTGGCACCCATGACGAGCGCTTGGGCGATCTCTATCAGCTGCCATGTCAGCCGACCGCCCCGATCTACACCAAGGCCCCCGTATACACCAAAGCGCCGATTGACTGCGGCACCAACAGCTGGCGTCCCGCGGTGTGGGGCCGGCTGTTCGGCCAGCAGATCGACAACCGCTATCAGGCGTTTGCTAACCCGCGCGCCGATGGCCAGATCGCAGGCTTCCAAGCCGGCGTCGACCTCTTGCGCAACGACAGCTTGTTTGCTGGTCACACAGATTATGCCGGCTTCTATGCCGCTTATGGCAACGCCAATGTCGATGTCAGTGGCTTCGTCACCAACGCCGCCGCCACCGCGTTTGTGCTGCAGCACACAGGTAGCCTCAACCTCAACGCCTATTCGGGCGGGGCGTATTGGACCCACTATGGCGTGCCCGGCTGGTACCTCGACCTGACCCTGCAGGGCACGAGCTACGACGGTGGCGCGAGCACGGAGTTTGCGGCGCTCAAGACGACGGGCTCCGGCTTCATCTCCTCGCTCGAGGGCGGCTATCCGATTGCATTGCCGGTGCTGGGTCCCGGCTTTGTGCTGGAGCCGCAGGCGCAAGTGTTGTGGCAGTGGATCGGCTTTGATTCCGGCAACGACGGACTCGGTCCGGTGGCACTTGGCACCACGTCAACCACGACCGCCCGGCTCGGACTGAAGGGCAGGTGGACCATCACCGATGGCGGGCAGGTGTGGCAGCCCTATGTGCGCACCAATGTCTGGAGCGACTTTGGGCCTACCTCAACGACGCTGTTCGGGTCGGACATGGTGCCGCTGATCTCGCGTGGGCAGTACATGGACGTCGACGCCGGCTTCACCACCAAGATCGACACGCATTTCTCCGCCTTTGCCGAGGCGGGCTATCAGTTCGCGATCTCGAACGACGGCGGTGGCAAGCGCGACGGCGTCAAAGGCACCGCCGGCCTGCGCTATCAATGGTGAATCGCGAATCGTGTGAGAGACCGAAGCGCTCCTGGAATTGCAGAGCACGTGAGTGTCGTGTGAGATCGTCCAGGATCGTGTGGCGCGAATGTCGCATCCATAAGAAACAATCGGCCGAGCGTTTGTGCCACGAGTGCGAGCGAGCACCCCTTCGGTGCTCGCCCGCCCGATTTTGAGGGTGATTGAGAGTCCGACCGCCGGATCCTTTTGGAACCGTAACATGCGAAGCTCATCAGGATCTGAGACGGAATTCTTCAAAAGTCGAGAGACTTTGTTCAATACATAAAACGTCTGTTCGTGCTTTCGTAGCATCAGCGATTTGCGCCCGGAACGTAGGGTCGTCCGGAGACTCGGTCGGTCTTGATCCGGCGAGTGCATGCGCGTGGTGCGTATTCACGCCACTGTAAAACAACCATCAGAGAAAAGTGGTTCACGCAATGCGAGTGCGTGGGGGTAATGAGCGGGCACTGAGTGGTCGTGGGGCTTGAATGAAGATGATGTGCCAATCGTTTGATTTCAGAAGATTTCCGCATGCCACGCGGGCAGGAGGCCTGCTCACGACGACGGCGTTGCTGACGACGATGCTGGCGGGGGCCGGTTCACTGCAGGCGGCTACGTACGATGTGCTAGATGGTGAAAATCTTAATCCTCCCGTAGTTGCGGTCCCGCCGGCTGCTGGCGATGTCTGGACCCTGCAAGGTAACGCCACAGTCTTCTCGGGCGCGGCTGCGGCCTATTATGGTGTGCAGTTGCCGACCGGCGCAGCAAATGCATTGACCATCAATGGGGCTGCGGGCGGCAGCACGGTGACCCTCAACGATGGGGCGGGGCACACTGGATACTTTTACTCCCGCGCCGCTACGACGGTGAATCTTTCCAATGTTACGTTCACCGGTGGCAACAATGGGGATGCCCCCACCACAGGGGCCGGGGGAGTCATTTACAACGGAAACGGCGGCTTGACCCTGAACACGTCGGGCGCGGTGGCGTTCACTAACAATACGACGGCTTTCGACACCGTAACCTCGATCGGAGGAGCCCTTTATACCAACAGTTTGATGACCATTAACGTCAGCGGCAGTTTGGCGATCACCGACAACTCCGCTTTGGGCTTCGGGGGCGGCGTCTACGCCCTGACTGGTTTGAGGATCAACAACACCGGCCAGCCGGCAATCACTGTCACCAACAACGCGAGTTTGACCCGCGGCGGCGGCGGTTTGAATGCCGGCAACGGCGTTACGATTACGGGCGGAGCCAATATCAGCCAGAACACGGCAATTGAGGACGGTGGCGGCATCCGTTCGGTCGGCGGCGATGTCAGCATCGCTACCGCGTCGGGCGATGTCATATTGAGCGGTAACAGCGCCAGCAGGGGCCCGGGCTACGACGCTCAACTCAGCTACGACGGCGGCGGCATCGTTGCGTACCGCGTGGGTGCGGCTGATGGCAACGTGATACTCGGCAACAATGCCGGGATCGTGACGATTACGGGCAATACCGTCGGTTACACCACGGCCACTTCAGGCGTGGTTGCGACCTTGGGGTCCAGGGGTGGCGCCATCTATGCAGATGGTGCAACGAATATCGTGGGCACCGTAATCACGTTGTCGGGCAACCACGCGACGGGCCAAGGCGGCGGCATTTATGCCGGTGAGATCGTCTCGCTGATGGGTGACCAGATCACGGTGACCGACAACAGCGCGATCGACTCCGGCGGCGCGATCTATGCGGGCGGCAACATCACTCTAGGCAACACCGCGGGCGGCATTCTGACGCTGACCGGCAACACCGCAGGCGGCAGCGGCGGCGCCATCTCGTCGGGCGGAAATGTCAACCTCGCGGCCGGTTCGGGCAACATCAGCCTGACCAACAACACCGCTGGCAATGGCGGCGCGATCTACAGCACCGGGATGACAACGATAACCGGGGAGACGATTACGCTGTCGGGCAACCATGCCAATTCTAGCAGCAGCATTGCCAGCGGCGGTGCGATCAGCGCGGGTGGGGTCAACCTTGCGGGGACTGCGATCACGCTGGTGGACAACCAGGCTAATTCCAGCAGCGGCTTTGCCGTTGGCGGTGCAATCAATTCGAGCTTGGGCGAGCCCGTCACGATTACTGGGGGGACGATCACGCTGGTCGGTAACCGGGCTAATTCCGGCAGCAGCTTTACCCAAGGCGGTGCAATCGCTTCGTCAGGGGCTGTAACCATTGGCGGAGCCGGAAGCTCGATCACGCTGTCGGATAACCACGCCATCGGTACGTCCGGCAGCTCCGGTGGTGCGATCTTCGCGGTGGGCAGCGCATCGATCACCGGCTTTGGTGAGATCAGCAACAACACAACAACCGGTTTTGGCGGTGCGATCATTGTCGGAGCCTCCCCCCCATTCTTCAGCAACGGAAATGTCACGCTGACGGCGAGCGGCGGGAATCTGCTGGTCTCGGGCAACCAGGCCGGCGACCTCGGTGGCGCAATTCAAATGGACGCGGGAACTGTCGATCTGGAGGCGACGGATGGCAGCATCACCTTCAGCCACAACATAGAGAACACCGCTGGTACAGCGCAGGCCAACGCGATCTATCTCGGAAACGCCCTCGGCGGCTCGGAGGTGATACTCAACGCGGCAGCCGGCCACGCCATCACATTCTTCGATCCGATCCAGAACGATGCTGCCAACGGCTTGGTTTCCGTCGTGGCCAAAGGCGGCGGCACGGTGACGTTCGACGGCTCTCAGTATACGAATGTCGCAGATCGATGGTCGCAGCTATATGGCGACACGGAAGTCCAGAGTGGCACGATCTTCGCCGTGCAGAACAACGCGATCTACGGCGCGCTGGCGGCGGATGTCGGGGGCGCAGCGGGCGGATCATCCTTCACAGTGGATAACGGCGCAACGCTGGCCGGCGGTATCGCGGGTGAGGTGCGGGCGGATAATTTTGCACTGAACGGCACTCTCAACATCGCGGGCTCCGCCGTTCCGGGAAGCGCGCTCGGTGGCTTCAGCACCTTCACGGTGACCAGCAACAATGTGGTCTTTGGCGCCGGCAGCCAGGTCCTGTTCAACACCTACCTGAATGACGCCAGCATCCAGCGGACGGATCTGTTGACACTTGACCTGAACGGCAGCGCCACGACCGGCACCGCGGACGTGCGCGTGACCAATGTCGGCGGTGCCGGCGCGATCACGGTGGGTAATGGCATCGAACTCGTGCAGGTGACGAACAACAATGGCACGACGGTGGGGGCGTTCACGCTCGCAGTGCCGGTAGTCGCGGGACCTTACGAATACACTCTGTTCCGTGGCAGCGTTGATGCGAGCGGGCCGGAGAATTGGTACCTGCGCTCAACGCTGGACTGCACTCTGGAACCGAACGCGGCCGCCTGTCAGCAGGGGCCCAGCCAGCCACCCGTCGGTCCTACACCGCCGCCTGAAACGCCGCACTACCGCATTGAGACCTCGCTGGATGCGGCGCTGCCCTCGATGGCGCTGCTCTACGGCCGCACCCTTATGGACACATTGCACGAGCGCGTTGGCGAAGAGGAGGATCTTCGTGGCCGCAAAGGCCTGCATCAGGACGGCCCCTATACCGGCGGCTGGGCGCGCTTGATCGGCACCGGCGGCAAGCAGCAGGGCGATCCGCTCGGCATCTATGGCTCGGGCCCGCAGTATTCTTACGGCTTCGTTGGCCTGCAGGGTGGTCAGGATCTGATCCGCCGTGAGCATGATGACGGCAGCCGCGATCATGCCGGTATCACCTTTGCCGTCGGCAGCGCCCATGGCGACGTCACCCATTTTGACGGCACCACAGGCAATGACGACTTCCAGGCCTATACGCTCGGTGGCTACTGGACCCATTTCGGCGCGCCGGGCTGGTATGTCGACACGATGCTACAGGGTACGCTCTACGACGCCCGCACCACCGCCAACCGTGGGTTGCTGCCGCTTAAGACCAAGGGCGACGGCATCGCCGGCTCAGTTGAAGCAGGCTATCCGTTCCGTTTCTCGAACGGCTATTTCATCGAGCCGCAGGCGCAACTGATCTATCAGACCATCAATTTCAATAACGCCCTCGACAACGCGGCGGTGGTGAAGTTCGGCAACGTGGACTCGCTGATCGGGCGGCTCGGTGCGCGGTTCGGCCGGACCTGGTCGCTCGATGGCAATGTGCCAGGTGCCCGCCTGATCACGGCCTGGATCCGGCCCAACGTCTGGCAGGAATTCCGCGGCAATCCAATCACGCAGTTTTCCTCGGCGACCGGCTTCATTCCGTTCCGCGCCGATCTCGGCGGCACCTGGGGCGAGATCGATGTTGGCGTCAGCGGCCAGATCAACCTCAACACCACGCTGTTCGCCAATGCCTCGTATCAATCCCGCTTCGACGGCGGTGGTTTTGCCTATGACGGCAAGGCCGGCGTCAGGGTGAATTGGTGAGACATGTGGTGCTTGAGCCAATCAGCGCAGGTTCCATGATGTGATCGAAATATCACGTCGGGAGGAAAAATAGCCGGCGTGCTGTTTAAGCCATCTGCCTGCCGTAATGAGCCATAAGATACGGCCTGCTACGCTCGGCTGATCAGGCTGCGAGATTGCAGCCGAAGTCGCTCAAGGCGCATGTGGTCGCCGGGCCGGAATGCCGCGATGGCAACGCCGCGGAGCAGATGTGTAAGTCAATTTCGTCGGTACAAGCGCAGGCCTGATGCAAGGCTCTGCGAGTAATTTTCTGTGTCTCGCCTTGCCAAGGTCGGGGGCTTGTCGGGCCGCGGGGCAATGCGAACGAAGATGAATGACGGGGCAGGAAGGCTTGCTCGCGCGTTTGTAGGTGATGCTTGCGATCCCAGGGGGTGAATGCGGCGCTCGTCGCCCGCCGTGACGGGACGGAGCATTATGTTCGATCGTCAAGAGTGCATTCACCGCCGGCGGGCAAGTCTGCTCACAACAACGTCGCTGGTTGTGGCGATGTTGGCGGGGGCTGGTTCGTTGCGAGCACAGACACCTGTGCCGAATGGCACGAACCTCGCCGAGCTGCCGCTGCCAGTCGCGAGCGACGTCTGGAACCTGCAAGGCAACGCCACGCTCTTTGACCCGGCTGCGATGGCGGCCTCGTTTGCGCTGGTGTCGCCGGCTGCCGCGCCGGGCTTGACCATCAATGGCGTCACCGGCGGTAGCACCATCACACTCAACGATGGGGCGGGGCATTTCGGGTATTTCTCCGTCGATGCGGGCGGTACCCTCAACCTGTCTAACGTTAACATAACCGGTGGCGAACGGGCAGCACCCGGCGGCGCGATCAACAGCAGCGGCAATTTGACGCTGAACACCAGTGGTGTGGTTACGCTGACAAACGACGAGACGACGGCGAGTGGCGGCACCATCGCCACCGGAGGAACGTTAACGATCGTCGGCGGCGCGGCGGCGAACGGTGCTCCCGCCCCTGCCACCACTCTCACCATCAACTCCGACATCGCCAGCCAATTCGGTGGTGCGGTTGACGCCGGTAACGGCCTCGCCATGACCGGCTCTTACCACAGCATCGCTATTCAGAACGACAGCTCCGGCGGCACCAACAACGGCGGCGCATTCAGGGTCCAGGGAGCGCCATTTACTGTCGACGTCACGGTTGAGGGAGACTTCATCGTCAGCAACGACACGGAGGGGAGCAACGGCGCGTTCTGGGCCACTCAGGGCTTCATCATAGCCCCCACCACCACAGTTGGAGGCGCGCTGGAATTCACCAACAACGCGGGCAACGCGGGTGGCGCTGTTTACACCGACGGCGCCATCACCATTGGCGGCAGTTACGGCGACATTCTCATCGCCGACAACACCGGCCGCAATGGCCGCGGTGGCGCGTTTCGCGCCGCCACCGCCATCACCATAGACACCACGGTCAGCGGCACGATGGCCGTTACTGGCAACTCTGCCGTCGGCGACGGCGGCGCGTTTGTCACCACGGGTGGCGCCGTCACCATCACCGGCAGCTATGGCGGCATTGATTTCAGCCACAACACCTCCGGCACCGACACCACAGGAACCTTGGCAGTCCCTGGGGTGCAGTGTGGAGGGGGCGGCGGCGCGATTTGCGCGGGTAACGGCAACCTCACTATTTCCGCGACCGTTGCAGATACGATGACCTTTGCCGACAACAACGCTGTCCGCGGCAATGGCGGCGCGCTTGCCGCCAACAACGGCAACGTCATCCTCGATGCCGGTCCGGGCAACATCAGCCTGATAGGCAACACCGCTACTGGTACCACCGTTGCCGGCAATGGCGGCGCGATCTACAGCACCGGGATGACGACAATCACCGGCAGCGCAATCACGCAGTCAGGCAATCAGGCGACGGGGGCGGGCGGTGCGGTCTATGCCGGGGGCGACTTCACACTGACCGCGGGTAGCACTGCGACAATCAGCGGCAATAGCGCGGGCACACAGGGCGGGGCGCTGTGGATTGGGGGCAACGCAACGCTGACCGCGACGGGCGGCGACATCACTTTCAGCGGGAATACGCAGGGGACAGCGGGGACGCCGCAAGCCAACGCGATCTATCTGAATAATACTTTCAGGCCAATCCTGACAGCGACAGGGGCGACAGTGACGTTCGATGCCGCGGCGGGCCGCAGCATCACGTTCTTCGATCCGATCCAGAATAACGCTGCCAACGGACTGGTCTCCGTCATGGCAACCGGAGGCGGCACGGTGGCGTTCGACGGCTCGCTCTACAGCGGCCTGAACGATCGCTGGTCGCAGCTTTATGGCACCACCGAAATCCAGAGCGGCACGACCTTCGCGGTGCGGAACAACGCAGTCTATGGGGCGCTTGCGGCGGATGTCGGAGGCACAGCAGGAGAATCATCCTTCACGTTGGACAGCGGCGCGACGCTGGCCGGCGGCATCGCGGGTGAGGTGCGGGCGGATAATTTTGCGCTGGACGGCACCCTCAACATCGCGGGCGCTGCTCCTTCGGG
>JGI24705J35276_12237420_pt1 | contig 11072 bp, 9 predicted proteins | sample TergutNt197P4_FD_35276 | JGI IMG/M metagenome (IMG submission 35276)
GCCCGCCCGCGCCCCGTCAAGGGCCGCTGCGCCGCCTGCCAATACTTGGGAATCTGCGGCGGCAACACCCGCGTGCGCGCCCAGCAAACTACTGGCGATGCCTGGGCCGAAGACCCCGGCTGCTACCTGACGGGCGGGGAAATCGGCTTGAACGGCGGCGCGCCGGGTGCGGAAACCACGGCCCCGCGCCTGCAAGCCATCGAATCGACATCAGCCAATCCCCAATGAAACCAGCAATGCCCGCTCCTCGACCACCGTCAACCGTGAATATCGAAACCATCAGGCGCTCGGCCCGCGCGCTGTTGCTGGCGTCCGCAGCCGCTGCGACCGCCATTGGCAGCGCCTGGGCGCAAGAGCCGGCGCAGCTTGCCGCATCGGCGCCCGCCGCGCCCGCATCGGCGCCCGCAGCCGCTGTGCCTGCCGCCGCCCTGTTCCAGCAGCACTGCGCCAGTTGCCACGGTGAGAAGCGCCTGGGCGGCACCGGCCCCGCCCTGCTGCCCGAAAGCCTGGACCGGCTGAAGAAAGCCGAGGCGCTCAAGGTCATCCGCGATGGCCGCGTGGCCACGCAGATGCAGCCCTTTTCGGCCACGCTGCAACCGGACCAGATCGCCGCCCTGGCCGACTTCATTTACACGCCGGTGATGCCCGCGCCCGCCTGGAGCGACGCCGACATCACCGCCAGCCGCGAGGAAACCCCCGGCTGGCGCGACTGGCCGGCCCAGCCGCAGTGGCGCGCCGACCCGATGAACCTGTTCGTGGTGGTGGAAGGGGGCGACCATCACGTCTCGCTGGTCGATGGCGACCGCTTCGAGGTCATTCACCGCTTTCCCAGCCGCTTTGCGCTGCACGGCGGCCCCAAGTTCACGCCCGACGGGCGCTACGTGTTTTTCGGCTCGCGCGATGGCTGGATCACCAAGTACGACCTCTGGAATCTGAAGGTGGTGGCCGAGGTGCGCGCCGGTATCAACATGCGCAACATCGCCGTCAGCAGCGACAGCCGATGGGTGATGGCCGCCAACTACCTGCCGCACACCGTGGTGCTGTTCGACGCCGACCTCAAGCTCGTGCGCAGCTACCCCGCGCGCGCGCTCGACGGCAGCCAAAGCTCGCGCGTGTCGGCGGTGTATGACGCCGCGCCGCGCCGCAGCTTCGTCGTCGCGCTGAAAGACATCCCGGAGCTGTGGGAGATCAGCTACGACCCCAAGGCCCCGCCGATCTACGACGGCTTCGTGCACGACTACAAGATGAAAGAGGGCATGGCCAAGGACGGCTTCCTGGGCATCCGCCGCACACTGTTGGCCGAACCGCTGGACGACTTTTTCTTCAGCCAGAACTATGCCTACGCGCTGGGAGCTTCGCGCCCGCACGCCGACGGCTCGCCCAGCGGCCAGGTAGTGAACCTGGACGTGCGCCTGAAAATCGCCGACCTGCCCATCGACGGCATGCCGCACCTGGGCTCGGGCATCACCTTCGACTGGAACGGCACCCGCGTGCTGGCCAGCCCCAACCTGAAGCACGGTGTCATCAGCGTGATCGACATGAAAACCTGGAAGCTGGTGAAGAACATCGCCACGCCCGGCCCCGGCTTTTTCATGCGCAGCCACGAAAACACGCCCTACGCCTGGGCCGATTCGATGATGAGCCCGCAAGCCAAGAACAAATTGACCATCATCGACAAGCGCACGCTGGAGCCGGTGGCCAGCGTCCAGGTGCCGGCGGGCCAGACGCTGGCGCACATCGAATTCACCAAGGACGGCCGCTACGCGCTGGCCAGTCTGTGGGAGGACGACGGCGCGCTGATCGTGTACGACGCCGCCACCTTCAAGGAGGTCAAGCGCCTGCCCATGCGCAAGCCCGTGGGCAAGTACAACGTGTTCAACAAGGTCACGCGCTCGGAAGGCACTTCGCATTAGGGCCGGCCACTTGGCTGTCTGACTTTGCCCTCAGCGCCCCAAGCGAGGGCCCGCGTTGTCGTTGTCCGTCATGTTGAATCGCTCGACCTTCTCTTGCTGATCGAAAAGCACAGTAAGGATTTGTTGCTTCATGCCGCTGCCAAAGGGGCCGACGTAGGCATAGTGCCAATTCATCACCAGCTTGCCTTCAGTGCCATAAGACTGTGACAGAGGCGGGCCGAACATGGCAAGCATCTGATCCTTGGTTGTCGCTCCGGGCACGATCTTCTGAATGTTGGCTTGTTCGATCTGCCTGCCGCTGCTCGCGCAGCCTGCGACAGTCACGGCAGCGGCAACGATGGCCGGGATGATCGGTGAGTAATTCATGGGCCTGTCCTTCTCGATTTATATGAATTAGTGTTTATGCGAATGAGACTATAACATCGACAGTACTGCCTCATGGCGAGCAGCTTGGCAGAACGATTTGGAGAGTGCGTGCGGCAATTGCGCACGGATGCCGGCCTGAGCCAAGTCGAGTTCGGCGAGCGGTGCGGTTTCTATCAAACCTACCTCAGTCGCATCGAATGCGGAAAGGCGAATCCGACGCTCAACGCAATCGAGGTCATTGCCAACGGACTCGGTCTGACGATCTTTGATCTGTTTGACCGTATGCGGGCAGAACCGGCAAGAGCCAACGAGTAGCCCGAGCAGATCAGGAAGAGATTGCCGCTCCCCAAACGTGTTGGAGGAAGCGGCGGCGGATCACCTCGGCTGGTAATTCGCCAGCCGGGCGGTGTCGGTGATGCGGATGTCGCGCTTGTCCACGTGGATCAGGCCGGCGGTTTCCAGTTCGTTGAGCACGCGCGAAAAGTATTCCGGCGTCAGCGACAGGCGCGAGGCAATGGCGGCCTTGCTGACGGGCAGCGTGACGGTGATCGACTCGGAGACGACTTCCTCGCTCTCGTTCATGCGGTCGCCCAGCAGGTAGCCGATGACGCGCTGCACGCCGCTGTGCAGCGCGTAGCCTTCCACGTCTTTGATGAGACCATGCAGGCGCCGCGACAGGCCGGCCAGCATACGCAGCGCGAAGCTGGAGTTGCTGGTGATTTCGTCGAGCACCACCTGCTTTTCGATCGTCATCAGCAGCGTTTCGGACGACAGCGTCTGCGCCGACACGACGTAGGGCATGCCCATGAACATGACCGCCTCGGCAAAGCTGTGGCCCGGCCCGCACAGTTCGATGACCTTCTCGGTGCCCGCCGGCGACAGCACGAACAGCTTGACCTGCCCGACGACGACGACGTGGAATTCATCGCACGGCTCGCCCTGGCGGAACACCAGCTTGCCGCGCTCGAAACGGCGCAATACACACCCTTGCGCCAGCCGTTCCAACTCGCCCTGGTCGAGGCGCGAAAACAACGGCAGCGTGGCCAGGTAACGGGGAATGTTGAACTGATCGAGGTTCATGGCTCGGATACGAACAACCCTGCGGCTTCAGCGCACAGGCAAGACCCTGGATATTCAAGTGTATCCAAGACGGCACCGAAAAATTCCATGCGGAGCGCGCGGGCCTTGTGTTCGCGTAACAAATGTTTCATTCAGCGCGCGCTCGCCGTCAACCGCACATACACCTGGGTCAGCGCGCGCGCCAGTTGATCGGGCCGGTGCACCAGCGCCCAGCCCTGAATGCCGAACAGCCGCGGCAGATAGGCATGGGCCTGCTGGTCGATGGTGACGCAAAACGGCACCAGCCCCGCCTGGCGCGCCTCCTGCACGGCGTGGCGGGTGTCTTCCAGGCCGTAACGGCCTTCGTACTGGTCGAGGTCGTTGGGTTTGCCGTCCGACAAAATCAGCAACAGCTTCTGGCGCTCGGGCCGCGCGGCCAGGCGCTGCGCGCCGTAGCGGATGGCCGCGCCCATGCGGGTGTAAAAGCCCGGCTTGATGGCGGCCACGCGCTCGCGCGCGGCGTCGTTCCACGGCTCGCCAAAGCGTTTGACCTCGTGCACGCGCAACGCGCGGCGCACGGAAGAAAAACCCAGCATCTCGAACGGGTCGCCCACGCCATCCAGCGCGTTGCCGAACACGAACAGGCTGTCGCGCACCAGGTCCACCACGCGCGCCTGCTGCGTGGCGTAGGCGTCGGTGGACAGCGACAGATCGGCCAGCATCAAGGTGGACAGGCTGCGCTCAGACTTGTCACGGCGCGAAAACACCGCGGGCGATTCCACGCGCGGCTGGCCGGCGTCGCGCCGATCGACCTGATAGCGCACCCAGGCGTCCAGATCGAGTTCTTCGCCCTGTGTCAGACCGTGGTGCCAGCGTGGAGCGGCGCGCAGCGCCTCGAAGCGGCGCCGCACCTGGCGCGACGTGCTCTTCAGGCGGATGTGCATGTCGGCGGCCACCGCCGATGCCGCGCCTTGCGCTCCGCCCAGCGCCTCGTCCTGCTCGCCCGGCGCTGGAGCGCGGACGCGCAGCCGCTGCGCCAGGCAGCGGTCAGGCAACAGCGCGGCGCGCTTGTAGTCCCATTCGGGCAGCGGCTCGCCCTCGCCCACCGGCAGGTCGTCGGCGCTGGCGCTGGGCAAGTCCAGATCGAACTTGACGCGCGAAGCCAGCGTTTCGCCATCGCGGGTGATGGACAGGCGCTCCATGTCGTCGGCCACCTGGCTGGCGTCCATGTTTTCGTCATCGTCGCCGGTGCGGTTGACGCGCACGAATTCGCTCCAGCTCAGAATGGACTCGGCGCGGAAGAACATCACCAAGCCGTCTTTGCTGGTGGTGTCCTCGGTGCGCTCGGCGCGGCGGCGCTTGGCGTCCTGCTGGGTGCGGGCGTCGGGCGGTCTTGGCGGGCGGTTCTGGTCTTCGGGCTCTGGCGGGGCGGCGCCATCGTCCTTGGCTTCAGGCGCGGCAGCGCGGTGCGCGTGCAGCCACACCCACACCGGTGCGACCAAACCGGGCGGCATCAACATTGCTTCGCCATGCACGAGCGCCGTGAAGTCGGCCTTCAATGTGGCGCGCAGCGCCTGCTGCACGGCCCGCTCGGCGGCGGCGGCAGGGCCGCGCAGGCGCTGCGGATCGGGCCGCGCTGCCAGGTGTGCCTGCGCCAGCCGGCGATAGCGCGCGCGCAGACCGGGAAACTGCTCCAGCGTCAGCGCGGTGGCGGCCAGGTTGCCGGCGATCCAGTTACCGCCGACATCGGCATGGCAGGCGCTGAGCGCCGCCAGCCACAGGTACAAGTCGCGGTTCAGCGCCGCATCGTCGAACACCGCCAGCACGGACGGCAGCGCCAGCGTTTCGGCATCGAGCGTGCTGAGCGCGGCGCGCCGGCCCGCGCCGGCCACGCGCTGCAACCAGCCGCGCGGCCCGCCGATGCGCTCGGCGGCGGCGGGCGCCACGCGCACCAGCGCATCGCCGCCAGCGGCGCGAAACAGCATCGCAATGGCGCGCTGCACCTGTTCCAGTTGCACGGCGGCGTGCGGATAAGTCGCGTCCGCCGCCCGGGTAATGAGGCCGTGCCAGCGTTCGCCGACCCACTCTTCCAGGTCAATCACGCCAGTCATGTCAGTGGCTCCGCCGCCGCCCGCGGCACATGAAACCGGACCGATCGAGCTTCTGGCGCGCGCCACGGGCTTGCGCCCCCTGACCGAGGGGCGCGAAGAAAGGCCGCGCAAGCGGCTCAGGGACGGATCCGTTACTCACCGAACGCAGCCAGCACGACCTCGTTCAGCGCCTCGGCGGTGTCGGCGTCGTCGGTCAGCGCATCGACAATGGCGGCGCGGCAGGCCGTCAACTCGGGCAGGCCGCTGGCGATCAAGCGCGCGGCCACCACCAGCAGGCGCGTGCTGACGGTTTCTTCCAGATCCTGGTCGGTCAGCCGGCGCACGGCACTGGCCAGCTTGACCAGCCGCGTGGCCAGACGCTCGTCCACGCCCGACTCGGCCTGCACGATGCGGCGCTCGATTTCGGGCGCGGGATAGTCGAAGCCCAAGGCCACGAAACGCTGCCGCGTGCTGGGCTTGAGGTTTTTCAGCAGGTTCTGGTAGCCGGGGTTGTATGACACCACCAGCATGAATTCGGGCGGCGCTTGCAGCAACTCGCCGGTGCGCTCCACGGGCAACTGGCGCCGGTCGTCGGCCAGCGGGTGCAGCACCACGGTGGTGTCCTTGCGCGCCTCGACCACTTCGTCCAGGTAGCAGATGGCGCCCTGACGCACGGCGCGCGCCAGCGGTCCATCGTTCCAGACCGTGTTGCCGTCGCCGATCAGGTAACGGCCCACCAAGTCGGCGGCGCTCAAGTCGTCGTGGCAACTGACCGTAATCAACGGGCGACCCAGACGCGCCGCCATGTGCTCGACAAAGCGCGTCTTGCCGCAGCCGGTGGGGCCTTTCAGCAATACCGGCAGCCGCTGCCGCCAAGCGTGCTCGAACAGGCCGCATTCGCCAGCCTGTTCGGCATAGAACGGCACCGCCGCCTGGGACGGCGCGCTGGCGCTGCCAACGTAGCCGTCACGGGACATGTCGGCCACCCGATCAGTCGTGTTGCAGCCTGCGTTGCGCCGGGCTGGGCATCAAGCCGCCGCGACGGTTGCCAGCCGCTTCCTGAGCGGGCTCGCCGCCGATGAAGAAGCTCCACACGTACATCAACAGCCCGACCAGGAAGGCGGCCCCGCTCAGCAGGCGGATCCAGTAGAAGAAGGTGATCTGGTCTTGCGCCGCCATGTACGGCATGGCTCCCATGCGTTGCAGCCACACTTGCAGGATGCCGGCGCCGGTCAGGGCCAGCACCATCACGAACATGCTGATGTTCATGACCCAGAACGCCGATTTTTCCATCGTCTGTGACTCGAGGCTGTTGGCAACGCGTCCGCGCAGCGTGGGCATGGCGTAGCTGATGAGGGTCAGCACCACCATCACGTAGGCGCCATAGAAAGCCAGGTGCCCGTGCGACATGGTGATCTGCGTGCCGTGCGTGTAGTAGTTGACGATGCTCAACGTGTGCAAAAAGCCCCACACGCCCGCGCCCAGGAAGCCCAGTACCGAGCAGCCCAGCGCCCACAGCACGGCGGCCTGGTTGGCGTGGTCGCGCCGGCGGCGCTGCACCATGCGGAAGGCGAAGATCGTCAGCAGGAAGAACGGGATCGGCTCCAGTGCGGAGAAGATGCTGCCGATCGGGTGCCAGTAGCCCGGCGTGCCGATGAAGTAGTAGTGGTGCCCGGTGCCCAGGATGCCGGTGAACAGCGCGAAGGCGATGATCACGTACACCCATTTGTCCACCACTTCGCGGTCGACGCCGGTGGTCTTGATCAGCACGTAGGCCAAGAGCGATGCCAGGATCAGTTCCCACACGCCTTCCACCCAAAGGTGCACCACCCACCACCAGTACATCTTGTCGCGTACCAGGTTGTCGGGGTTCACGAAGGAGAACAGGAACATCACCGCCAAGCCCCACAGCCCGATCAGCAGCACCGTGGTGATGGTGGTTTTGCGGCCCTTCAGGTAGGTCATGCTGATGTTGAACAGCATGGCCAGCGCCACGACGACGATACCCAGCTTGGTGGGCAGCGGCTGCTCCAGGAATTCGCGGCCCATGGTGGTCAGCATGCCGTTACCGGTCATTTCGGCCAGCTTGGCATAGGGCACCAGCAGGTAGCCCACCACGGTGGCGGCGCCCGCCACCAGGAAGATCCAGAACATGACCAGCGCCAGCTTGGGCGAGTACAGCTCGGTTTCCGCTTCTTCAGGCACCAGGTAGTAAGCCGCGCCCATGAAGCCGAACAGCAGCCACACGATCAGCACGTTGGTATGCACCATGCGGGCCACGTTGAACGGAATCGCCGGAAACAGGAAGTCGCCGTAGATGTACTGTATGCCCATGACCAGACCGAACAGGATCTGGGCGACGAACAGCCCGATGGCGGCCATGAAATAGGGCAGCGCGACCGCTTGCGACTTGTATTTGAGGATGGAGGTATTGCTCATGATGAATGGTTCCTCGCGCAATCAGCCTTCGATGTTGGGGGGCCAGTTCTCGGTGTTCACGTTGTTGGTCCACTTCAGGAACTGAACCAGGTCGTCGAGTTGCTGGTCGGTCAGGTTGAACTGCGGCATCTGGCGCCGGCCCGGCGTGCCCGAGGGCTGCGCCTTGAGCCAGGCCTTGATGAAATCGGCGCCGCCCGCATCGCCGCCGCGACGCTGATAGACGTTGCCCAACTCAGGAGCGAAGTACGCGCCCTCGCCCAGAATCGTGTGGCAGCCGACGCAGTTGTTTTGCTCCCAGATCAGCTTGCCGCGTACCACGGCGTCGGTGATCGCCTCCTGGTGGGAGCGTTCGGGAATTTGCTGCTCGGTATGGAACACCAGTCCAAGAAAGACCAGAATGAAAAACAGCGATCCGCCATAGAAGATGTTACGCGCCATCTCCTTGGTGAAGCCGCTGGACACAGGGGTGCTCATGTACCTTCTCCTTGCTCGGGGTTTGACTTTCTGAGCGTAGGAATTTGGCCCTTGCGCGTCCTTGAAGCAAGTCAAGGCTGCCCGCGCAGCACCACCGGCGCAGGCATGTAGGCGCTGGCCTCATTTATGTAATTTGAGCTTCTCGAACGCCGAGGCGATGGCGGTGGCTGCCGGTTGCGCGGCGCCGCGTTGCTGCCCGCGCCCGGCGGGCTGAAAACGCTGGCCTTGCGCGCCATCGCAGCGCGGCGCGGCGGCGTCCAGCTTCATGCTCAGGCTGATGCGCTTGCGGGGCGCGTCCACCTCCAGCACCTTGACCTTGACGATCTGGCCGGTCTTGACGATCTGTCGGGCGTCGGCAACGAAACGATGGGCCAGTTGGCTGACGTGCACCAGCCCGTCCTGGTGCACGCCCAGATCGACGAAGGCGCCGAACTGCGCCACGTTGCTGACGGTGCCCTCCAGCACCATGCCTTCCTTCAGGTCGGCGATGTCCCGCACGCCGTCGTTGAAGCGCGCCACCCTGAAGTCGGGGCGCGGGTCGCGGCCAGGCTTTTCCAGCTCGGCCAGAATGTCCTTGACGGTTACGGCGCCGAATTGCGGCGTGACCAATTGCTCGGGCTTCAAGGTCTTGAGCAATTCGGTGCGCCCCATGAGCTGCTCGATGGGCTTGCCGGCGCGCAGGAGGATCTGCTCGACCACCGGATAGGTCTCCGGGTGCACGCCGGTCATGTCCAGCGGATTGTCGCCGCCGCGAATGCGCAAAAAACCCGCGCTCTGCTCGAAGGTCTTGGCGCCCAGTCCGCCGACTTCCAGCAGTTGCTGGCGGCGCCTGAACGCGCCGTGCTGCTCGCGCCAGCGCACCACCGCCTTGGCGACGGCGCCCGACAGGCCGGACACGCGCGCCAGCAGCGGCGCGCTGGCGGTATTCAGGTCCACGCCGACGCTGTTGACGCAGTCTTCCACCACTGCGTCCAGCGTGCGCGCCAGCTCGCCCTGGTTCACGTCGTGCTGGTACTGGCCGACGCCGATGCTCTTGGGGTCGATCTTGACCAGTTCGGCCAGCGGGTCTTGCAGCCGGCGCGCAATGCTGGCGGCGCCGCGCAGGCTCACGTCCACGTCGGGCAACTCCAGGCTGGCGTATTCGCTGGCCGAATAGACGGAGGCGCCGGCTTCGCTGATGACCATTTTTTCGATCACCGGCAAGGCTTGCCCCTCCAGCGCCGCGGCCTGTTTCTGCATCAGCTCGATCAGATCGCCCGCCAGCCGGTCGGTTTCGCGGCTGGCGGTGCCGTTGCCGATGGCGATGAGCTGCACGCCATGCCGGGCCGCCAGCCTGGCCAGCGCGTGCAGGCTGCCGTCCCAGTCCCTGCGTGGCTCGTGCGGGTAGACGGTGGCGGTGTCCACCAGCTTGCCGGTGGCGTCCACCACCGCCACCTTCACGCCGGTGCGGATGCCGGGATCCAGCCCCATCACCACTTTTTGGCCAGCGGGCGCAGCCAGCAGCAAATCGCGCAGGTTGTCGCCAAAGACCTTGATGGCGACCTGCTCGGCCTCCTCGCGCAGGCGGGCGAACAACTCGCGCTCGATGCTCAGGCTGAGCTTGACGCGCCAGGCCCAAGCCACGCATTTGCGCAGCAAGTCATCGGCGGGCCGGCCCTGATGCGACCAGCCCAGGTGCAGCGCAATGCGGCCTTCGGCCAGGCTGGGCGCGGCGGCGGCTGGCGCCGCATCGGATTGCGGCAGCGTCAGCCTGGCTTCCAGAATATCGAGCTGCCGGCCCCGAAACAGCGCCAGCGCGCGATGCGAAGGCACGCGGCCAATCGGCTCGCCGTAATCGAAGTAATCGCGGAACTTGGCAACCTCCGGGTCGTGCTCGTTCTTGCCAGCGGCCAGCTTGCCTTGCAGCACCCCCTCGGTCCACAGCCATTCGCGCAGCAACTGCACCAGGGCCGCGTCCTCGGCCCAACGCTCGGCCAAAATGTCGCGCACGCCGTCCAGCACGGCGGGCACGGTCGTGAAGTCCTCGCCGCCTTCGCCTTTTTCGGGCTTGACGAAAGCCCGCGCCTCGATCGCCGGGTCGAGCCAAGGGTCGGCAAACAGCCGGTCGGCCAGCGGCTCGATACCGAACTCGCGCGCGATCTGGCCCTTGGTGCGGCGCTTGGGCTTGTAGGGCAGGTACAGGTCTTCCAACTCCTGTTTGGTCGGCGCGGCCTCGATGGCCGCGTGCAACGCCGGCGTGAGCTTGCCCTGCTCGCCGATGCTCTTGAGGATGGCGGCGCGGCGCTCATGCAACTCGCGCAGATAGGCCAGCCGCGCCTGCAACTCGCGCATCTGCACGTCGTCCAGCCCGCCGGTGGCCTCCTTGCGGTAGCGGGCAATGAAGGGCACCGTGGCCCCGCCGTCCAGCAGGTCGATGGCCGCCTGCACCTGCGCCTCGCGCACCTTCAGTTCGGCGGCGATCTGGGAAGAAATGGATGACATGACTCGCGAAAGCAGCGCGCGCGCCACAGGCTTTGCAGCCACGCGCCGCTTCAAAAAAAGAAAGCGGGGAAGTTTGCCATACCGGGTTTGCGCCTGCGCTGCTGGCGAAACAGCGCCGGGCCGGGCGAGTCCAGCCGCACCCACACGGCGATGGCGGCCATCAGCGGCAGCGCGGCCAGCGTCAGCAGCAAATCCATGCCGCGCTTGGCGGGGTCGGGCCGGGGGGGCATGTCAGTCAGGGTTTTTGCCT
>JGI24705J35276_12237421_pt1 | contig 11072 bp, 10 predicted proteins | sample TergutNt197P4_FD_35276 | JGI IMG/M metagenome (IMG submission 35276)
TCCTCTCTCATTACTCCTCCAACTAATAAGATTATAGCTGATACCGCAAAGGCTAGTGCTATGTTGGCATCTACATCCTCTCTCATTACCCCCGAAACAGCGGCATATGTCGGTCATAAAACCAATAAGACCTTCCATTTACCATCTTGTAGTGCTCTACCTCAAGAACAAAGTAGAGAATACTTTGCCTCCCGGCAAGCTGCAGAAGACGCCAAATACACACCCTGCGTTAAGTGCAAGCCATGATAACCGTTGTCAAAACATAAAACAAAATAGCCGTTTGAGAAATTGACAGTAAACTAAAATGCTCTGACAAAAATCAGAAAAATGTCTAATGTGATGTGCTAATAGGTAGAGTGAGAAGGGTTCATCTTTACCGTAAATGTTGCAAAGACAGAGTAACAATAAATCGATATAACAAACGGTTGAACCCAACTTTTCCAAGTTAAGATACATATATGTAGATTTAGCTATAAAAGCTAAGACAGATGACCAACAGCAAACATAAAGAGTCAACGTTTAATCAAAACATCTGAAATTATTAAGCATATGGACAAAGCATGAGTGATTGGCAATATCTGAAGGTTTTTGGTTGTTTTATTACTGTGTGAAAGTTGTCAATACCTACACTTTACTTTGATTTAGGCGAGTGGGGAAAATTAGTTTTGGCATTAAATGGGGGGAGCCTGATTTGTTTGTAAGTGGTGTTGTTTTATGAGGGTTTTTGTTATGTAGGGAGATACCGTAAAGTGTATATATGAATTAAGTGTGAAGATAGTTGGTTGTCATGTCAAGTTTTCCCCGTTCGCCACGTTTACTTAAAGGTGCGATAGTATGTCTTGATTCGTCTATTGCAGTACCTAAGTATATTATTTTTCAGTATAATCCAGATACTATCTCGCGTACTGTAACGGCTAAGTATAGTAAAACTTCAGAGGGCACAGAGTCGCTTAGGTTTGGGGGGGCTCCAACTGAAGACATAAGTGTGGATCTTGAGTTTGATGCTACAGATTATCTTGAGCATCCCGATGTAAATCCTGTTGCGGTAAAGCAGGGTATTACCCCTCAGTTGGCGGCGTTAGAATCCCTTCTTTATCCCTCATCATCGCAGGTTATTGCTAATGAGAAGTTAGCAGCAGCAGGTAAAATGGAGATTGTGCCTCCCATGGGGCCTTTAACATTGTTTGTTTTTGGGGCGAATAAAGTTTTGCCAGTAAAGATAACAAAATGTGCTATAACTGAGCAAGCATATGATACTAATCTTAATCCAATACAGGCAAAAGTGTCACTAACTATGAGTGTATTGACTTATTCTGATTTGCAGCATTCAAAAACAGGTTACTCGTTATACTTGGCGAATCATGTGGGTAAAGAAGTGTTGTCTCAATTTGTGGTTTTAAATAGTGATGCAGGTACAGGATTTATACGGTAGTGGAAGGATAATAAACATGTTTGGTTCAAATAGTCGTTATACACAAATAGAGGATGCGGTGTTGACCACGGAAAATGGTCAAGTGATTAGGTATAAGAAGCGTCGTTTTCTTCCTGAGGGTGAAAAGATGTCTCTTCTTCAAGAGGTTACAGTTACGGCAGGAGACCGTTTGGACCTTATATCTAGCAGAGTTTTAGGTGATCCTGAACAATTTTGGCGAATCTGCGATGCTAACAATGCCATGTACCCCTTTGATTTAGTTAACAAGACAAATAATGTATTAAAAATTACAATTGCAGGTAAATAACATGTCTTTTTCAGGCGGCCTGTATTTAACGTTATTTATTGGGGAAAACGTGCCTGCACCTGCACCTGAAGAGTTAATGCAGGCAGTGCAGAAAGTTGAGGTAACTGTTACAAATGAGACTAGTGGATTTCAAATTGTTTTTTCGGCTGGCCGAAACAGTTCAGCTGAAGCCAGTGAGTATGCTCTGCTTGATAATCCTTCGATTAAATTGTTTAATCGGATCATAATTATGGTTTCTTTTGGGGTAGATCCTAAAGTGTTAATTGATGGGGTAATTCTAAATCATCAGTTTAATCCCAGCCATGAACCGGGAAAAACCACTTTCACCATCACCGGTTTAGATCTAAGTGTTATGATGGATTTTAAGAAAGAACGCAAACCGTTTCCTAATAGTGGTCATGCAGACATAGTTGAACAAATACTTAAAAATTATACTAAATATGGGTTGAAAGCAAAGATTATTCCACCTGACTCCCCAGGGACGCCTATGGAAAATAATAGTATACCTGCTCAGCTTTTAACAGATTTGCAATATATCCGCAAATTGGCAGGTCTGCATGAATCAGCAGGTAAGAAGTATGTTTTTTATATTGAACCAACTGTTTCTGGAGAGGGTATTGCGTATTGGGGACCTCCTGACTATAAAGGCCCTGCTCAGGGTCCGCTTTCATTTAATATGGACGAATTTACCAATGTGAACTCTCTTAATTTTGGAATGGATGCTTTGAAGCAGAGTACGTTGGAGGGACCGGTACAGAATCCCGAAGATGGAAAAACAGTTGATGTTAAGTCGCCGCCTCCAAATTCTGATGAAAAGCTTGCAAAGAAACCTATTACTGATTTTATTGATACTAATAAGCAGATAGTTAATGACCTGCGTGGTGGGAGCGGAATAAGTGTGGAAGAGGCAATTAATAAGGCTAAAGTAGAAAAAAGCAAATCATCAGAGGCTGTAACACTTACAGGTGAGTTAGACACCCTACGTTATGGGGATGTATTAAAAGCAAGACATTTAGTGGCGTTGCGAGGCGTAGGTCAATCATATAATGGATTATATTATGTTAAAAAAGTTACACACACAATAACCAAAGGATCCTACAAACAAAACTTTACGTTAACTCGTGAAGGATTAGGCTCAACAATACAAACGGTGAAAATGAATGAGCAATGAATCAAGCGAATATTTTGGGAAATATAGAGGAACTGTAACAGACAACGAGGACCCCCTAAAACTGGGTCGCATTAGAGCCAAGGTTCCAGCGGTTTTTGGCGAGCACAATTCAGGCTGGGCCCTACCATGCGCACCTTATGCAGGAAAAGGTGTAGGATTCTTTTGCATACCACCCGTAGAAGCTCTGGTTTGGATTGAATTTGAATCTGGTGACCCACAAATGCCCATCTGGACAGGCGGTTTTTGGGGAAGTGGCGACACTCCAGAAGAAACAGCAGCCCCCGACATAAAAATTCTAAAAACAGCCTCAGCTACAATCAAATTAGATGACACCTCAGGATCAGAAAGTATAACTTTAGAAACCACCTCAGGTTTAGAACTAGTCATGGACCAAGATGGCATCAAACTGAAATCAGAAAGTATAACTTTAGAAACCACCTCAGGTTTAAAAATAATCATGGGTCAAGAAGGTATCGAGTTAAGTAACAGTTCACAAAAGGTTAAAATAGGCACCTCAGGTGTATCTATAAATGATGGCGCACTAGAGGTAATGTAGCTTTGAGCACCTATGAAAAAGCAAAGCGGCCTGATAAAAAATCAAACAATGATAACTGCAGTGGTTATAAAGTCTCAGAATTATTTAAACCTCAACCCCAAGCCAATTTTAACCATGCGGAAACAGAACACGTTGGACGCAATAAATATGATCTTAGTGAAATAAGCATTGCCCCAACATCATCAGCTAAGACTGGAATGAGAGTGCTAATGGGTAAGTTAGGTGGTTCAAGTGATGGGGAAACTCTTGATAGCAAAACGAGAACCAAAACGGAAAATAAGCTATGTCCCACCTTTGTTGAGGTTCCATCGTTTTCACCCAAGCCTGTTAAAGTGTCGCCGTTTTTATCTATCAGCATAAACGCGGAAAGTGCACCCTTACAAGGAAAAGGGTTACGCAATATCGCAACTGCCATAAAAGATAATCCCTACTCTGGTACGCCACTTGGAATATCGGGTAATTTGGCCAAAAGCATTCGAGATAGCTTTGGCATAGATGCAAACAAGTTGTCATTGCGAGAATCTTTAGAAGTCTCGAAAATGGGTGCACGGGCCACTGCGCAGGGTAATGTGATTCGTTTTGCTCCGGGTCAGTTCAATCCGGGTACCTATGAGGGGTTGAGTGTTTTGGGTCATGAGCTTTCTCATGTACGGGATCAGGCAGTGGGTGGTGTTAGGGCCAATGTGGCAGGTACCAATATCCATTATGATAAAGGGCACGAGGCACGAAGTGACCGGACAGGTGAGGCGTTCGCTAAAGGGACATTATCAGGGGCTGAGGCGGTATCGCTGAGGAGCGTCGAAGGTATGGCCGTGCAGTGCGATGACTTAGACGGTCCAGAATCACCTTCCAAAGAGTCTGATGTCCCGTCCAGTTTACAAGCCTCTACCGAGGAAACAAAAGACGTTTCCTCTCCTCAACAGAAGGCAGATCAAAATGTACCCATAGAGCTACTATCAGATGATGATTTAGCCAATCTTGATATTGAGAGTTTTAAAGTAAAACAGCGTAGAGAATATTTTAAGGAAATTTATATCAGGCTTCATAAAGATGAGTCTGCTACTCTTCTTAAACAAGCTCTACAGGATAAGATGAAAAAAGAAGACGCTATGCGAATGGTGTATAACGTTGGTGTTGCCGGTCAATATGGTGGAAACCAGGGATCTCCAGAGAGGCGATTCATGGATACTAGAAATACAGATTTTCGAACGTATATGAGAAATGTGTTGCCGGGAAAAAGTGATTCGGACATAATAACGTATCTTCAAACATTTAATACGGTTGGATGTGGTTATGTAGCAATGGCAAACACTATATTTGTGGAATATGCCAACAAGCCCGATGAGTTCAGGGAAAAATTTGGTTTTCAAATGTACACCTGTAGTTCTAGGGGGATCGTGAAGTTTACTTTTGATTATCTTGTGATTAATCTTTACAATGGTTCAGGAAATATTGGGAATGGAACAATCCCAAGTGAACGAAAAAGTATGCTGGAAGGGTATCTTAGTCGCAAAGGCGTTAAAGGTCAAGTTACAGGCGGTCATTCAATCGATGCTACCAGCTGTATCCAAGTTATTAGAGAGGCATTGAAACGTGGCCAAGTTATTCTTAGACAAAATCCGACGATACTGTATAAGCTGGATGGAAGTCCGCGCACACACGCGGAGGGGGGACACGCGGTTGTTGTAATAAGAGTTGAAGGTGGAAACCTTATCGTATCCTCTTGGGGTGAACAGCTTATGGTAAAGCCCTCGGACTATTCGAACGCTGAAAGAACACGGCGAGCCAACATGGGGTTGATATGGACATTTCTAGAGTATCAGGTAGTCGCGTTTAAATAGAATAAGGCAAATTATAGTGTACCTTTGAGGTTTGAATAATCTAAATTGTAACGTCATATAGGAGGATGTTATATGGAATCTAAGGTGGATGACCTGATCATACCTAGTAAAGATGAGGCCAAGAGAATGATTGCGCAATATCCTGAAGAAGAAGGTGCCAACGAAATGGTAAACCCGTTAAGTTACAATTTAAGTCTTGCTGTTGATAAGGATCTTTGTCTGCCGTCTGGTTTTAGTGAAATGTATCTATACATGCAGGCGTTGTATCGAAAGGCGCTAGAACAATATTTATCAGAATTATTGGATCTCAAAACATATGACGACATATTGACACATAGCGAAATGAGATTTATACCCATATTAAACAATAAAAAAGATTTTTATCAAAAATACTCAACATTTGGTTTTTCGTATATATATTTAAGAAATAATCTACCTATCGAACGCTTAAACAGAAACGACCTTGAAGTTCTTAAAAAACACATACTTAATGGGACGTCAGGTATCACCAATATAATACTTACACTTGTCATTAGAACATATTCTGACATTATCTTGGCGTATGACAAAATTTCAGTCGATACCCCAATCGGTTACAGCAGCAGCGGAAATAAGATTGCACCAAATAATGCGCTCGTATTTGAAATCAGACACTCCATTGAATTTAACAAAAAAGGCTGTATTGTGAATTTAGCCCATGAAAACACAAAAAATAACTATTTGAAAAAAAAGTTTGCCCCCATGATGGAGACAAAACTTACTGAAAAATTGGGCAAAAAAATTGTGATTTTCAGTTCTAATTAGATTTAAAAAAATATAATCCGCGCTATTCTATGTGCATACAGGCATATTTGAAGAAGAAAACGGTTCATGGACTATAACAGGAAGGGAAAAACAAAAAACACTGCATTATCGGCGTTTCCGATGGAAAACAGCGACTAATACCTACCACACAAATTTCATAAAGTGAGTTTTCGTGCGCCTATATGTGATAAACAGTTTAGGAATTGAAGAAATTATGGAGACACTCACATTATGGAAAGTGGTCTTTCTCATTTTTTCATCAAACATTGGAACACGTAGTTTTCGGGTAGTCTGTAACATTTCAGGTTGTAAACCAAAAAACGACAAGCCAACTCACCAGTCACTTTCTCTTCTCTCTAAGCAGTAAATACGAACCATCATGCCAACACTTCACAGTTTCAAACGGATGCTCAGACAAACGCTTTCGACAAACAAGCTGCCCACATCAGGATAAAACCTAAACCTCACAACCTTCCTCAAACTAGTAACCATACGATTCGGCATTCTCACATATGAAGTCCCAAATTTCTTACACGCCACCACACTTTTCCCCAAAGCAAAATTTGCTATATGATACGCAGAATCACAATACTTGTTAAGATAACGTTCACACGCATGCTTATTATGGTGACGCACTACACCTTTTTCGTGCAATAAAACCTCAGCTTCTCACCAGCCGGAAAAACACTATTTGTCTTCAAATTTCTTACGAAAAGCCTTATTTTGTCTTCTCAATCGTAGCTTCATACTTTCAAACACTTCCGGCTCAAAAGTTTGATCTTTACGAACTTTTACATCAAACATTTTTTTTACATCCCTAATTAAACATGGTGTATTTGGGGGTATTATCCTAGCTCGAAGACAAACCTTTAGATCTGCAGGTTTAACACTGCCAGTTAATTTTAGTTCATATTAAGTTAACATAAGTGCTGTGTGATTTCAAACGGTTATGCTTTTTCCTCTTTCTTACCTGGTTGATTTCAGGCATTTTTTTGGGCATTCTGTATCTGGGCGCACGAAAACTCACTATATGAAATTCGTGTGAAAAGTGTGGTGCTTGTGCTTAATTTTTTGTGTATTTTTTGTTCATTTGTAATATGTTTGATAACTCTTTGTTGAAAACGCTTAAAATGGTTGGGTTGGAGTTTGTTGTGGGATTGGATGGTTTTTTTTGATGGGTTTGTTGAAGCCGTTTTAGGGTTTAGTCGTAAGGTTTAAATGTTTAAACTCTCTCAAGAGAAGAACAATGAGGAACTATTCATGACTGTTTTGGTAACGTGGAATTTAACAAAAATGATAGTAAGTATTGCTAAAAATTCCAATATCGAAATAACAGCGGGGAGAATGTTGTAGGAGCAGAGAACTATGCCTATGTCATACAGTTATCCTGGTGTTTATGTTGAAGAGCTTCCATCGTCTGTTCGTTCAATAATTGGTGTAGGTACTTCTATTACCGCTTTTGTTGGGCGTGCTCTTAAGGGGCCAACAGATAAGGCAGTTCTTATTCACAGCTTTGCGGACTACACTCGATTTTTTGGTGGTCTGTGGAAGAAGAGTAACATGAGTTATGCCGTTTATCAGTATTTCCAAAATGGCGGCGTAGATGCAATTATAGTTCGAGTTGTTGCAACAAAAAATCCTGCTATTAAAAATGATCCAACAGAACCTGCGACGCCTGCTACTTTTACATTGGAATATATCACTACTAAGGTTACTGTAGATGCCAAAGTTGCTGCCGATGCCAAGGCTACTGCAGATGCTAAGGCTGCTGCCGAAAAGGTGGAAGAGGTAAAAGCAACTGGGCTTAAACTTAAAGCTGCTAATCCTGGGCTTTGGGGTGAAAAACTTGATTTGATTCTCTCAGATGCTGATGAGGATAAAAAAGATGAAGACGGGGATCCAACTTATTTCAATCTTGCAGTCTATCAAAAGGTTGCATCTGATGAGCGTGGGCCTCTTCTTGAGATGTTCCGTAACGTTTCGTTGAATCCTGAAAAACCAAGATTTATAACTAAAATGTTAGTTGACGGGGTTTCAACGTATCTGCGTATGGCTTGTGAAAGTAAAGATATTCCATCAAAACTTGTTTTTGATGCAAATAAGCCTGAGAAGAATCCAAAGTATGTGTTAAATTCTGGTGCTAGTGATGGTTCTGAATTAGATCAGCGTATGGTGCTTGGTGATGAGGATGCTAAAACAGGTATGTATGCCTTAAAGGATGCTGACTTGTTTAATTTGTTATGTATCCCTGCTTACAATGAATCAGATGCTGATCGAAGTGGAACTTTTGCTGCGGCGTTAAAGTTTTGCAATGATAAGCGTGCTATGCTTATTGTGGATCCTCCCGCGGGGGCGTTAACCAGTTGGAATTCAACAACTAAAGTTCTAGAAAACATTGATGCATATATTGATCGAGATAAGAATGGCGCGATTTTCTTCCCTAGAATAGTTGCCCCTGATCCATTAGAGGAGTATCGGCTTAAAGAGTTTGATCCTTGCGGTGTTGTTGCTGGCGTTATAGCGCGAACTGATGCTCAGCGGGGTGTCTGGAAAGCTCCGGCAGGAATTGAAGCTGTATTGTCAGGTGTGCCCGATTTAGCTGTTAGGTTAACAAACGAGGCAAACGGGGAGTTAAATCCTAAAGGAGTAAACTGCCTAAGAATACTGCCAGATGTTGGACGTGTAATTTGGGGTTCAAGAACCCTGCGTGGCGCTGACAGTTTAGCTGATCAATGGAAATACCTCTCAGTTAGACGTACGGCTCTCTACATTGAAGAAACCCTCTTTAGAGGAACACAGTGGGTAGTGTTTGAGCCAAATGATGAGCGGCTTTGGTCTCAAATTCGTCTAAATATAGGTGCCTTTATGCATAGCCTCTTTATTAAAGGCGCATTCCAAGGTACCGACCCTAATAAGGCGTATCTGGTAAAATGTGATGGTGAAACTACAACACAAACCGATATAGATGCAGGAATTGTAAACATATTGGTTGGGTTTGCCCCGCTTAAACCCGCCGAATTTGTTGTATTAAAGATACAGCAACTTGCTGGACAGGAGCTTGAATAAACATGCCTGAATTTAGTGTAAACACACATAGATTTGACCCCTATAAAGGCTATAAATTCATCATAATATGGGAGGGAAGACCCGTTGCTGGCATAAGTAAAGTCTCAGAGCTTAAACGAACAACTGAAACGGTGAAACATCGCACTGGCGGAGATCCAAGCGCACAACGCATATCCCCTGGAAAATCAGAATACGCTGCTATCACCCTTGAACGCGGCGTTACACATGACACAGAATTCGAAGAATGGGCAAACAAAGTCTGGAACTACGGTACAAAATTTGGCTCAGAAGTTTCACTAAAAGACTTCCGCAAAGACGTCCGCCTTGAACTCTATAACGAAGCAGGACAACTCGTAATAGCATACGACATTTATCGCTGCTGGGTTTCTGAATTTACCGCCATGCCAGCTCTTGACTCAAACGGCGCCGCCGCAATAGCTATACAAACTATAAAACTGGAAAACGAAGGCTGGGCACGAGATCTAAATGTAACTGAGCCAAGTGAACCATCGCTCTAAACCCCACCCATTTATTAAGGAAAGCTCAAATGTGAGGCAAATAGTTGCACAAATCCCCCATGGCTTTCAAACAGGCCACGCCTGGATAAACCAGGTTCAAATAAGAGAACTCACCGGATATGACGAGCAACTAATAGCCTCAACCCAAAACTTTTTTCCTCCCTTCAAAACCAGCCTACTACTTGCACGAGTTATAAAAGAATTCAACAACCAACCTCCCACACAACAACTTGACCCACTTGAAACAATTCGCAACCTGCCCGTCGGAGACAGAATCGCCCTAATTTTACACCTAAGAAAAATCACATTCGGCCCTATCCTCCACTGCACAATCCAATGCCCCAACTGCGCAGACAACCTCTCCATAGATTTCCCAATAGACTCCATCCTTCAACCCCCACAAACTAACCCCCAAACAACCTACCACCTTAAACTTGAAGACTACTCACTCCAAATTAGACCTATAACAGGTGCAGATCTCGAAAACATCACATTAAACCAAAATACACCCAACCTACAAGAAAAACTGTTACGATACTGCATCCTCACCTCCGATCCTCCACTACCTGAAATTCTAAACACCCAACTGCAAGAACAACTAAGCACAAAACTATCAGAAATCGACCAACAAGCAGATCTAACCCTCAACATTAACTGCCACGCATGCAACAAAACCTTCCAAACACCCCTAGACATTGAGGACTTTTTCTTCCAAGAAGTCACCTCCCGCTGCCGCCAACTCGAACGAGAAATACACTGGATAGCCCTCCACTACCACTGGACCGAAAAAGACATACTAGCCCTACCCTCAAGCAAACGAAAACGCTACGTAGAACTAATCAACACATCACTATCAGGGGAGAGCATATGACAAACAATTTCATCGAATACCTAATTATAAGGTCAACAAGAAAAACAACAGTACCTGTCAAACCCGAATTAACATCAAACATGATAATCGACATGCTTCAACTACCCCCAAACTACAGACAACAACTCTACACCAGACCACTTTACCCTCAAAATAACACAGTAAACCAGAAACAGAATAACTCCGCTTTGGACAATGTCCAAAATGACCTTCCCCCACAACTACAGTCTATACCAGTTTACCCTAAAGCCCAAAAACACAATGTAAACTCACACGAACCAGTAGAATCATCTAAGATGCAAGAGGTCAATTCAGCTGATGACAAGAGTGATCCAAGTTTTCAAGGTGATGTGAATGGGCCTCTTTTACATGATGCCTTAAAAGCGGCAACGGGTGATCAGAGTGTGGTGGAGCAATCTTCTAAGGTTGTTGTGCGTGATGTTGTGGGTGGTGTTCCTGTTGTTGATTCTGTTGTTGAGGGTCGTAGGGATGTTTCGGTGCGTGTG
>JGI24705J35276_12237419_pt1 | contig 11071 bp, 11 predicted proteins | sample TergutNt197P4_FD_35276 | JGI IMG/M metagenome (IMG submission 35276)
CGCCAAGGTCTGCTTGGAGAGTTTTTCACCGGCGGCGTTCGTTGCCACCGGCAGATGCGCGTAAGCCGGGACGGGCAGGCCGAGCAAGGCTTGAAGATGTATCTGGCGCACGGTCGAGCCGAGAAGGTCTGCCCCGCGCACCACATGGGTCACGCCTTGCTCGGCATCGTCGACAACCACGGCAAGTTGGTAAGCAAAGACCCCATCGGCACGAAACACTACGTAATCCCCCACATCACGCGCAAGTTCTTCTTCCTGGCAGCCCTGAATGGCATCCTCGAACCGGATCAATCCCTCTGCCTTGACCCGCCACGCGCGCGGCTCCGCGCCTGTCGGCAATCCGTCCCGGCAAGTGCCGGGATAACGCAGGGAACCGTCACGAGCCAGCGCGGAGTCCGGCACTTCCGCCAGTTCGCGCCGGGAACAGGCGCAGGGGAAAACATGCCCGCCCGCTTTGAGCCGTTCCAGCGCGGTGGCGTAAATCCCGGCACGGCGGCTCTGCCATAAAACTTCTCCGTCCCATTCAAAACCGAAACGCTCCAAGGTGGCAAGCATTGCCTCGGCCATACCGGGCACGGCGCGCGGGGTGTCGACATCTTCAATGCGCACGAGCCAACGCCCCTCGTGGCAACGGGCTTCAAGCGCGCTGCCCAGCGCGGCGACGAGCGAGCCGAAATGCAGCGGGCCGCTCGGCGTCGGGGCAAAGCGGCCCACGTAAGGGGAATTGTTTGACGAGGCTGAACGCCCTCTCAACGCGCCGGAGCCAGCAAGGCGCGCATCTTCTGCATGGCGCGCGCCTCGATCTGGCGGATGCGCTCGGCAGAAACGCCATATTCGGAAGCGAGTTCGTGCAGGGTGGCAGTATCGCCCTCGGCGAGCCAGCGCCGTTCCACGATGGCACGGCTACGCGTATCGAGACTGCCGAGCGCCTGCCGCAAGCCTTCGTCCTGAAGGCGGGCATACTGAGCCTCTTCGATCACGGCAGAAGGCTCGGCATTCGGATCGGGCAAATAGGCAATGGGCGCGAAATGCCCGTCCTCATCGTCATTGCCACCTTCCAACGGAACCTCGCGCCCACAGAGCCGGGTTTCCATCTCGGCGACCTCTTCGGGCTTGACACCGAGACGGGCAGCAATCGAGTGCACTTCCTCACGGTTCAGGGCGAAGGTATCCCGCTTCATGCTGCGCAGGTTGAAAAACAGCTTGCGTTGCGCCTTGGTGGTGGCGATTTTCACCAAGCGCCAGTTTCGCACGATGAATTCATGAATCTCTGCCTTGATCCAGTGAATGGCAAACGACACCAGCCGCACGCCGCGCGTGGGGTCGAACCGTTTGACCGCCTTCATCAAGCCGATGTTACCCTCCTGGATCAGGTCGGCATGCGGCAGCCCATAGCCGAGATAACCGCGCGCGATGGACACCACCAATCGCAGGTGCGACACGATCAACTGCCGAGCCGCGTCGAGGTCGCCATGCTCCTTCAGGCGCGTAGCCAAATCCACTTCTTCCTGCTCGGTGAGCATGGGCAGGCGGTTGACCGAGCCAATGTACTGGTCAATGCTGCCAACGGCGTATGGAACGGGAAACGACAGGGCTTGATTCATGGGCATGCAACCTCCTCAGATTCATATGTTAGCACTCTATGACAGAGAGTGCTAACACCGATTATGCACGGATTGCGCGCAGACTCGGAGGCAAGCCAGGCCGCCGCTGCGCCGCCCTGCCGAGCGGCTTTGATAGAATAATTGTTTTACAGAAATAATTTTCAGATCATGCCCCGCAAGATTCTCGTTACCAACGCCCTGCCCTACGCCAACGGCGACATTCATCTCGGCCACCTCGTCGGCTACATCCAAGCCGACATCTGGGTGCGTTTCCAGCGCATGCGCGGCCACACCGTGCATTACGTCTGCGCCGACGACACGCACGGCGCCCCCGTCATGCTGCGGGCGGAAAAAGAAGGCATCAGCCCCGAGACCCTGATCGCCCGCGCGCATGGCGAACACCTGCGCGACTTCACCGATTTCGGCGTTGCCTTCGACAACTACCACTCCACGCACAGCCCGGAAAACCGCGCCTACGCCGAAGACATCTACGCCCGCCTCAAGGCTGCGGGTTTGATCGACGCCCGCGCCATCGAACAGTTCTACGATCCGGTCAGGGAAATGTTCCTTCCCGACCGCTTCATCAAGGGCGAATGCCCAAAATGCGGCGCGCAAGACCAATACGGCGACAACTGCGAAGTCTGCGGCGCGGCCTACGCCCCCACCGAATTGAAAAACCCCCGATCCGCCGTTTCCGGAACCACGCCCGTATTGCGCGCCTCGGAACACTACTTTTTCCGGCTCTCCGACCCACGCGCCGTCGCTTTCCTGCGTGAATGGACGACGGGCGAAGCGCGTCCCGGCGTGCGCCGGCTCCAGCAGGAAGCCTCCAACAAGATGCGTGAATGGCTCGGTTCCGACGGCGACAATAAACTCACCGACTGGGACATTTCGCGCGACGCGCCCTACTTCGGCTTTGAAATCCCGGACGCCCCAGGCAAATACTTTTACGTCTGGCTCGACGCCCCTATCGGCTACCTTGCAAGTTTCAAAAATCTCGCCGACAAAAGCGATGGCATCGTTGCCGAAGACTACATCGACGCCCAAAAAGCTGCTGCCTTCGGCACTGAAATGGTGCACTTCATCGGCAAGGACATCCTTTATTTCCATGCCCTTTTCTGGCCCGCGATGCTGGAATTCGCGGGCTACCGCACCCCGAACCAGCTTTGCGTCAATGGCTTTCTCACTGTCGACGGCACGAAGATGAGCAAGAGCCGAGGGACCTTCATCACCGCGCGTTCCTGGCTCGACCAGAAGCTCGATCCTGAAGCCCTGCGCTATTACTTCGCAAGCAAATCCAACGGCAGCATGGAAGACGTCGACTTGAACCTCGACGACATGATTGCCCGCGTCAACGCCGATCTCGTCGGCAAGTTCGTCAACCTCGCCAGTCGCTCGGCCGGTTTCATCAACAAGCGTTTCGACGGCAGCCTGGGAGCCATCGACCTTGACGCCGCGCAACCCTTTGCCGACGCCTGGAACGAAAACCCCCTCGCCGATGCTTATGAAGCCCGCGACTTCAGCCGGGCGCTCCGCGAAGTCATGCGGCTCGCCGACCTCGCCAACCAGTATGTCAACGACAAAAAACCCTGGGAACTCGCCAAACAGGAAGGAAAGGAAGAAGAACTGCACATCGTATGCAGCACCGCCCTCACCCTGTTCCGCGATCTCACACGCGCCCTCAAACCCGTGCTGCCCTCACTTGCCGGAGAAGCCGAACGCTTCCTCGCCATCCCCCCGCTCGACTGGCAGGGCGAATGGCAACCCCTGCCTACCGGACACCGCATCAATCCCTACAATCACTTGATGGCCCGCATCGAGCGCACCCGTATCGACTCTCTCATCGAAGCCAATCGCGACACGCTCGCGAAAAGCTGACATTCACCATTATTGAGACAGATTCTTATTCCCGGCTTGAACCCTCTCTCGCCCCTTCGGGGCTATGTAGACTGCCGCAACAAGGCAAAACTGGCGATGCCCAGAAAGGTCATGAGCAGCGAGCCGAAAAGGTGCAACGCGGCGGCAGAGGCCGCCATGACAATTCGCCCCTGATGCAGCAGGGCGACCACTTCAGCGGAAAAAGCGGAGAAGGTCGTCAACGCGCCAAGGAAGCCCGTGTTCAGAAACAGCCGCCATTCCGGCGCAATCGAGGGGGAAAGGGCAAAATAGCTCATGGACAGGCCGATACAGTAGCCGCCGAGAAGATTCGCCACTAAAGTGCCAATGGGGATGGACGGAAAAATGGGATTGAGCGCCAAGCCGAGCATCCAGCGGGACACAGCGCCAACGGACGCCCCCACGCTGATAGCAAGGATGGAATTGAGCATGGGCGTGAGCAGGATTTACCTCCCCACCAGATGCCGCCGCACTGAAATCGCCGTGCCAAGCCAGCCCAAGGCCGCAGCAATTCCAATCATCGCCAAGGACTCTCTCCAGCCGGGGCCGGCCAGCACAATCATCACGCCATAGGTTTCGGCTACCTTCGCCACCGGCACAGCCAGCGCGTCGATCCCTATCCATACCGCCGCCAGAGCAACCAGGCCGCCAAATATGCCTTGCAGTACGCCGAACCAGTAAAACGGCCTTCTGATGAAACGGTCGGTAGCGCCGAGCAGGCGGCTGACTTCGATTTCATTCTTCTGGGTCAGAATTTGCAAGCGGACGGTATTGAAGATGACGATCACCAAGGCCAGCCCAAGCAACACCGACAAGTCCAGCATCGTCGCTCGCACCAGTTCGAGCAGGGCGGACAATCGTTTGACCCAGGCCGAATCAAGCCGGACATGCGCAACGCCCGGCCAGCTTTGTACCTCCGCAGACAAAGCCTCGAACAATTCCGGCTTGTCGCTGCGCAGGGTGGCGATGAAAGCATCGGGCAAGGGGTTTTCGGCAATACCGGCCAAAACGTCGCCCAAACCGTTCGCCTCCAACTGTTTCAAGGCTTCGTCGCGCGACACGAAATGAAAACCGGCCAGTTGCGGCACATTCTGGAGATTCTGCCGGACGGCGTCGACCTGCGCGCGATCAGCGTCGTTATCGAGAAAGATGCTGATCTCGGGCTTGCCGGACACCCCGCGTGCCAACACGGCGATATTGTCCAGCAAGACATATCCCCCTGCCGGCAACGCCAGCGCGATTCCCATCACCAACGCCGAAAGAAACGTCCCGAACGGCTGCCCCGCAAGCCGTTTGAGGGCTTGCGCAAACGCGCGTAAATGAAGATAGAACCAATTGAGCATCATTGCTCCACGATATGCCCGTGATCCAACACGATCCGGCGTGGCGAGCACTGTCTGAAAAGGGAAATATCATGCGTCACCACCAGCACGGTAACGCCCGCGCTGTTGAACGACTTGAAAAGTTCGGCAATTTCAGACGCATAAGCCGGGTCGAGATAGGCGGTCGGCTCATCGGCAATCAGGATGGAAGGCCGGTTGACGAAGGCGCGCGCGATGGTCAGGCGCTGCTGCTCGCCACCGGAGAGTCCCGCCGGAAACTCCTTTTCCCGCCTCGACAACCCGACGAGATCGAGCGCCGCCCCCACCCGTTTTGCCGCCTCTCCCGGCGGATGGCCGTTGATGATGAGCGGCAACAGGATGTTGTCGTACACCGAACGGTCGAACAGCAGGCGGTTTTCCTGCAAGACCAGGCCGATATTGCGCCGCAGGTAGGGGATGCCCCGCTTGGGCATGTTCGAGACATCCTGCCCGTTGATATGCACCGTACCGGAACTCGGCCGCTCAAGCGCCGGAATGAGCTTGAGCAGCGTACTCTTCCCTGCGCCCGAATGCCCCGAGAGCACCACCAGTTCGCCGGGCGAGATTCGGAGGCTGACCCCATCGAGCGCCGTATAACCGCCGGGGTATCGCTTGGTGACATTATCGAAAACGATCATGCCTTTTCGCCCTCCCCTTCCGTATCGAAAAGCGCGTCGACGAATTCGTGCGCCCGGAAAGGTTGCAAGTCGTCGATTCCTTCCCCCACGCCGATGAAGCGCAGCGGCTTCGGGCACTGGCGCGCGATGGCCGCTACCACGCCGCCTTTGGCCGTGCCGTCGAGCTTGGTCAGCACGAGCCCCGACACCCCGACCGCCGCATCGAACGCCTTGACCTGCGCCAATGCGTTCTGGCCGATATTGGCGTCGAGCACGAGCATCACTTCGTGCGGCCCGGAAGGTTCCGCCTTTGCAATCACCCGGCGCACTTTCGCGATTTCTTCCATCAAATGAAGCTGGGTTGGCAGCCGTCCGGCGGTATCGGCAAGCACGATGTCGATGCCGCGCGCGCGCGCCGCGTTGATCGCGTCGAAAATGACCGCTGCGGCGTCATTGCCTTCCTGCGCGATGACCGTTACGTTGTTGCGCTCGCCCCACGTCATCAACTGCTCGCGCGCCGCCGCGCGAAACGTATCGCCCGCCGCCAACAGCACACTCTTGCCCTGATTCTGGAAATACTTGGCGAGCTTGCCGATTGAAGTCGTCTTGCCCGAACCGTTCACACCGGCCAGCATGATGATGAAGGGCTTATGCCCCGACACATCGAGTCCCGCCTCCAGCGGAGTCACGATCTCCAGCAAGCCATCGGAGAGCGTTTGCCGCAACTGCTCCGCACTCTCCAGATGATCTTTCTTCCAGCGCGTCCGCAACTCTTCCATCAGGCGTTGCGTCACAGCCACGCCGCAGTCGGCCATCAGCAATGTGGATTCCAGTTCTTCGAGCAGGTCTTCGTCGATTTTGCGCCGCCCGAACAAACCCGCCAGCCCGCCGCCAAGTTGCTGCCGGGTACGCGCCAGACCTGATTTCAGGCGCGCCGCCCATGAGCGTTTCACAGGCACGACAGCATCGGCAGACGGCTCGTCGGCAAGCGGCTCCACCGCGACGGAACGGGAAGAATCGGCATCGGCGCGCGTAAGGGTAGAAGAAACAGGCTTTTTAGGGAAACCAAACATGAGAAATCAGATCAGAAGAGCTTCGACACGCGCCCAAAACTTCCGGATACGGCTATGATGCCGTGTTCAAAATTTTGCGCGCAGTAAATGCGCGGATTCTAACAGATGCAGGATTGTTCCATGACCCCAGACCTTTTCCTCTCCCCATTGCGCCGTTCGCTCGGGTGCCTGGCGCTTGGCGTCAGCCTGTCGGCCACCCTGCCCGCGCAGGCCAACCCGTTCGAGGCCACACTCGACAACGGCATGAAAATCGTCGTGCGGGAAGACCGCCGCGCCCCTTCTGTCGTGCACATGGTCTGGTACCGCAGCGGCTCCGTAGACGAAGCTACAGGAGTCACCGGGGTCGCGCACGTCCTCGAACACATGATGTTCAAGGGTACGCGCAAGGTCGGCCCCGGCGAGTTCAACGCGCGCGTCGCCGCTCTCGGCGGACGTGACAACGCCTTTACCAGCCACGACTACACTGCGTACTTTCAGCAGATACCCCCTGCTCACCTCGGCACAGTCATGGCTCTCGAAGCCGACCGCATGAAAAACCTCGCCCTCACCGACGAGGCTTTTTCGCGCGAAATCGAAGTCATCAAGGAAGAACGGCGACTGCGCACCGATGATCGCCCGCGAGCGCTCGTCTACGAACAACTGATGGCGGCTACCTTCCAGGCTCATCCATACCATCACCCGATCATCGGCTGGATGACCGATCTCATCACCATGACCGCCGAAGACGCGCGCACCTGGTACAGAAATTGGTACGCCCCCAACAATGCCTGCCTCGTCGTCGTTGGCGATGTCGACCATCAGGCGGTTTTCAAACTTGCCCGCCAGCATTACGGCCTCATCAAGTCCACAAAGCTCCCCGCCCGACGCATCAGCAACGAACCTGCTCAGAGCGGTTCAAGAGCCGTCATCGTCCGCGCCCCGGCCGAACTGCCCTACCTCGCAATGGCTTGGCGCGTCCCCTCCCTGCGCAACCCCGCCGCCGACCGCGAAGCTTACGCCCTCCAGATGCTTGGTGAAATTCTCGACGGCTACGACGGCGCGCGGCTCAACCGCCGACTCGTGCGCGAGCAGCGCATCGCCGTGTCTGCCGGTGCCTCCTACGACGGCATCAATCGTGGCCCCGCCCTCTTCCTTCTCGAAGGCTCCCCCGCCCCCGGCCAGAGCGTCGATGCGCTTGAGGCTGCCCTGCGAGCCGAGTTGCAGCGCATCCGCGATGAGGGCGTGAGCGAAGAGGAATTGAACCGCGTCAAGAATCAGGCGCTGGCCGCGCGCATCTACTCGCGCGACTCCCTCATGGGCCAGGCTATGGAAATCGGGCAACTCGAAAGCAGCGGCCTGTCGTGGCGCGACGATGTCCGGCTGCTGGCAGGGCTACGCGCCGTGACCGCTGAAGAAGTCCGCGAAGTCGCGCGCCGCTACTTCAATGATACCGACCTCACCACCGCCCGCCTCGACCCCCTGCCCTTGCCCGCCGCGCCAGATACTTCTTCCGCCTCGCAACAGCCCTGATTCCGGCTTATTTCAAGGTTTTTTCGACATGCGTTTTTTTGCCTATTTCACAGCCTTTTCACGCCGCCTGCGCGCCCCGGCGCTGGCTTCGCTCGCCCTCCTCGGCAGCGGCATCGGCACTGCTCAGGCCGTTCCCCGTATCGAACAATGGACAGCCCCCACCGGCGCAAAAGTCTACTTCGTCGCCAGCCACGAACTGCCGATGATCGACGTTCAAATCGACTTCGCCGCAGGCAGCGCCTTCAACCCCGCGGATAAAAGCGGCGTTGCCGGCTTTACCCGTGGACTGCTCGACGCGGGCGCGGGCGAGCTCGATGAACAGGCCATTTCCGAACGCGCCGCCGACCTCGGGCTCATCCTTGGCGGCAGCATGGACACGGATCGCGCCAGCCTCACCCTGCGCATGCTCTCGGCTGCGCAGGAACGCGACGAATCCGTAGCGTTGCTCGCCACCATCCTCGCCCATCCCCGGTTTCCGGCAGAAGTGCTCGAACGCGAACGAGTCCGTGCGCTGGCCAATTTGCGGGAATCACTGACCAAACCTGCCGTGCTCGCCGCTCGCGCCTTCAACGTCGCGATTTACGCCGGACATCCCTACGGCACAGAGAGCGATGAAAAATCCCTCTCCGCGATTACCCGCGAAGACCTCATCACCTTTCACGCCCATTACTACAGCGCACGCAACGCCTCCGTCACCATCGTCGGCGACCTCGACCGCGCCACTGCGGAAAAAATCGCCATCGCGCTGACCCAGAATCTCCCCGCTGGCGGTCAAACCGAAACGCTACCCGCGCCCCTCCCTCTCAAGGAAGGCCAAGTAACGCGCATCGCCAACCCATCCGCCCAAGCGCACATCCTCATTGGACAGCCGGGCATGAGCCGCGACGACCCCGACTATTTCCCGCTGCTGGTCGGCAACCACATTCTCGGCGGCGGAGGCTTCACCTCGCGGCTCATGAACGAAGTGCGCGAAAAGCGCGGCCTCGTCTACGACATCCACAGCTATTTCGATCCCCGGCGCGTCCCCGGCCCATTTCAGATCGGCCTACAGACCAAAGGCACACAAAGTGTGCTTGCCATTGATGTCGTACGCTCCACCCTCGCCGCTTTCATCGCTGAAGGCCCCACCGAAAAAGAATTGCAGGCAGCGCGCGACAACATCGTCAACGGCTTCGGCCTGCGGCTTGACTCCAACGCCAAGATTCTCAGCTACGTCTCCATGATCGGCTTCTACGGCCTGCCCCTCGACTGGCTTGAACGTTACCCGCGCACCGTGAGCGCCGTGAGCCGCGAAGCGGTACGCGATGCCTTCGCCCGCCGTGTACACCCTGACCGCGTCGTCATCGTCATTGCCGGCGGGGACAGCGACAAAGGCGCGGGCGACGCAGGAGCCGCCGCCAAACCGTGAGCGCGCGCGTCCGCATCGTCGGCGGCGCATGGCGCTCGCGGCTCATTGATGTCGCCGATCTACCCGGCCTCAGGCCGACGCCGGATCGTGTGCGCGAAACCCTGTTCAACTGGCTCGGGCAGGCACTCGACGGCTTCGATTGCCTCGATCTCTTTGCCGGTTCCGGCATCCTCGGTTTCGAGGCCGCCTCGCGTGGCGCGGCTACCGTCACGCTCGTCGAGCAAAACCCCCGTGCCCATGCCGCCCTGCGGCGCAATGCTGAAAAATTAGCGGCGACACAAGTAGAGATCGTGCGGGGCAATGCGCTAGAATTTCTTGCTTCCACGGCGCGGCGATTCAACGTAGCATTCGCCGACCCGCCCTATCGGCAAGGTTTGATTGAACGGATCATGCCCCTGCTCGATAGGGTGATGCTTCCAGGCGGGTTGGTGTATGCCGAAGCTGAAACGCCGCTCGATCCCCCTGCGGGATGGCATGTGTTCAAGCGAGGCCGCGCCGGACAAGTTCATTTTCATCTTCTCGAACGCACGACCAGTACATGAAAGACACGGTGGCAGTTTTCCCCGGCACCTTCGACCCCTTCACACGCGGACACGAAAACCTCGTGCGCCGCGCGGCATCCATGTTCGAGCGAATCATCGTCGCCGTCGCCGCCAGCCGCCAGGAAACCCTGTTCCCGCTTCCGGAGCGTGTCGAAATTGCCGCCGAAGTATTGCGCTCTGCCCCCAATGTTGAAGTCACCGGCTTCGACTGCCTGCTCGTCGATTTCCTGCGCCAGCGGGACATACGGATCGTCGTGCGCGGGGTACGCACGCTGGCCGATTTCGAGTACGAAGCCCGGATGATGGCCATGAACCGCAAACTCTACCCTGCAATGGAAACCGTCTTCTTGCTTCCTGCCGAAGAACATGGTTATCTTGCTGCCAGCGTCGTGCGCGAAATCGCCCGGCACGGTGGCGACGTTAGCCAGTTCGTGCCTGAAGCTGTTTTTTCACGCCTTCAACGCAAGTTCTGCTGATTAAAAAAGGAAACCTACGCCATGTCCCTCATGATTACCGACGAATGCATCAACTGCGACGTTTGTGAACCCGAATGCCCCAATAGCGCGATTTCGCAAGGCGACGAAGTCTACGTGATCGACCCCGCAAAATGCACTGAATGCGTCGGCCACTTCGACGACCCGCAATGTATCGCGGTCTGCCCGGTTGATTGCATCCTCAAAGACCCGGATCACGAAGAGTCGCAAGACGAACTGCTTGTCAAATTCAACAAGCTCAATCCCGCCTGAGCGAATAGCCGTTTGCGCTTTTCGGAACACTCACCAAAAGTCGCATTCCGCCCCTGAGCAAAACACAAGCATGAGTGGCTTCATACGCACCCTTCTCCTGCGCAAGGCCGGAGAAGGGCTATATTTTTTCTACCAAATATCATTCAGATAAGGCTGCAGTCCAAAATTCCATCGTTTTTTGGACTCCTCGCTTAAAAAAAGCAACCACACAAACATTGAAATGTCTGTTACTTACGGATAGGCTCCTGATCCTATAGCATTTTCTGTTCAAGTATGTACAAAACTCCCCTCTCCCCTCGTGGGAGAGGGGCGGGG
>JGI24705J35276_12237418_pt1 | contig 11070 bp, 7 predicted proteins | sample TergutNt197P4_FD_35276 | JGI IMG/M metagenome (IMG submission 35276)
ATACGCGGAACGATCGCAGCGGTCGAAAAACACATGATGCGGGACGGATTCGTGCTGCGGCATGCCCCCCGCGAAGTCTCGGACGAGACGCAGCCGATCGAGGGCGCATTTCTCGCCTGCAGCCTGTGGCTCGCGGACGCCCATGTACTCGCGGGCGACATCGACAAGGCGCAAGCCTTGTTCGATCGCGTGGTCGGCGTTGCCAACGACGTGGGACTGTTGGCCGAGGAGTATGACTCTGAAGCCCGCCGCCAGACCGGCAATTTCCCGCAAGCCCTGACCCACATCGCTCTGATCAACACCGCGCACAATCTCTCTGCGGCAAGAGAGAGGCACGAGAAGCCGGCGATGCAGCGGTCAAAATAGTTTGTAGTTGTAGGGTGGGTTAGCCGATCACAGGCGCCGACGTTTCAACACGTGATGGCGCAAGTCGTAACCCACCTTGCCACTGTGCAATGATGGGTTCGCCTTCGAATATTACCTGTTGAACCATTTTGTAGGGTGGGCAAAGCGAAGCGTGTCCACCATCCAGTAGCGCATGAGGAAGGTTGGTTGGGAGTGGCGGCAGCGCTGGAATGGTCATACCATCGGTCTAGAACCGCCTTGCCGCCTGGCAGGCAGCTATAATCTATAATCGCGTTGGCCTCGCGACCGTTGCGGCATAGGCCATCACGAGCCGGATCAACTGCCGCTCGGTCTCCCGCCTTGCATCACGTCTCATTTTCCACCCGGTATGATCGCGGTCGTTGTTGGAGTTGGCGGTGGCGAAGGGGAACCTTGTACGGTCAAGAGATGCGATAAATTCGTAAAATTCAGTCGTGAGGTCTTATCCTTGTTGAGAATACCGTACCATTTGCCTTCACGCTCGATCGAAACGAAGGTGTCTTGAATCGGTTCTCTACTTTCTACAACTAGTATAGCAGCGCGTTCAAATGATAACTGGCGATGTGCAAGCGAGTTTCGCCTAGAGTTTGGTTCATTTGCCACGAGATTGGCTTGCTTAGACCACATCTGATCCGCAGTTTGCGAATCATTTTGAGGGATGTAGTAGAAGTCATCTTTAGCACACCCAGACGAACGATTTGCTTCAATGACCGCCCGGGCTTTTTCAAGCGAGACGAAGCGAATTAGCCCTTCACCATCTTCCGCGCCTCTAAGCGAGAAGTTTGCTGCTGCAGTTACAACAGGCTGGCTCACAAGCCCCTTCACTTTCGCACCGCTTTGACTAAGAGCTAATTTATTAGGAGAGCCTTTGACGTTAAACAACTGGAGTAAGTTTTTCCAGAGTTGTCTTGCCGTGGCATCAGGACTTTTGCTGCCCGTTACACATGACACGCCTCTGCCATAACTATCTTGAGCAAGGTGTGCCGTATCTATGCCAAAATTTCCATGGCCGTGAAAGTCGATAACAAGTATCTGTTCATTTCCGACCACTGTGTCTACGGTGATTGCGCCAAGATCATCCAATGCAGATATAGTATCAACGGCCCTATAATGATCGATAAAGTTAGGCGTCAGTCGAATAAATCCCCAATTGAACATAGGCGACAAAGGGTAGGCCACCGTTTGCAGGCGGGCAAATGATCCCAAAGTTATCGGATAAGAGACTTGCTTTACCAGGTCTGCGCCGGACAAGTTGGTATATTTCGTTGTTGGCGAATCGGCAATCCTCGCAGTTCCGGTAATCGCGCCAACTGCGCCAGCAATAGAACCTAATCCGGTCGGGCCACCATTGATAGTTGCCTCAACCGTATTCGTTCCAGTGACTTCATATAGCGTCAGAAAGGTCGGCGGATGCCCGTCACGAGCGCGCACCACATTGAGCAGCATTTGCTGCGTCGATGTGGTGTTGATTGCTTCGTTATATGGAATTCGGTTTGTCGATATCGCATATTCGCCGATGTTGGCACCGCAGCCAGCCAAGACAAGCAACAACGACGAGGCTGCAAGCCAAGCAAACAGGTTTCTCATATCGAGTAGGTCCGGTACGCAGGAACACAAACAAACAGCCGCGCCAGTGAGGCCTCTGACGAATCAACTACCCGGGTGACCCGGAGGGCGAGTCTTCTTCCCCCAATCTTCTGGCGGCTCGAATGACGGTCGTCGCCCTGTATTAATATTTAACTTCTTTTCGTTCTCCGAAGACGTCTCCGAAGGCTGCTTGCTTTCAGTCTTCGAGGGGGGCTGTCCACTGCTCATACTATCCTCCATTCTTCCACGCGCTAAAAGCCCCAAATAGTTGACTGTGCATTACTATCTCTCGCTGTATATCCTCCAGCGTATTCGGAGCAAGGCTGTTGCGAAAGTATGGATCAGCTTTTTCAGGGTGGCTCTTATCTCTGATTTCTTTGAATGTTGTATCAAATATGTCGTCCCACTGTTTGACAACAGCTATATCATTAATCAAACGACCATATCGTATGCAAACATTGTCAAAGAACTGAATACGTTCAAGAGCAAAAGCAGCTCTCTCATCCCACTTCATTGACCCTTTGCTACTATTGAGAATCAAAGCAGCAACTGCGGCGATACTTCCAACCCAAGTTACGCTTAGATTGGAAAGGAAGCTTGCAACCGCAGCACTCCCGCCGCCTAAGACCCCAATCACTCCTATGCCGACGTTCCACTGTTTAGCAACTCTAGATGCCGCGTTATAACAATACTGATAGCACTCGCGATTAAAGAGTGCATCGAGGCATTCTTCGTAGATCTCTCCTATTATTTCTTTCTTATCGAGAAATCCTTCAATCACTTTAATCATACTTCCCCGCCTCGCTTGTTTCGAGCCTATAGTAGACTGTTGGCGCATGCAACTATTGCGTGTTGGAAATTAAGAATCGATCATGCAATAGACGAACAACCCTTGAATACCATTGCCCAATGGTTTCGGATTACATATGAAATTTCTGTGGAACTCGGCGATTGAACGTTCTTGCGCATTGAACGAAAAAAACAATCAAAAGCCAGGGTGTCGAGGCCGGGGGATGACAACGGCAGCCCGAGCGCCAGGCCGCTGGAAGCCTCGAAGCGACGGCCAAGCGCGGTATGATGGTAGGCGGATAAGCGTTGAACAGCAAGGCGTCTTGAGACGAGCGACGCGAGTCGGGCAAGGTTCCGTTGTAAAGGCTGACACATCGTCGTTATTTCGAGGTTTGTATGTCAAAAGCTTTTCTTGAATATCTGTCGGCTTGGTTCTCCTGGATATACTATACAGTTATTGCTCTTGCTGTTTTTACGATGGCTTTATATCCAGTATTGCCTCTGGCAAGACGATTGGACCACGCCACAAAGCTGGAAGCACTTGAGCGCTATCTGTGGCGATTTCGTAAGTCTTTATCGCTTCTACTACAAGGAGCGGCAAAACTACTCACGGAGGCTTTTGATCGCTTATATGGTGGACGTGGGAAGACAGTATTTGTCAATTTCTGTTTGTCATTATTGTTTATCCTTCTCGCTGTATTAAGCAACTCAAGTTGGATCAAGGCAACAAATAACTTTGCTTCTGAAAAGGAAGAGCTGGACCGATCAGTTGATACGAGATCATTCTACTCCGCAGAAGCTATTGCCGAAGCAACAAGCCACTCCCCATGCATCGTTTATGTCCGTGACGGTATTTGCTGGGATGCTCATCGCCCCCCTATAGAAAGTGAAATTAGAGCAAATATCGCCGAGCAGCCTAATAGGTGGTACAATAAGCTAAGCTTACGACAGCGTGTCTGAGGCGAAGGCCTCGATCTCCAAATATTTGGCGTTCTATAATCAGCGACGGCCGCATTCGAGCCTTGACGGGCGCACGCCCGATGAGGCTTACTTCGACATCCAAACAATGGCGATGGCTGCGTGACTGTCGCCGACGATTTTGCCGCTGCTCTGGTCGGGCTACGCCCTCCCGACGCAGCGGCAAAATCGCAAGAAGCCCCGCACTCACATAACCCGGCAGGAATCCACTTAAATCCCGCGGGGCACTGTCTAAACAACCGGGGCCACCTCAACGTGCCAATCCACACACTTCAATATCCATCGAACTGGCATCTATCGGAGGCCCGCGCAAAGGCTGTCGCGGCGAGGCTGACCGAACTCACCGGGCCGGGAGTAATCGAAGTCCAAGGCCGGGTTGACACAGACCCTATCGGCGATAATGCGTCTCCTGAAGGACGCGAGGCCAACCGGCGCACCGAAATCCTCGTGTACGGCGCAGCAGAGCGGGCTTATCTCAAACCGCCTGAAGAGAGTCCGACAACGCCATGATGTTCAATCCGCTCTCTTACGTCTATAACATCCGTTATTATGCGCGCCCACCTCTCCGGTCCGGCACGTTCAACGATGGCTGGTGTTGGTAGGTCTTTATGATTGCAATCGCTTCGATTGCACACGGTCATTCCTCTTGCGAGCAAGGGGCACGGTACAATGGCTCCTGCTGAGGTTATCAAGACGATAATGCACTAAGGCCAGGTAGAATGGCGGGCTGATTGCCGCCCTCCGCCTTAGCGGGCTTCGTTTGCAACGCTTAGCTCGGGAGCATTGAGGCTAGGCAGCTTCGGCGAGAGCAGTTCGAGGTCGAACGTAAAATTCTCGATGTGTTGATCTGTGGCGCGAAGTGCTTCGGCTACATCCCGGTTCGCAATCGTGCGGACCATTTTCAAGTGCGATTCTTCAAAGGATTCCGGAGTATGGCTCTTGAAGAGTTGCGGATACCAAAGAATGGTCAAGCGCGGCAGCAGGGTTCGCATGATCGCAATGAGCGTTGAATGACCAGAGGCTTCGCAGATCCGTAAGTGGAATTTGAGGTCGAGGTCGATCAGCTTCATCGCCTCGCGAGCACGGTACGCTTCGCGCATTTGTGCTGCGATGTCTTTCAACTCGGCCACGACTTTTGGGTCGCTGGAGAGCGCTGCATTGCCGATCGCAAAATACTCGACTTGGCGGCGCAGTGTCACGATTTCAGTGATTTCAGTCTTGTCTATCCGCACGACACGCGCGCCAGAATAGGGGCGGATCTCAAGCAGCCCCTCCCGTTCGAGGGTTCGCAGCGCCTCCCGTGCGGGCCCTCTGCTGGCACCGAGGAGTTGGGCAACATCCCGCTCTTTTACACGGTCGCCGCCGGCCAACTGGCCGGTAGCAATCTGAGATCGTAGATGATCGGCAATACGATCAGCAGTTGTTGATGTTGCCATTTGCCCTTGCTCTCGGTTCGCAGCGCAGAAATATCGGACGGCGCACGTCGTGTCAGCTTCATAAAATTTGGTAGACCAAATCATATAAATGGATTGACAATATGGCATAGATAGAAGAAGACGCCAGAACCAAGTGGCAACAGGGGGGTAAATCCATGCAGTACGCAGACGTGTTTGTTGGCGGCCAGTGGAAGCGGCCTTCCAGCAGCGCGATCTTTGACAGCATTGATCCATTTAGTGGGACGTCGTGGGCCACTTTCCCGGATTGTGGCGAGCCGGATGTCGACGATGCTGTCGCCGCAGCCAAGCGTGCGTTTGACGACGATGAGGCGTGGCGCACTGATGGCTTCCTGCGCTCCCGGCTGTTGCTCCGTCTTGCCGATCTGCTCGACCGGGAAGCGCCGCATCTTGGCGCGATCGAAAGCCGGGACAACGGCAAGACCGTTATCGAAAATATCGGCCAGGCGAAGTTTGCGGCGCGGATCTACCGGTATTTTGCCGGACTCGCGGACAAGATCGACGGACGGGTCGTTCCGCTTGATGTCCCGAACGCGTTCGATTTCACGGTCTGCGAGCCTTATGGCGTCTGCGCGTTGCTGCTGGCCTGGAACTCGCCGCTCCAATTGCTTGCGAACAAGCTCGCGCCCGCGCTCGCGGCCGGCAACACGGTCGTCATCAAGCCGTCAGAGGTGGCGCCGGCCTCTGTGTTGGAATTCGGTAATGTGGTCGCGGAGGCGGGATTTCCACCCGGCGTTGTCAACATCATCACTGGCTTGGGACCGTGTGTCGGCCGCAGGCTTGCGGAGCATCCCGACGTTGAACTCGTCAGCCTCACCGGCGGCGTCGGCACCGGACGGGCGATCGCGTCGATCGCAGCCCAGGCACCCAAGAAGGTCGTTCTGGAGCTCGGCGGCAAATCCCCGAACATCATTTTTGACGACGCGGACCTGGATCTGGCGGTGAAGGGCGCTGCGGCTGGTATTTTCAGCGCCTCCGGGCAGACATGCATCGCTGGCTCACGGCTCCTCGTTCAAGAGCCGATCATTGACGAGGTCGTGGAGCGCTTGACGGCGCGTGCGCGCGCGATCCGGCTTGGTGATCCTGCCGATCCCGCGACGGAAATGGGCCCGCTGGCCACAGAACCGCATATGGAGCGCGTGCTCGGCTTGATCAGCGGTGCGGTCGAGGAGGGGGCGACGCTCGCTGTCGGCGGCAAGCGGGTGAGCCGCGACGGTCTCAGCCAGGGCTTCTTCGTTGAGCCGACGGTGCTGACCAACGTGCTGCCGCATATGAAGGTCGCGCGCGAGGAGGTGTTCGGTCCGGTGCTCAGCGTGTTCCCGTTCCGGACCGAGGCCGAGGCGATAGCGCTTGCGAACCAGAGCGAGTTCGGCCTGGCATCCGGAATCTGGACCAGCAATCTCGATCGGGCACTGACGGTGTCCCGCGCGATGCGAGCCGGCACGGTCTGGGTCAATACCTATCGTTCGTCTTCGCCCGCCGCGCCTTTCGGCGGCTTCAAACGCAGTGGTCTCGGCCGCGAGCGTGGCAGGGAGGCGCTGTATGAGTACCTTCAGGTGAAGAACGTGATGATTTCGTTGGGTGCTGCGACCCGCAAAGCGGGAGCGTCGCGTCCATGAGCTCTTCGGCTGGCGTGCTTGTAGGCGTGGATGTTGGTGGCACCTTCACCGACTGTGTCTTGATCGATGTTGCGAGCGAGACAGTGCGTATCGAGAAGGTGCCGTCGACTCCCGAAGATCAGTCGATCGGTGTCGTCAACGGGATCGATCAGCTCTTTGACGGCAAGGCGTGGGCGTTCGACGTGCTGGTCCACGGCACGACGGTCGCCACCAATGCGGTGATCGAGCGCACCGGCGAGGTGGTTTCTCTCGTTACGACATCCGGGTTTCGCGACGTGCTCGAAGTGCGGCGGCGCGACCGGCCGCATCTCTATGGGCTGACCGGCAGCTATCATCCGATCGTGCCGCGGAATCTCGTCGCGGAGGTCCGGGAGCGCACCTCGCCCGCAGGCGTGGTCGAGGAGGAGTTGAACCGCGACGACCTCGACGCTGCGTTGGAGATGATCCGGCAAGCGGGCGTTAGCAACGTCGTCGTCTCCTTCATCAATGCCTACGCCAATCCGCAGAACGAACACGCCGCCGCGGCCTATCTCCAGGAGAGGGCACCGGAGCTGCACATTACCTGTGCCTGCGATGTCAGCCGCGAGCACCGGGAATTCGAGCGCACCTCCACGGCGACCGTTGATGCCTTCATCCATCGCAAGATGAAGAGTTATCTCGGTGCCCTGCGTAGTCGGGCGAAAGACCGCGGATTTGCGCACGACATCTGGGTGAGCCAGTCCAATGGTGGCCGGATGTCGCTCGAGGTCGCGACGGAGTCGCCGGTCAAGACGCTGCTGTCCGGTCCTGCCGCCGGCATTGTTGCCGGGCAGCACATCGCGCAGCTTGCGGGGTATCGCAACGCCGTGACGATGGACATGGGCGGCACGAGCCTCGACGTCGGCGTGCTGATCGATGGCCGGATCGCGATGCTGCCGGAACGCCTGATCGAGTTCGGCATCCCCATTCGGCTGCCGATGGTCGATATCCAGACCATCGGTGCCGGAGGCGGCAGTATCGCGCATATCGACCTCGAAGGCCTGCTTGAGGTGGGGCCGGAAAGCGCCGGCGCGGTGCCGGGTCCGGCCTGCTACGCCAAGTCGGGGACGCGGCCGACGATCACGGACGCCAACCTGCTGCTCGGGCGCCTCGGCGAAGGGCGCGCGCTCGGTTCGGGCTCTGCGCTGAAGCTGCATCGCGACCTTGCGGAACGCGCAGTGCTGGACGGCATCGGCAAGCTCGGCGGCACCCCCGTCGAACTCGCCGGATCGATCATCGATGTCGCCGTTCGTAAGATGGCGGCTTCATTGCGGCTGGCAACGACCGAACGCGGCCTTGATCCGGAGCAGTTTGCGCTGGTGTGCTATGGCGGCGCCGGCCCGCTGCATGTTTGCGATGTTCTCAAGGAGGTGTCCTTCCGCGAGGCCATCGTGCCGCTGTTTCCAGGGATCACCTGCGCGCTCGGCTGCCTCATCGGAGAGGCGAAACATGACTTCGTGCAGACAGTCGATGCGAACCTCTACGATCTCGCTCCCTCGGCCATTCCCGGCATCATCGACAGTCACCTTCGCAGCGGCCGTGAGCTTCTCGAACGCGAGCGTATCAGTGAGGACGGTTGCGCCGTGCTGGTGGAAGCCGAGATGCGGTTCCAAGGGCAGACCCATACCATCACGGTCCCGCTCAACCAGCAGGATCTCTCGGCGCCAGCGATCATGGCCGTGATGGAGGCAAACTATCTCCGCCGCTTCGGTCGGATGTTTGCGGGCCGCACGCCCATCGTCAGTTCGATCCGCACCACCGTGATCGGGCCTGCGCCGTCTCTTTCGCTGGAAGCGCTCAGTGCCAGGATCGCGAAGGACCGTCATTCGGCGCGGCCGGCTGCTCCGTCGCTGTCGCGTCGACTGCATCTCGGTGCAAGAAGTGTCGACTGCCCAGTCTACGCTCGCGATTCGCTGGCGATCGGGCAGACGATCGTCGGCCCTGCCATCATCGAGCAGCGTGATACGACCTGCCTGATCGATGAGGGATTCCGTGCGCACGTCGATCCACATCTCAATATCCGCATCCAATCAGAAAAATAGGAGCCGTGTGTCCGCTGATGACTGAGGTGCTCCTGAATGCGCGAGAGGCCGCGCCGCTCGATCTGACCCAGCTGGCTTTGCTGCGCGGTGCGATGCGTGCGGCGGCCGATGAGATGGATACTGTCCTCAAGCTGACGGCGTTCTCGCCGGTCATCGCCGAGGGCAATGACCGGGCCAGCGGCGTTTTCCATCCGGCGACCGGCGGCGTCATCGCGCAAGGCGAGGACGGATTGCCGGGCTTCGTCGGCAATATGCAATACGCGGTGCAGCACGTTCTCGCCACGGTCAAGAACCTGGCCGATGGCGATGTGGTGATCGTCAATGATCCCTACGAATGCGGCACCCATCTCATGGACGTGAAGCTGATTGCGCCGGTGTTTGTCGACGGCACGCTCATCGCGTTCGTCTCCAACACCGGGCATTGGCCGGACGTCGGCGGGAGTGTTCCCGGAGGCTTCAATGCGCGCGCCACGGAGATTTATCAGGAGGGGATCCGCATCCCGCCGCTGAAGCTGATTGAGCGGGGCCAACTCAACGAGGCGATGCGCGATCTCATGATCTCCAACATGCGCATTACCGAAGAGCGGCTCGGGGATCTCGACGCCCAGCTCAACGCGCTGGAGAAAGGGCGCCAGCGGGTCGCCGAAATCGGCAAGAGATTCGGCGTGGCGAACGTCCTGCGCGGCATCAATGATCTCGCGGATCGTTGCGAGCAGGCGATGCGCCATCGGATCCGCCAACTGCCGGAAGGGCGTTACGAGTTCGAGGACTTCCTGGATAATGACGGCATCGTCGACACGCCGCTGGTCATCAAGCTTGCGATGGTGATCCGCGACGACACCATCCTGTTCGACTTCACGGGCTCGTCGCCCCGCTGTCGCGGCCCGATGAACAATCCGATCGGCAATACCAAGTCCGCCTGCTTTGTGGCGCTGAAGCACGCCTTCCCCGACATCCCGATCAATGAGGGGACGCTGCGGCCGGTGGAATTCCGCATTCCGGACGATTCGTTCCTGTGTGCGCGCTTCCCTTCGCCAACGTCGGGGAGCTCCGCGGAGGTGTGCCAGCGGATCATTGATGTCTGTTTTGGAGCCTTCGCCGAGGCGTTCCCCGGCCAGAGCTACGCGCAGGCCTTCTCGACCTCGTCCAATCTCGGCATTGGCGGCTTCGATCCGCAGACCGGCCGTCCCTATGTGATCTACATCTATCTGGGCGGCGGGCTTGGGGCCAGTCCGCAGGGCGATGGCCTCTCCAACTCGACGGCGACGCACAGCACGGCGCGCACCGCGCCCATGGAGATCATCGAGCGCGCCTATCCGTTCCGCGTTCGCCGGCACGCGTTGCGCGTGAATTCGGGAGGTCCGGGGCGCTTTCGCGGCGGGCTCGGAATTGAACTCGAACTCGAACTCCTGCGCGGCGAGGCGGTCGCTTCGGTGCTTGCCGACCGCACCCGCCAGGGTCCACGCGGCGCGCAAGGCGGCGGCGACGGCAGCGCTGCCAAATTCAGTTTTGTGTGCGGCGGCAAGCGTCACGTGCCGCCGTTCGGAGGCAAGGACCAGGACGTCAAGCTCCACCCAGGCGATCGCATCATCATCGAGACACCCGGCGGCGGCGGTTGGGGGCCTCCCACTGAGCGCGCCGCGGCGAGCGTGGCGGCTGATGTCACGCGCGGCTACTACGATCGCGCGACGGCCGCCGCATTCTTTCCCACCCTGCCTGCATCACGGAGACCGCAATGACCGCAACCTCTCAAGCCGCCGCCAAGGACCACGCCTTGGGCATCGCCTATCTGGACGGTCGTTACATCGCTGCGGCCGAAGCCATGGTGTCGGTCTTTGACCACAGCTTCCTCTATGGCGACGGCGCGTTCGAAAGCATCGTCTTCCGGAACCGGCGCTTCTACGCCTTCGAGCCCCACTATAACCGCCTTGTCGACTCCTGCCGCTACATCAAGCTCGAGCTCACCGAGGACTACAACTCCCTGCTCAAGATCGCGAACGAACTGGTGGCGCGAAACAATGCCGACAGTGGCTATCTGCGCATCGTGGTCAGCCGCGGTGAGGGCTATCCGCTGTCCGACCCGCGTAAGGTCATTGCGCCGAGCATCGTCGTGACGATCCAGAGCCAGCCGCCGAACAAGAAGTCGGCCAATGGCGTCCGCCTCATCGTGGCCGCGACGCGGCGCACCTCGCCGGACTC
>JGI24705J35276_12237414_pt1 | contig 11069 bp, 14 predicted proteins | sample TergutNt197P4_FD_35276 | JGI IMG/M metagenome (IMG submission 35276)
CGATCGGCAACCGCCTGCGCGCCAAAACCCGAAAACATCGGCAATGCGATGGCGCCGATACTGACGATTGCCAGAAAAGCTGCGATCGTCTCCGGCACGGAGGGCATGAACAAGCCCACCACGTCGCCCCGGTTGATGCCACGCGCGTTCAAGCCGCCTGCCGCCTTTCTGACCGTGTCGCGCAATTCCGCGTAGGTCATGGCGCGCTTGGCGCCATCCTCTCCTTCCCACAGGATTGCAGTCTTGCTGCCAAAGCCGTTGGCAATGGTGCGGTCGAGACAGTTGTACGCGATGTTGGTGGTCCCGCCCACGCACCATTCAGCCCACTCCGGCCCCTTCGACAAGTCGAGCAAACGATCGTAGGGCTTGAAAAAATGCAAACTGAAAAATTGCATCACCGCGGCCCAGAACCATTGCGGCTCCCGCGCGGCCCGCTCGGCGAGTTGATCGTAGTCAACAAGACCGTGAAGCGCGAGAAAACGCGAGAGGGAGCTTGGATTTTCTTCTGTGTTCATGCCGCAACCTCCGTGTCGAGCACAACGATGCGGTCGATATATGGCGCCATGAAAGCCTTCATCTCGACATGCGCCGGTGAAACCTGATAGTCGTCATGAGCTTGCGAAGAGCGGAACGTCGCAACCACGGCATGGGTGAGACCGTCACTGCGCGAGGCAACGTTCTTCGTTGTCGCATAGGTGATGACATCGGCACACTCGGCGCGTACCCGCCTGTCGTAGCCCTCTACCTTTTCAAAGAACTCTGCGTCCGCCTTGGGCGTGAAGCTCATCAGGACGATGTGGTAATGCATAAGTTGCGCTCCTTTCCTTGCGTTGGCATCAGCCCGCGGTCCATCCACCGTCCACCACCAGCGACGAGCCAGTCATGAGAGCGGAAGCGTCCGAGGCCAGAAAGACGGCCGCGCCCATCAGGTCTTCCACGCGACCCAATCGACCTAGCCTGATCCGTGACAACACGAATTCACGGAACTTCGGCTCGGCAAGCGCGCTTCGCGTCATTTCTGTTTCGATGAAAGTCGGACAGAGACTGTTGACCCGGATTCCGTGCGTAGCGAGTTCCAGCGCCAGAACTTTTGTCATCCCTTCAACGGCGAATTTGGAAATCGTGTAGGTCGATCGCCCCGCCATACCGATAGAACCAGCTTGTGAAGAGATGTTGATGATCGATCCGGCTTTGTTTGCAGCGATCATTCGCCGTGACGCAGCCTGCGCGACGAAGTAGGTGGCGCGCACATTCAACTCCATGACCAGATCGAAGTCCTGTTCAGTTGTCTCGACGAAAGGGCGGGGACGATTAGTGCCAGCGTTGTTGACGAGAACGTCGTAAGGCTCGACAGCATCCATTTCTCGACGGACAGCATCGGGATTGAGCACGTCCACGGATATGCCATCAGCCATTCCGCCACGCTCCCTGATCGCAGCTGCCGCCTCATCCACCCCGCTCTGGGAACGGGCCCACAGCGTGACATGAGCGCCAGCCTCCGCGAGTGCGGCAGCGAGTGCGAAACCGATACCACGAGTGCCTCCTGTCACGAGGCTGCGACGGCCATCCAATCGAAAACTTGGCGTTACTGGAAAGTTCACTTCTGTCTCCGTTTGAGTGTTGTTCTCTATGTGTCAAGGCGCCTGCGTTCGCATTAACCAATGATCGTCATACTAACGAACGATCGTTTTATTGTCAATGTGATGGGGAAGAAAGATCAGCGTCAAGTCAGCGAAGCGAAGCAAGCAGCTCTGCATGGAACTGACCAAGAAACCCGGTATGAAGCTCTTCCGTTCTGAACGCGGGATGAGCCAGCACAGCTCGCAGATAGGGCGCGTTATGTGCGATGCCCTCAAGCTGCATTTGGGCAAGCGCCTTGTCCAGGCGCTCGATTGCCCGATCGCGGTCAACCGCGTACGCGATCACCTTCATCACCATGGGATCGTAGAAGGGCGTGACGCGGTTTCCTTCAACGTAGCCTGTGTCAACGCGAATGCCTTCGCCAGAGGGCAAACGCATCGTCGAAAGCAAACCGGGGCTTGGCATGAAATTCCTGGCCGGGTTCTCGGCGTAGACCCGTGCTTCAATGGCATGGCCTTGCGGCTTGATCCGATCCTGAGCCAACTCTTCGTGAAGGCGTTCACCCATTGCCAGCCGCAGTTGCGCCGCCACCAAATCGATGCCCGTAATCATCTCGGTGACCGGGTGCTCCACTTGAATGCGGGTGTTCATCTCAAGGAAGAAGAACTCCTCGCTCTTGCCGTCGTAGAGGAACTCGACAGTGCCTGCACCCTGGTACTTGCAGACGCGCGCCAACTCAACCGCGGCCTTTGCGATTCGCTCGCGCACGGCATCGAGAATCCTGGGGGCGCGAGCTTCCTCGATGACTTTCTGATGTCGGCGCTGGAGGGAGCAATCGCGCTCGAACAGATGGACGGCTTGTCCGTCGCCAAAGCCGAATAACTGGATTTCGACGTGCCGAGCACGCTCCACAAAGCGTTCGAGGTAGACCGACGCATCGCCAAACGCCTTTTGCGCCAATCCCGATGTCGCAGCCACGGCAGCAACGAGTTCGTCCAGATTCGATACCGTGCGCATCCCGATGCCGCCACCGCCCGCCGCCGCCTTCACAAGCAAGGGGAACCCGGTTTTCTCTCCGGCAGCCAGTATGCCCGCTTCGTCGGCAGGGTTGAGCTTGCCCGAGCCAGGCAGCACGGGAACGCCCGCGCTTGCGGCTGTCTGCCTTGCCTGATCCTTGTCGCCCATGAGGCGAATGACATCCGCGGACGGACCGACGAACTGGATTCCCGCTTGGGCGCAGGCGCTTGCGAACGCAGAATTTTCAGAGAGAAAACCGTATCCGGGATGGATCATCGTTGCGCCATGGGTTTTCGCCGCATCAAGCACCGCACGCATGTTCAAGTAGCTTTCTGCAGGACGTGCGGGGCCGATTTCAACGGCCACATCCGCCATCTGGACGTGCGGCAACTCGCGATCGGCCTCGGAGTAAACGGCAATCGTGCGCAGGGACAGCGCGCGGGCGGAGCGAAGAACGCGGCACGCGATTTCACCACGATTGGCGACGAAGAGAATGTGCTTCTTCATTTGATAGGCATTGCAGGAAGGTCCATGTAATTATCTACCGAATGATCGTTAGTTGCAAGAAATAAGTCATTGATCTTTCCGGGACGGAAAACGGGCATTGTCATCAAAGTGGCAGCCCCGCCGGGATCAAAGGCGCGACGGGAATGATTCAAACAAGCCGCCACACTGCGTAAAGCAGGTTGTCTCGATCGTGTCCCGCCAGTCATGTCTTGACAAACTGGCCGTGAAGCGTTCAAGCTGCTCAGGTTCGATAACGTCGGTGTCGTAGAATGCGAACATCTGGTAGTCCAGCAACCCAAGGGGAATCAACCTGAACAGGCGAGGTCGATCCAAGGCAACGAGCGATTCGAGCTGCGAATCGACGGAGAAATCCATCCGGGCAGCGGCTGTGAAAGCGATCGCCAAGTACGGCTTCGAGGCTGCCAATCTGCGTGATATCGCGAAGGAAGTCGGCATCCGCGCGCCGTCCTTGTACAACTACATCAGCAGCAAGGAGCAGTTGCTCTATGAGCTGATCAAGGATCCCCTGACCTCCATGCTCACGGAGTACCGCGCGCTTGCAAGAGAGATCAGCGATCCGGCCGAAAAGCTCAGGGTCTTCTTGCGGGTGCACCTCAATTTTCATCTGCGCGCAAGGAACGACGTGTTCATCGGGAACATGGAGTTGCGCAGCCTGTCACCCAGTCACTACCGAACGATCATCGGTCTGCGGGAAGAATTCGCGCAGGCGCTTTACGACATCATTCAGGAAGGCGTTGAGTCGGGCGTGTTCAAGACATCCCAACCGCGCGTGATTTCGCTCATCATGCTTGGAATGCTCGCGGGCGTATGCAACTGGTATCAGCCGGGCGGCGCCATGTTGGCTGATGAAATGATCGAATTTCACACGAACCTTGTGTTCCGCATGTTGGGCGCCGCGCCTGTGGCGGCTGAAGGCAAGCCCAAACCGACAAGAAAACGAGCGGCTTGATGGGTCAGATCGTGGCCCTGCTCAGCAGGGTCGCAGGCCCTCAAATAGCGCGCACAGGCCCTAGCTGCTGTGAAAACGCGGGAAAAACCGCGCCACTACAGCACCCTTCTCGCTCCATCCGATGCACTGGTTCAGGAAGAAGGGGCGTTCGCTGTCACGCGACTTGGGGGCGCCAAATTCCGGCATGAACTGCTCACGGTAGGCCGAGATGGTCTGGTATGCCGTATTCGCCAGCGCCAGGATCAGATGGATGGCAATGCGTGCAACCACTGGTATTGCCCATTGCCGCTTCGATGGCTTGGCCGAACCCGCGTCTGAGCGATTGCCCGACAACACTCTTTGCAGGGTCAGCCGCCCCCGCGCAAAGTGAAAACGGAATGGCCGGCATATCCACTTCCGCTGCTTGGGCCATCAGTTCATGGTCCACGGTAAGCCGTGCACGCATGTGATGCATGGGGGATCCGCAGGCAGAAGCCCACGCTCCCGGTCGGCGTAGGTGTAGCTCTTTTCATCCATCAATTCGCCTTCCACGTCCCAGAGACCGTCGTCGCGGAGGAAACCTCGCGTGCGGATTTCCCTGGTGTGGATGAGCCGGCGCGGAACAGGAACGGACAAGCTGTGCATGTCTTCATTCTTACAAACGAACAAGCGTCAGTCAAATGGTTTGAATTCATCGTGCTTCATCGTTGAAAGCTTCTGCAAATAGAATGATACTATAAACTAACGTACAATAGTTCGTATGTTCATCGAAGCGCCCCAGGAGACAAATTCACCGTGTTCGAGCAAGTCGTCGTATCAGGCCTGACTGTCGGGGCGATCTACGCCCTGATCGCCATTGGGTTTTCCATCGTTTTTTCGACGGTGCGGATCGTGAATTTCGCCCACGGAGAGTTCGTGATGGTCGGCGGACTTCTCTATGCGTGGCTAAGCATCGCCCACCAGATTCCACTGGCATTCGCGGTCCCCTTGGCAATTGCCGGTTGCATCGTGGTGGCGTGGCTCTCGTATGAGCTTTGTCTCGCCGGCATGGACAAGGACAACCCCATCGCCCAGGTGATGGTCACTCTTGGATTGGGCATCACCATCAAGGGCCTGGCCCAGGTTTTCATTGGCAAGGATTCGCAGTTCCCCCCGCCGTTTTCTTCCGGCGCGCCGCTGGTGGCCGGGGCGGTCTCGATTTCGCAGCAGTCCCTCTGGATCGTCGGATCGCTTGGGGTTTTACTGGGGCTGCTCTGGGTGATGATGCAGAAGACGCGCATCGGCAAGGGCATGCGGGCAGTGGCTATCAACCACTATGCGGCAGTGCTGATGGGCATCTCCCCAAAGCGGGCCGCGATCATCGCCTTCGCCCTTGCCGGATTGATCGGCGGCGCCGCCGGCGCGCTTCTTGCGCCCGTAGCGTCCGCGCACTATGACAACGGGATGTTTTTGGGCATCAAAGGCTTTGCCGCAGCCATTTTGGGTGGGCTTGGTCATCCAGCCGGAGCGGTAGTCGGCGGGATCATTCTTGGCTTGGCGGAATCGCTGACCGCAGGCTACCTGAGTTCCGCCTACAAGGATGCCGTCTCGCTCGTGCTCCTGCTTGCCATCTTGCTGTTGCGTCCACAGGGACTGCTCGGACGGCCGCTTCCCAACAAACTTTGAGGAGGAAAGACGGATGAAAGTGATTTCGGCGGACCGGAAGCTGACCATCATCCTGATGGTGTTGTTTCCCATCTGTGCGCTCATCATCACCAACTCGTTTCACAAGTCGGTGCTTGTCTTGAGCATGATCAATGCGATCGCAGCCGTCGGGCTATGCCTGATGCTCGGCTTCGCTGGACAGATTTCGATTGGTCAAGCTGCGTTCTATGGTTTGGGCGCATACGTTACCGCGTACCTGGCAAACCAGTTGCACCTTCCACCCGTGCTCGCCATCGCCGTGGGTGCGATCGCGGCAATGGCGATCGGTTGGGGTATCAGCCGGCCACTCTCGCGCCTGCATGAACACTACCTTGCCATGGCAACGCTGGCGTTCGGGATCATCATGTACATCTTCTTTGCCAACGCCCGCGCTTTCACCGGCGGCCTCGATCCCGGCACCAGCGTCGAGAAGTTCGCGTTTTTTGGTTTCGATCTGTCAACGATGGATCGCTACTTCTGGGTTGTGTGGGTGGCGCTGGGTCTGGCGGTGCTTGTGGCCGGCAATGTCGCCGCCACGCAGGTGGGCCGCTCGCTGCTCGCCATCAAGATGTCGGCGCCAGCGGCTGCGAGCGTGGGTGTCGATGTGGTGCGCACAAAGGCTTTTGTCTTTGCCATCGGCGCGCTGCTGACCGGCTTGTCGGGCGGACTCTACGCCTACTTTGCCCGTTCGTTCAATGCAGGCACGTTCGGCATCGGGTACTCGATCGAGCTGTTGATGATGGTCGTTCTGGGTTCCCTGACGCGCGTGTCTGGCGCGATCGTTGGCGCGTTCATCATCACGATTCTGCCGGTCGCGTTCGAGCAGTTCGAGGATTACAAGACCCTCGTCTTCGGCATCACGATGGTGTTGATCATGAAGTTCATGCCTTCGGGCCTGGTCGAAGGCGTATTCAGTCTTGGCGAGCGATCGCTGCGCGGCAAAGGGAATTGAAATGCTCGCGATCGGCCATGTCTCCAAACACTTTGGCGGCCTGCGCGCCTTGCGCGATGTGAATGTCGAGGCTGAGCGATCCTGTGTCACCGCCCTCATTGGACCCAACGGCGCGGGCAAGTCAACGCTGATGAATGTGGTTTCAGGATTCATCGGCGCCGATGAAGGTTCGGTCACCATTGACGGCGTGGAAACGCTCGGCCTGCCCCCGCACCGAATATGCGCCAGTGGCGTTGTTCGCACCTTCCAGAACCTGCAAATGTTCACGGACATGCGCACGGTCGAGGCAGTCGCGACGGGACGCGCGCGGCATCGCAAGACATCGCTCGTAGCCAATCTCCTGATGACGCCAGCGGTTCGGCGCGAAGAGAAGGAAGCCTTCACGGTGGCGCGCGATCTTCTGCGCAGGATGGATGTACCGGAATCCTTCTGGGAGCGCCGCGCGGGGGATTTGCCCTACGGGTTCCAGCGGCGCGTGGAGATCGCACGCGCATTGGCGACTGAGCCGACCTATCTTCTCCTGGATGAGCCGGCGGCGGGGTTGAACGACAAAGAGAGTTCGGCCTTGGGCGAAGCCCTTCAGAAGCTCGCGGATGAAGGCATTGGCGTGGTTCTGATCGAGCACGACATTGAACTTGTAATGAACATTTCGTCCCGTATCTTCGTGATGGATGCAGGCACGGTCATTGCCAGCGGTACGCCATCGGAAGTACGCCGCAACCCCGATGTAGTGGCCGCGTACCTGGGAGAAGAGCATGACTGAGCAGGTACTGTCGGTCAACAGGCTGTCGGCGTTCTACGGCAAGCTCTGCGCCGTTCGCGACGTCAGTTTTGATGTCGCCAAGGGAGAAACAGTCTGTGTCATCGGCCCGAACGGAGCGGGCAAAACAACCTTGCTGAAGGCGCTCAGTGGAACGTTGACGAAGACGACAGGCGCTATTCATTACCGTGGCCGGCCCGCCGCGCGTACCCCCGCGCAAACGCGGGTACGCCACGGACTGATCCACGTTCCAGAAGGCCGGCAGGTGTTCGCCTCGATGACGGTCGAGGAAAACATCGAGTTGGGCGCCTACGCGCGCCGCTCCGGCGACCTGCCTGGCAACATAGAAAGCGCGCTCAAGCTGTTCCCGCGCCTGAGGGAGCGCAGGAGACAACTCGCCGGCACGCTTTCGGGTGGCGAGCAACAAATGCTGGCAATGGCCCGCGCCGTGATCGGGCACCCGCAATTGCTGATGCTCGACGAGCCTTCCATGGGCGTCGCGCCGATCATGGTTGCCGAAATCTACAAGCAGGTGCAAGCGCTGCGCGAGCAGGGCGTGACGATTCTGCTCGTCGAGCAAAACGCCAAGATCGCACTCAAGAACTCTGATCGCGCCTTGGTCATCGCCTCTGGCGAGATACGACATCAGGCGCGATCTTCCGAACTGCTGAAAGACGGCGCCATTGCGGGGTTGGTCTTTGGGCACTGAACCGCGTCAAGGTATTTTGAAAGGGACACGATGGACGTTTACGACAAACTGGAAGAAAAGCAAGCTTGGGCCAAGCTTGGCGGCAGGAACTCACCAAGGGCGGCGAAGTGGCTGGAAACGCGCATGTTCGTGCGCGACCGGGTACGCCTGCTGCTCGATGGCGAGCCTGAATTCGAGGACGGCCTGCTGGCGGGCATCAGCAAGGGCGTTCCAGGCGATGCGTGCGTGACCGTAATCGGATCGGTTGCTGGCCGCAAGGTCGCCATCATCGCGGATGATTTCACCTCGAAGGCCGGCACCTGGGGATACCAGACGTTCCTGAAGATGACGCGCTTTCAGGAGCTGGCATTGCAATTGAAAATCCCGCTCATCTACCTCGTGGACTCCGCTGGCGCGCGCATCGACGAGCAAAGAGACTGCTTTCTCGGGCGGCGGGCATGGGGAAACATCTGGTTCAACCAGGTAAAAATTTCCGGCGCGATCCCGCAGGTCTGCGTACTGTTTGGGCCATCTCCGGCAGGCGCGGCCTACATCCCCGCGCTGTGCGAAACAGTGATCATGGTGGATAAGCAGGCATCGGCATTCCTCGGTTCGCCGCGCATGGTGCACATGGCCATCGGCGAGGAGATCAGCGAAGAGGACCTTGGCGGCGCGCGTATGCACTGCGCGGTCAGCGGCCTTGGAGATATTCTGGTCAAGAGCGATGCGGAAGCGATCGAAGTGACGAAGAAGTATCTCGCTTTCATGCCGCAGAGCTATCTGGAAAAGCCCGCTATCGTCGCCGACACTGGCAAGGCCGCGCCGCCTGACTTGCGAGAGGTGATTCCCGTCAGCGAGAAACAACCGTTCGATGTGAAAGCACTGATTGACGCGCTCGCCGACGACGGTAGCGTGTTGGAGCACAAGGCATTGTTTGCCAAGGAGATCACGACGTCGTTCATCCGTCTTGGCGGCATGGCGGTTGGCGTGGTGGCCAACAACTCCAAGTTCAAGGGCGGGGTGCTCTTCAATGATTCATCGGACAAGGCGGCACGGTTCATCTGGCTGTGCAGCGCATTCAACATACCGCTGCTGTTCCTGCAAGACATCAGCGGCTACATGATCGGCAGCTCCGTCGAGAAGGCGGGCATCATCCGCCACGGCGCCAAACTGTTGTCGGCGGTTTGCGAAGCGACGGTGCCGAGAATCACGGTTCTCGTACGCAAAGCCTACGGCGGCGGCTATTTGGGGATGGCCGGCGCGCCGACCAACCCCGATGCCATGCTTGCACTGCCGACCGCGATGCCGGCGCTCGTAGGACCCGATACGGCAATCAACGCCATTCACTTCAATCACATCCAGGCTTTGCCAAAGGAAGAGCGCGCCGCCTTCGTCGAAAAAAAACGCGCTGAATTCGCGCAGGAGATCGACGTGTTCACCGCTGCCGCCGACCCATTCGCTGTCGAGGCTGTCGTGCACCCGAACGAACTGCGCAATGAACTGATCCAGCGCTTCCGGGCGTATTCGCTGAAGAAGCCTGCAACCTACGAAAAACGCAATCCCATCCACCCTGTTTAAAGGAAACCCAATGAAAACCATCAAAAGCCCAATGGCAGGCAGCGTCTGGAAAATCGTCGCAACCGTCGGCCAGGAAATCGACTATGGCGACACCGTCATGATCCTTGAATCCATGAAGATGGAGATTCCGGTTGAAGCCGACAGCGCCGGAAAAATCGTGAAATTTTTGGTGGCCGAAGGCGACGTGGTCGATGATGGCGTCGTCTTGGTGGAGTTGGCATGAATCGGGATTTCGAAGGCAAGCAGGCTTTCGTAACCGGCGCCGGTTCGGGCATTGGCGAAGCCACCGCGAGGCTCCTTGCTTCGCGCGGCGCTCGCGTCGTCCTCGCTGACATCGATAGGGATACGGTTGTGCAGGTTGCCGCCGAAATCGAGCGCAGCGGCGGCCGGGCCTTGCCGGTTCGTATCGATATCAAAGACCCTGCCTCGGTGGAAGAAACGTTTGCGAACGCGGTGCAGAGCAGTGGTGCGGAAATTGATCTGGCCGTGAACGCTGCGGGTGTCACGGCGCCCCTTGTTCCTTGCGCCAATGTCGCATTTGCCGACTGGCAGCGCACCATTGATGTCAACCTCACGGGAACATTCCTTTGCATGCGCGCGCAGATCGCGTCGATGTCGCGCAAGGGCAGCGGCGCCATCGTAAACGTCACTTCGATCATGGGAAGCCATGCGGCGCCAGGATTGAGTGCCTATGCGGCATCAAAACACGGCATTGAAGGTTTGACGAAAGCCGCCGCGCTCGACTACGCCAAGCAGGGCATCCGCATCAATGCCGTGGCGCCGGGGTATGTGGATACACCGATGATTACGGCACGCATGACGAGCATTCCAGACAAAATCGTGGCGCTGCATCCCATTGGCCGCATCGCTCAACCCGATGAGCTTGCGCAGGTCATCGTATTTTTGCTCTCCGCCGGTGCGTCATTCATCACCGGCAGCATCCATCTTGCCGACGGCGGATTTTCTGCGCTGTAACATACTTGGGTTTGAAGAAAATCAAATAAAAACCATCAAAGACACGGAGGCTGGCCGCGTCTGGAAGATCATCGCAGCCGTCGGCCAGGAAATCGACTGTGGCAACACCACCATGGTCCTTGAATCCATGGAAATGGAGCTTCCTGTGGAAGCCAACAACGTCGGCAAAATCGTAAGATTTTTGGTGGCTGAAAGCGATGTTGTTGATGAGACAGCGCAGGCGGCCATGAGTTGACGTGCCTCCGATATCAGCGCGGAGCGTGATGTCTGGCTCCTTCCCCCCGCTTGCGCCTCAACTCAACCAGTTGTGGTAATGGTGCGTGTCGGTGCGGTAGAGGCCGCGGCGCAGTTCCATGGGGGCGTCGTGGTAGGTGTAGGC
>JGI24705J35276_12237415_pt1 | contig 11069 bp, 4 predicted proteins | sample TergutNt197P4_FD_35276 | JGI IMG/M metagenome (IMG submission 35276)
CATCTTTTCATTGCCGGCAACGACGTTGGCCGTGAGGACGATGACCGGCAGCGAACGGGCATAGTCGCTGTCTATGGCCCGGATACGGCGCAGGGCCTCAACGCCGTCCATGCCCGGCATCATGTGATCCATGAATACCGCGTTGTAATGGGGCTCTCCCACTAGTATCAGATCGACGGCCTCCTGGCCGCTGGTGACGCAGTCCACCGTCATGCCGTACCGTTTCAGCATGGCCCTGGCCACATCCAGGTTGGTCTGTACATCATCCACCACCAGCACTCTGGCATAAGGCATATGGGAACATTGCCATGCGGGGCTGTTCCTATGGCGGTGACGCTGGGACACGTCATGCAGGCTGGTCATATCACCCACAGTTACGCGGCCAATCGGCGTGGGGTCGACAACAGTCTGGGGAATGACGCAGGAAAAGTCACTGCCTATTCCGTATTCGCTTTTCACTTCCATCAGTCCGCCCATCATTTCCACAAGGTTCTTGCTGATGGCAAGGCCCAGGCCGGTGCCTTCGATAAGCCGGTTGGTCTTGCTGTCGAACCTGGCATACGAGGTGAACAGGCTTTTCAGGTTTTCGGCCTTGATGCCCTGGCCGGTATCCTGGATGCTGAAGCGGACGAGGCAAATGCCGGGCTGCTCTTCTTCCCCTGGCGCAAGTGGCGCGCGCCCGACGGAAAACGTCACCATGCCTTCTTCCGTATATTTGAACGCGTTACTGAACAAATTGTTGAGCACTTGCTTGATACGCAGAATATCGCCGTTGAGCCGGGACGGCAGGTTTTCATCCACTTCCAGGCGAAAGGTAATGCGAGTTTGCGCCATGCGGAAAGAGTTGAAGGCGATGACCTCGTTGATGGCGAGGACAAGACGATAGTTGTCATTGTTCAGTTCAAAATGGCCCGCCTCTATTTTGGAAATGTCCAGAATGTCGTTGATCAGGCTCAGCAGGTTATAGCAGGCATCCAGTGAGGTTTCCAGGCGGTCGCAGGTCTCCTGAGGCAGGTCCTTTTGCAGTTCCACGCCCAGAAAGCCGATAACGGCGTTGAGGGGGGTGCGCAGTTCATGGCTCATCCTGGCCACAAACTCGCTCTTCGCTTGAGACGCTATCTGGGCGGCCCGGGTGATGTCTGTCAGATGCTGGGCATGTTCACGCGCCTCCCGCATCTTCTGTTCATGGGCTTTGACCTCTCGCAGATCGCGCGAGTAGGCCGCGATGCACCAGCCACCCTTCCAGGGAATCCGCACCAGGGTGACCTCCGCTGGCAGCAGCTCTCCCGAGGCGGGCAGCCTGTACATCCATTCGAATTGTTGATAGCCGCTCTCCTCTGCCAGTTGGAGAAGTTGAGCCCTTTTCTTTTCGGTGGCCATGCCGTCGGGCTGGAATTCGGGGTCCATCAGGTAAAATTGATCGATATATTCGCATTTATTGGAAAGACCAAACATGCGCAACATTTCCTGATTGCACTCAAGAACGAAACTGTCCCTATGCCACAGGACGGCGCCAAGAGGTGTGGAATCCAGCAGTAGTCTATAACGCTCTTCAGCTTCCCGCGCCTGCTGTTCCTGAATCTTCACCTCTCGCAAGTCACGGAGACAGGACGCAATGCCCCAGCCCCCTCCCCAGGGGATCCGCACCAGGGTGATTTCCGTGGGCACCAGTTCCCCTGAGAGGGTGCAATGCATCCATTCGAATTGTTGGTAGCCGGTCGCAATGGTGGCCTGGATCCACGCCCTCACTCCATCTCTGCTGACTGTGCCATCGGGTTGCAGTTCCGGACTCAGTTTATAAAAGTGGTTTATAAAATCGCGTTTATCGCTGAAGCCGAATATACGCAAACATGCCTGATTGCAGTCGACAACATTGTGTTCCTGATCCCACAGGGCCGCGCCGATCGGTATGGCGTCCAGCAATATCCTGCCTCGTTCCACCGCCTCATCGCGGGCCAAGCGCTCACGCAGATCGAGGATATACATTGCAACGCACCAGCCACCCTGCCAAGGAAGCCGCACCAGGGTGATTTCCGTGGGCACCAAGTCCCCTGAAACTGTGAGATGCGTCCATTCAAATCGCTGATGGCCGGTTGCGAAAGCCATGTCGATATGTTCGATCACTTTCTCCCTGCTGGCTCTGCCGTCGGGTTGGTACTCCGGGCTCAGCGCATAAAACCGATTGATATAGTCCGAGGCGTCAGTGATGCCGAGCATGCGCAAGATCGCCTGATTACATTCGATAATATTGTGTTCCTGATCCCACAGGGCCGCGCCGAGCGGTACGGCCTCCCGCAGCATCTTGCCGCGATCCTCCGCTTCCTGACGGGCTATGCTCTCACGCAGATCGTGGATATAGGCGGCGACACAAAATTCATCCTTCCAGGGAACCCGGAACAACGTGACTTCGGTCGGTATCAGTTCCCCTGAGGCTGTGTGGTGCATCCACTTGATTTTTTGATGACCGGCTTTATGAGTGGCACGGATATTGGCGACCGCTTGATCCTGGCTGCGGGTGCCGTCCGGTTGATATTCAGGACTGAATTCATAAAAGCGGTTGATGAAATCAGCTTTATCGGCCGCGCCGAACATGCTCAAACATGCTCGGTTGCAGTCGAGAATCGTGGCGTCATGATCCCACAAGACAGCGCTGAGCGGCGAGAAGTCGAGCAGCAGCCCGGCCCGCTGCTCCGCTTCCTGATGGGCCAAGGTCTCGCGCAGATCGCGTATATAGGCCGCGACATGCCATGTATCCTGCCAAGGTGTCCGGACCAGAGTTACTTCCACCGGCAACGGTTCTCCTGAGGCTGTGCTGTGCATCCATTCAAGTTTCCCATAATCGGCACCGGCAAGGGCAGCGCGGATATGAGCGTTCACCTGGTTTCTGCTGATACCGCCATCGGGCTGGAATTCCGGATGAAAATCATAAAAGCGCTGGAGCACGTCGGCCTTGCTGGCGGCACCGAGGAGACGTGGCAATGCCTGATTGCAGTCGATCAGGTTGCCGTTCTCATCCCATATGCTGGCACCCAATGGCTGGTTGTCGAGCAGCAGCCTAGCCCGCTCCTCCGCTTCCTGCATCTGGTGCCGCTGTTTTCTGATTTCACGCAGATCCCGGCTATAAGAGATAACGCGATAGCCATCATGCCACGGCATCCGTATTGAGGTTGAGCCAACCGGCAGAGGTTCGCCCGCTACGGTACGGGCCATCCATTCATAACGTAAGCAACCGATTTTAATAACTTCATTGACGATTCGCCGCACCTCGATGCGGCTGCTTTGCCCGTTTGGCTGGAATTGAGGGGTGCGGTCGAAAAAATGCTCGACAAACTCCTTTTTGTCCTTGAGGCCGAGAATCTTGATTGTCTCCTGATTACAGTCGATCGGGTTGCCGTCCTCATCCCACAGGGTACAAATCATGGGGGTGGCTTCGAGCAGCAGTTGAGCGCGCTCCTCCGCCTCTTCCGCAAGCCGCTGCTGGTTCCTGATCTCCCGCAGGTCCTGGGCATAGCAGAGGACGCGGTAGCTATCGCCCCACGGAATCCGTACCGCACTCCCGTCAAGGGGCAGAATCTCGCCGGTTGTGACGCGGCTCATCCATTGATAACGCAGATAACCTTTTTCGAGAGCCGTTCCGATGATGCGCTTCACCTCGCTGCGGCTGTCTTGCCCGTTTGCTTGGCGTTCAGGGTTACGCTCAAAAAAATAATCGATCATCTCGGCCTTGTCCTTGAGGCCGACTATCTTGACCGCTTCCTGGTTACAGTCGACCAGGTTGCAGTCCGCGTCCCATAAGGTGCAAATCATGGGGGTGGATTCGAGCAACAGATGGGTGAATTCCTCCATTTGCCGCACTTGAGCCGTGAGTGTTGACAGGTGCCAGGTCGGTGAACCTTCTGAAGGCGTTGGTTGAGTGAAGGGGCGGGAAGTGTTCCGGCGCATTCGTCCCTCAAGCGGCCTTGTCTTGATCCGCCTGGCTTTTTTCAGCGTGCTTAATTGACAGGTCAGCCGCCGGTTTTCTGCCTGCAATTCCTGGATTCGCTGGTCGGAAGAGGCTTCAGTGCTCACGCTCGACTTGTTGCCACCAAGTCGTTTATTTTGATCATTTGCATCCATGGTCATCTCTCCAGCGTAGCCACCACGCGCGTCTATTGTACTGAAACGGTATCGCGTTCAGATGGCGTAATCGTCTCAAGCAGGCGTGCGCATCGCTCTTGCGCTTCATGGTAATCCAAGGTGTCGACCAAGGCGCAGATCGTTGCTATTTGATCGGCCAGGTCTTCATCGCAGACCATTGCTCTCAGGCTGTCCGCCGTTGTCTGGGCTTCGGTGGAGCGAAACGACTGGCAGGCGTCATGCAAAAGTGATAGGTGTTGCCTGAGTGTCGCCAGATCGGTCTGCACATCCTGCGGCGTTGTCTGCTCGTTCCGTTCGGGGATGCTGTCTTGGCTCTTTTTGGTTTTAAGGCCTATCAGCTTGGCTCGTAAGCGCATCATGGCGTCGCAATAACTTTGGATACGCGACATGCACTCACTGCTGCCTCCTTTGTCCGCCTTTGCCGCCAGGCTGGCAGCCTTCTGCGCCAGATCGTCCGCGCCGATGCCGACGAAAAATTCCCGCAGAACATGCAGGCGCACGGTGACTTCCGCCCAAGCGCCGTCGAGGGGCAGGGTCAGCAATGGTTCGATATAGTCCTCTAGTTCTGCGGTGAACCGGTGCAACATGCCAGCATATATCTCCACACTCTGCCCCATGTTGGCCAAGCCTATTTCCGCATCCAGTTCGGCGACCCCGGACAGAGAGAGAATCAAATTTTCCCGTGCGCTGTCGATGGAATCCAGCTCGTCCGCCAGTGCCGGCCCTGTAGCGCCCTGCCTGTGCAAACGCGGCAGCAGATCCAGCAATAAAAGATTCAGTTTGAGTGGATCAGCGGGCTTGGGCAAATATCCGTGCATTCCAGCCGCTGAAAAGTCGTCTTCCCAGTTTTCCTCGGAACCGTCGTCGTAATCCAGGGCGACGACGAAGCTGGTCTCCAGAAAACCTCTTTTACGGGCAATCTCGGTGGTTTTTATCCCGTTCAGTCCTGGCATTGAATAATCCATGAAGACCAGGTCATAATGTTTGCTTGCCAGGTTTTTGAGGGCCACCCCGCCGCGTTCGGCGACATCGGCCGTTATGTTGTGACGGGAGAGCCAATGGGCAGCTAAAATGCGGCTGATGTGGCTGTCGTCCACCACTAAGGCGGTGGCGCCAGCCGTGGCCTGTATCAACCCGGAGGTGGCGGTCTCCGGGCGATCGTCGGCCACGGTGGATTGGGTGCCGGGAATCAGCGGTATGCCAATGACATAGCGTGGCTCGGCGCTCCGTTTATCTTCTTCGTTGAAATACCCATCCATGCGGGTGGCGAACTGTTCCATCTCGTCCTGGCTGTACCACGTTCGGATACTGTCGCCCTCGTGTTCGAGTTTGCGCACGCCGGCGCGCAAGGCGGCGAACTGGACATAATCCCAGCCATCCTTCTCGACCAGGTCCACTTCAAATTTTGTATAGCCCACCCCGGAGGAATGGCAATCCATGACATAATCCAGCATCAAGGCCACCGTCAGCCGCAGCAGCGTGGCATTTGCCCGGATGACCAGGGGCAATCTGTCATCATATCGAGTCTTGAATGTTATATTCAGGATGGAAGCGGCGGAAGAACCGCGAGCTACCATTTCTCGGTAGAGCAGGGGCAGGTGCACATCCTGTAACGAGGCATCGGAGCCGGACGTCAAAAGATCCCTCAGGTTCCGCTTCATCGTTTTGTGGAGGTGCTCCCAGGTATGGAGCAAGCTGGAATGTGCAGGCATCACATGTTTCCGGTCAGGGGGGAATAAGTGTTATCCTGGTGTGCGATCGGCTTATCCAGGTCGAGCTGTTCCAGAACCTGTTGGATGAGCAGGCTTGGTTTGAACGGTTTGAGAATATATCCCTGGGCGCCCGCCTCAGCGGCCCGCCGTGTAAAGCTGGGAGAGGTGTGTGTTGTCACGAAGATGACGGGGATGTGAGCAAGCGTCGGGTCTTCCCGTATGATTTTCAGCAGTTCAAAACCATTATATTTCGGCATTTCAATGTCGAGCAGCACCAGGTCGATCTTTTCTCGCTTCAAGAGGTCCAGCATCCGCTCCCCTTCTTTTACGAGACGGACATCGAACAAGGGTTCCAGAATTTTTTTTACGGCTATCAAATTCGATGGGATGTCATCAACGGACAAAATAACCTTTTTTTCATCAGAGGCGTGATTCACGGCTAGTCTCCATCATGAACATGCGGGTGGTTATTGAAGTGGATAGTCATTCATCCTCTTGCCAGGCCATTATTCTGTGTGCAACGGGCATGCAAACCACCTGTTGCGCATACAACCGGGAAAGGTTCTGATTATGGTATCTGACCGGGCTTGGATCAATCAAGACATGTCTGGCAGCGGTTGAGCTAATTGTCCACCGGAGCAATAGTCGGGCTTGAATCCTTGTTTCGATAGGCCTCGGTACGGGTCACCTCCGCGAATTGATCGGCGACTTTGGTGAAAATGTCCACTAACTGGGGGTCGAAGTGGCTCTCGCTGCCGTTCTCGATGGTTCGTTTGGCCTCTTCGGCGGCCATGGGCTGTTTATAAGGACGGACCGAAGTCAGCGCATCGTATACGTCGGCGATAGCCATCAAGCGTCCTTCCAGAGGAATGTCCAGGCCCCGGAGGCCCATGGGGTAGCCGGTGCCGTCCCATTTTTCGTGATGACTGCCAGCTATCATCCGGGCGTGGTACAAAAATGAGCTGTCGGTCAGTTTTCCCTCTAAATCGTTTTCTATCTTCCGGATGGCTTGCACGCCTATTTCGACGTGCTTTTTCATGCTCTCGAATTCGTCCCGCGTCAGTTTGCCGGGTTTGTGCAAAATGGTATCGCTGATGGCGATTTTTCCTATATCGTGCAACTGGCTAGCTGAGATAACCTGTTCCAGGTCCCACAGCGATGCTTCCTCTTTGTAGATCCCTTCCTCTATCATTTTTTCCGTCATCAACTGCATGTATGTCTGGGTCCGGATAGCGTGACCACCAGTCGTGTAGTCCCGGAACTCGACCAGGTCGGTTAGCACCCCGATGATGGAGTTTTGCAGGCCCGCAAGCTGGAGGGCCTTCACGGCCACCATATCTTGCAGGGTGGTGTTGAAACGTTTGAGCTGCTTGTTCTGCTCAGCGTTGAGGAGATGGTTTCTGATACGCTTGACAAGGCGTGGAGCTGAGAAAGGCTTGGTTATATAATCCACGGCTCCCATGGACAATCCCTGCAACTCACTGCCCTCGTCGGCTCTTGACGTCAGGAAGACGACCGGAATGGATTCCCACTTGGGGTTGTTTTTCAGCAAGGTGATGACTTGGTAACCATCCATGTCCGGCATCTCGACATCCAAAAGGATCAGATCCGGCAGGACATGCTCCAGAAGATCCAGAAGGATTGCTCCGGATAAAATCGGATACACCCGGTAGGCATGCCTGAGCATTTTCTTTCCGGCCTCCAGGGTGGTCGCGTCGTCATCGACCAGCATGATGGTTTTTCGTTCTGGGTCAGCGCTCATTTCCATTCTTCCTCTCGGTGTAAATATGCTCTCGTCTTCAAATCGACCGGTTCTCTTCCAGCCGCTTGGCGATTTGCTTGAAATCCAATCGACGGGCTTTTTCTTCCAGCCAGGCCATCAATTCCGCCCCGTCGTCTGAACTGTATTCATAGCTGGTCAGCGATAGCATCGCCTGATCCACCCGGTCAATATCAAAGGTCTCGCAGGATTGGCGCAGGGCTTCCAGCGCCATTGGGTCTGGTTTTACTCTCACTGGTTTCTGGTCTGTCAAGGATTCCAGTTTGACTGAGAGCGCGGCCAGAAGCTTCTCCGTGGTTTCCAGAAAAATCGGGTTGTGGGCCTGGACAAAGGCGAAGTCGCCCGCTTTCGCCGCATGTTCCAGGGCCTCGGCCAAGTTTCCCACAGTCTCGGCGTCGAAGTGACGGCTGCTGCCTTTGATGCCATGCACAATGATAGCGTAATCGGCCAGTGTCTCCGGGGTGACAGCCCGAACCTTTTCCAGCGAGGCCGGGGTATGATGGACGTATGACCTCACAATCTCTAAATAGGTGGGCATGTCGCCGCCGAATCGCTCCAACCCTCTGGCGAAATTCAAGCCGTCAATCTCCCCTTCAACCCATGGTGCCGGCACGGTTTCCGCCGCTACATCGGTGCCGAGGATTTGCCGGTCATTGCCCGCGGGCGGGATCATCACCTTGTCTTCGGCCGAAATCTTTGGCCGAAGGGCATGCTGCGGATCAGCATGTTTACCCAGTATCCATTTACGGATCACCAGATCGAGCTGCATGATGTCGATGGGTTTGGAAAGGAACGCCTGAAAACCGTGCTGGAGAAACATTTCCTTGCTGCCGAGCATGGCGCTGGCCGTCAGGGCGATGATGGGCACTGTCCGGGCATACTCTGAATCTATCTCTTCCCGGATGATCCGCACAGTCTCAATCCCATCCAATTCCGGCATCATGTGATCCATAAACACGGCATCGTATCGCACGCGGGCCGCTCTGATCAGGTCAATGGCCGTCTGGCCGTCCTCAGCATAGTCTATCTGCATGCCATACGGTTTCATCAGGCCCTTGGCCACATCCAGATTGACGGGCATATCGTCTACCACTAACACCTTGGCATCGAGCAACTGCACCTGGCGGGAGAGTGACAGTTCATGGCGGAAATAGCCGGCGATAAAACTAAAATTGGCCAGGCTGTCCGCAATTTCTTTGCCGATCGGCACGCTGCCCACTGTTTTCTGACGTATCCGGACTGCGAAGCTACTGCCGCAGCCATATTTACTTTCCACAGTGATAGTGCCGTCCATCATCTTGATCAAATGTTTGGTGATAGGCAGCCCAAGACCCGTGCCCTCGATTTTGCGGTTAGCTTTCGTGTCAACCTGGTAATAATAGTCGAAAATCTTCTCCAGATTGCCCGGAAGGATGCCGATGCCGGTGTCTTGGACCGTGAAAAGCAGCCAGAACTCGTCGCCTTCTCCCGCCTCACCGGAAATGTTCAGCGATACGGTACCGGCGTGGGTGTATTTACAGGCGTTGGATAACACATTGTTGAGAATTTGTTTGATCCGGAGATCGTCGCCAAGCAGCGTGGCGGGCATGTCCGGATTGACCAACAGTTTCATCTGAACGGATTTGCCCTCCAGGCGAACCATGTTTTGCTGCACAGCGTCGTTAATCAGGGGCGCCAGGTCGTATTCCACCGAGATGATTTCGAATTTACCAGAGTTGATCTTGGAAATATCCAAAATGTCGTTGATGATACCCAGGAGGGTGGAACCGGAGTCGAAAATTTTTTCCAGATTTTGAACATGTTCGGGCAGAAAGTTTGGCTCGTCGCGCAGCATCAACTCGGTCAGGCCAATGACGGCGTTCAGAGGGGTACGCATTTCGTGACTCATGTTGGCCAGGAAATGGGTTTTGGCCTCATCAGCGAGCACTATGGCCTCGTTCAGGTCTTTAAGGATCTTGTTTTGTTCTTCAATCAGGATAAAAGGCCGGGCCATGTGGCCGGAAAAGAGGAAGGTGATGAAAATGGCGATCCCCAGAAAGATGGCGGCTGCCAAGAGCAACATGTGCTGGCTTCTGGTCACCGGGGTATCCCTGAAAGGCACTGAAACGCACAGCACCCAACCCTCTGTGGTATTGGTCAGAGTTTGCCAGGCGCTTATAAAACGCTGGCCATCAATATCGTAGCTGATATTCCCCGAATCCGCCTTGAGCATGGTCGCGATGGCAGCGCCCACACTGGCCCATGCTGGATCCTTTCCACCTATTTCCTTGAAGTTGTAACGCTCCTCGATATAGAGCGGTGAATTGGGATGGGCGAGGAGCGTGCCGTATTCGTCCAGCATGAACAACCTGCCCGTGTCCCAGAATTCGACGTTGGCCAGAAGCTGCCTGAAATACATGCCACTGATGGTCACGGACAGGACCCTGTCGGCATCCACAGGCGCGAAGAGAGAGATGATCAGCTCCCCGGTCTCGGGGTCTTTCTGAGTCGTAGAGATGGTTGTCTTGCCCTGGAAGGCGTTCTGCAGGTACTTGTTGCCCGCAAAACGATCGGCCAGGGGCAACAGATTGTTCCCAATATACCCCTCGCTTCGGCGGTCGAGTACGGTGAAGCTCAAGAATTGCGGATAATGTTGCTGGGCCTGCTCGAAAATTGCCGACAGTCCGTCGGGCGAGGCCGTGGCTACCCGAACCGCCACAGTCTCCGTATAGGCTTTCAGGAGATTGATTTTCGTGTCGACGAAGCTCTCGGCTATCCTGGTCATTGTCGTCAAATCGCCCTGCATCATCTCCACAAGGCTGCTTTGAATCAAGAGAAGCCCTATCCCGGCCTGGACAGCTGTAACGACGGCAATGACGCTACTGATTACCAAAGCTACCTTGACAGGAATAGACATAGGAGGTTTCTCTTTGCTACTTATTCATTCAAACAGCACTGATCGGGACATTCTTCTTGCGTGGCGGCAAAACCAGCTCCTTGGACCTGGGTTTCGACCGCAACAATCACCGGCCGTTTCCCCTCGGCGCCACGGTCTCTCTTGCCAGATCGCTTGCCGCCGACAACCGTGTCGTCCGCTCAATCAGGTTGGTGAGCCGGTAGAATACAGGTGGCGGGCAAGATGACAAGCGTTCGTGCCGCCGCATGCGGGGCGCTGAAAACCATTGGACCAGCGCATCTTGACCGGAAAGATTGATATTACACTAAAACGCAGCCATGATGCTGAATTTTGTTAAGAGCCGCTCGATTTTGTGTCCACTTCAACCATGTCGCCCGTGGAAGGGCGTGCATCAAATGATGCGGCCTAAAGCCATCGCCGAGGTTGAGTGGGATGAATGTGGCGGAATGATACTCTACCAATTCACCCTGAGTCCGATTTTACCGTTATAGGCGTAGCCGTCGCCGTCGAAGCGCTCGCTGTAGGAGGTGTTCACGAACAGGGT
>JGI24705J35276_12237416_pt1 | contig 11069 bp, 7 predicted proteins | sample TergutNt197P4_FD_35276 | JGI IMG/M metagenome (IMG submission 35276)
TCTTTTGACATATCGCCCCTAATATCGCAAGAAGACGGGTAAACACGCCCCCTTGTCTTTACATCATCACAGGGTTCTTTAATCGCATTTGCTATTTCAGCATATGGGAAATTCACTTTGTCCGTAAAACCGATTTCGACTAGATGCCTCATTGCCACCAAACCCCTTTTAACACCTTCACTCAATAGCGCATCTACATGCTCAGAGTCACTAGAAGATAAGGCCAAAGCTAACGCCGCTTGCATTACGGTTACTGAGCCAAATACATATTTCCCATGTCTCAAAACAAAATCACCCTCAATTTCATTAGGATAAAAAAATAATTTTCCGGAATTCCCAGAAATTATTAGACACCCTTCATTATTAAAGCAAACGACAATGGCTTTGAAGCTCTGTTTTTCATAGACATATTTTTCTTTAATATATTCCAAGGCAGTTATTGTTTGCGTTACCAATAGTTCCCATGTTGTGCCTTTTTGAATATTAAAACCTTCTCGCCTTAATTCATTTACATTAAACAGCAAAATGGTTTTAGGCACCAATTTTTTGTCTGTAAAAAATCGTTCAAAAAAGGCAGTTGGTTTTTTCCCATTACTAAACATGGTCCTAAATAACACGAATTGGCAACTGTCACTTTTTCTCAAATCTTCTAGCTGTTCTTGTGAGCAATACATATTATGATTACTCATATTATATATTGCTATTATTTTACTTTTTTTTAAATCTTCAAAGTTTTTATAACTCAACGCCAGTTCTTTTTTACCTCTTTTAGTTGAAAATTTTCCACTGTTTTTTTCATCAGCATCATCAAAAAAACCAAAATGTTTCACCAAAAACGACCGTTTTTTCTTATCAGGTTTTTTACCACGAGCTTGAATAGTTGCATCTTTTTGTTCCCACTCAGAAAGACCTCCAACACCTTTGACGGGAGTATCAGCCTTTAAAACGACAAAACCGGTTTTCAGCCGGTTAAATAGCGTTGCTAGCGTCTGTGTGCCCCCATGTTTTTTGTGCATCGTTACGATGTTTCGATTAGGTAAATCATAATTTGAACTGCGACTTGGATCTAAATGTTTATTTGGGGAAATTAAAATTGTGTCTTCCACATCATCACCCAAAAAAAATATTTTCTTTTCAACATCAGTCATCTGCAAACAACACCTCTCCTGCTTACCAATGATTTAATCAAATAAAAAACTATTCGTAGGTACGCATTTACTTACATTCAGAAGTTTGACCTAAGGCAACCAAACATCAAAGTGTTACCCGATAAACATCCAAAAAATGGGAAGCCAGATGCAAACGACCCAAAGTCTCATAACAACTATCTCCGAAAACACGTCCCAGCCACCCAACGCAACCCATACAACTCCCCAAACAAATCTATCCAAAAAGAGCACCCAAATATGTTTGTAACCAAACGCTTCATCTCACCGTTGGTCATCACATGAATTATAACCCGCAAACACAAATCCCCCTGACCATGTACTTGTCAGGTTTATATTTACTAAAGGGTTTAATACTATCCATCGCTATGTTGTGATTGTTATTGGACCCAGTTGTTATTCAAAAATTGCCCGAAGTGCCTGAGCCTATATTGAAGAAGGCTAATGATAGAGCACTCTGTTTTTTCTTAGGGTCAGGAATTTCAAGGTCTCTGGGTTGTAAAAGCTGGAAAGAGATAGCAGACAGTCTTATTGAGAAATGTTTCGATCTTAATCTTATTAACTCTAAAATGAAAGAAAGTATTTTGGAAATTACTGATTCAAAAAAAATCATCACCTTTTGTCGTAGTAAATTACGTAAAAACAATTATGAAAAAATTTATTTTGATCAAATTGGAGACTGTTTACGACCCAATGCTTCACTTCTTTTTGAGACGAAAAATATTTACAAAGTGTTATCAAGTCTACAAGGCAATATTCACTCATTTTACTTAACAACTAATATTGACACAATTTTTGATACAGACTTTAGAGACACAGTTTTCTTTGATAAAAAGGGTTTCTCAGAGCCACGCCCCAATATATTATACAAAATTCATGGTTCTATTGAACACCATGCGTCGATAATATTCACTGTATCTGAATATTTAGAACGTTATAGTGATGAAAATTTCGTTGGGTTTTTAAGACGTATATTCGATTCATGCGCGATTATTTTTTTAGGTTATGGTTTAGAAGAGTTTGAGATATTGGATTTTTTAGTTACCAAGATAGGGTCTAGAAATAAAAAAGAATTGCATGAAAAAAGATTAAATCATTGTATTCTTTGGCCTTACGATAAAGGCAAAGAATACATGATAGAGTTTTATAAAGAATGCTTTGAACCGTTAGGGGTAGATGTAGTGGGTTATGAAAAATGTGCTACAGATGATCACTCACGATTATATGATATAGTTAAAAAATGGACAAAAGACCTTACGGAACAAACTATCATCCCGCATGAGGATATAAAAAATATGTATAAATTGGTAGATAGCTTTGAGTGGAAATGAAATTGACGAAATTTTTCAAAAACTAAAGAATAATGAGCCTTTCAAACAAATATTCTTTGAAAAATTAGCTACTACTAATAATCCGTATCCTTGGTTTGAAAAATTATCTAAAGAAAGATACTTGGATCCAGAGAGCAATAATAAAAACCCAATTGTGGCTGACAACACGTATACTGCACAGCAATGGCCTGCTTTAGCTTATCTTGAGAACGTTGCAACAACACTTTCCAAAAAACCTGATGACTTAATTCTCAATCGGCTAGTTGAGGTAATTGATAAGATAATTAATTTCAAAGAAAGCGGCAAAAGAATTGAAAACCCATATACCGATTACGAAATAATCAAAATTATTTTTATGTTGCCGATAGATAGGATTACCGAAAAACATGTTGACTTTCTACAAGTAGTATTAGAATCAAAATTTAGATATATGCCGATAAGCTTTATAATAAAACAAAAAGTAATTCCTCATTTAATTGAGTACAAAGCTAAAGAGTTACTTCTACAAACTCTCAAAGTAGTTCTCGATTATAAAAAAGATGAAGAGACATTTTCACGATTAGAGTTTACTTCCGTTATTGAAGATTATTGGTTATCGATAATAATACAGGAAAATGGCGACCAAATTATTGAAATTTGTGGAATATCATTAGCTAAATTAATTGCAGATGTTATGAAAACTGTTTTAGAAAAAAATGCAGATGCATTTAGTTACCTAATTATCAGAACCGTGGAAGAGAACACTCAGAATTTTGTGAAAGATAAGTATCAGTTGCAACTGGTTTATTTCTTGAGAAAAACTCTGGAACATATAGTGCCACCTGTTCAAGAGGTTGTGTTACGAGATTTTTTAAAAAGTAATGACTGTATTTTCAAAAGAGTTGGTATTCACTTAATTAACTATTTCTATGATGAATATAACGCGCTATTTTGGCAGATTAGAGATAACCCTCTTGAAACGGAACTTTTCCACGAAAGTTATGAGCTGGCTGTAAAAAATAAGACGAAAATTACTGATGGGCAAATTGATATCTATTTAAGTTGGGTAGAAGACATTAAATTATTTGCAACTGAAGATATTCATGAAGACCCTAAGCGTCATAATGAAATAGTTGCAAATGAAAAACGAAATCGTTTAGCAGCTTTAGAAGGGCTTAAAAATGAAAAAGTTAGAATCTTGGATGAAAAATACGCCAAGATTTGGCCTCACAGGAGTGAACACATTGGGTATTCTGTATGGACGGAAACATACGGGGGAATTTTAGGTATACCCGATGTTTTCCCACCTGAAGTGATTGCTAAATCTAATGCAAAACTTGTACAGTACATTTTAGAATATACTCCAAAATGTCCGATATATAAAAAACACGATCTTCTGTATAGTTTTAGGGAAATAGTGCAAAATAATCCTGAGAAATTTGTGTCAGATATATCACCTTTTTTGAATCTTGAATTTGATATTCAAGATGCATTAATAGCAGGATTTACGGATGCTTTGAAAAACGGACATCAGTTTTCTGTTAAACCAGTTCTTGAGTTTTTAAGCAGCATATTAAATCAATCCAGCAATGATGATAAAAAGTGGCAACAAACATTTTTTACTAGAAGTATAGCTGAGAGTGTTGCTGAGTTTATATATACCGGTACAAGTGATGAGAAACATTATTTTGATGACGAGGTACTTCCTCTTTGTGAATCAATGTTATTGCAAGTGATAATCAATGCTGTTGCTATAGTTACAAACAACCGAACAGATGATATAACAACATCGCATGATCCAGCCCATGTCATAACAGAGGTTTTAAACTCTCCTTTGGGCAAAGTTTATGATGCCATGATAGCCTACTCGTTGAGGTTTGCCAAAGTTAACAATAAAGACAAAGAAGAAAAATGGGTTGATTCAATCAAAGATTATTATCAAAAAGCCATCGAGGGTTTGAATCGAACTGTTGAATTTGAGATAAGTTTAGGCAAATTCTTGTCACACCTGTATTATTTAGATGAATCATGGACAACAAAGAACATAAACAAATTATTTCCTAAAGAAGAGGAAACCATATGGAGATACGGTTTTATGAGTTATCTCTTTTATTCTAGGTTTTCAAGTAAGTTGTACTGTTTGCTTAAAGAAAATGGACATTATACGAAAGCATTAGATTCTGTGGAGGATTTTTTCAAAGAGTTGCCTCGACATATTTGTATTGCATACTTGAATGATTTAGAAAAATTAGAAAAAGGGAGTCTTCTGGATGGTTTAATTACAGGTAGCAATGCAAGTTATCTGACGGGTTTTGTTGAGTTTTTTGGACATCAACATGATAACTTGGATGAAAAAATGAAAAATAAAATTAAGCCTGTATGGTCGGCAATAATCAACCACATCAAAAGTGCACCTGAAAAAATAGACGAATATAAAAAAGTTTTAGCGTATTTGTATTGTTGGCTAGACATTGTTGACGATATTGACGATGATGTTGTAGAGTGGATAAGCTATAGTAACAAATTCATAAAAGAGTTTGACTACATGTTTATCAAGCGGCTAAATAATCATGTTGAAAAAAATCCTAAGCAAGTTGCAGACATATTTTATAATTTATTATCAGAAGTTGGGTACATTCCTTTCATTCAGACAGCGGAAATAATATATCTAGTTGAGCAATTATTTAAAAACGGGCAAGAAAAAACAGCTATTAAAATTTGCAATAAATATTATAATCCCGGGGGTCATACATTTTTGATGCCTATTTTTGAAAGATATAAACAAAAGAGTTTGAACAAAGCTGAACCGTAGTTTTGTTGCGTTTTAACCAACCAATTTTTTGCTCGAGTTTGAGTCCCCCCCCTCTTTCCCACACTTATCTGACACAGGTAACCGGTTGCTTGCCTTTGCAAAAACTTTTAACTAAATATGTGGTCACTTACTGGAGTGTATGCAAGCTTGGGTTCAGATAGAAATACTCTCCAAGAACTAAGTTCATTAATTTCTCAAAAAATCAATGAAAGTAAGTTCGAGGAAGCCTTATCCCTTACTCGCAAGATTCAAAATTTAAGCATTAATTGTATGATCTCATATCACACTAGTGCCCACTTAATTAATATTGGTTGCGCCATAAAAAGCGCAGATATAGTAAAGGAAGGATTGCAGGCACTTGAAAAAGACTTTGAAAAAATTTGTGAGCACACAGAATTGATTCCTAACGCAAATTATAATCGGACAAATGCTTACCTGGTACTTTTCGGATTGGAAAATGCTAAAAACCCGCAAGCGACCCTTTTTAATAAGACAAAACTCGATACCGCACGACATTATTATAAACAAGCAATTAACACTACAGCGATCACAGCAAGGGTAATTTAGAACTATAACGTATATTGGGGAGAACCAATAGTGATGCCGTGTGTTAACCGATATAAACGCTTATGATCTTAAAATGTTGAACTCCTTAGATTGAAAATATCGATGAACAGCAAATTAGCCAAGAATTGGAACATTATCTGGACAAATATTCGAACTGTTTTATTCGCTCCCAGCAGATAAAATATTTCAAGGCCGCCATACAGGGATTACTGAGCGGGTTGGATCGTAAATCTGCTGAACCAATTGCACTACATTTTTTGGGTCAAACCCAAGTACGGGGTTGCAGAAATTCTTTAACCGCTCCAAAGGCTGGTTTGAAGCCGCAAAACAACAATACCAAACCCAACTCGCACAACAGCTCACAAACCCTGAAGGATTTTTATGCATAGACGAGAGCTGCTTGTAAAAAAAGAAAACCAATCCGCAGGCGTAGCAAGACAGTACTGCGGACAAATCGGCAAAAGAGAACTGCCAATCCGGCGTCTTTCTCAGCTACGCCTCTCCCAAAGGCCAGGGCCTAGTGGAAACCAAACTCTATTTACCCCAACTCTGGTTTGAACAAACATATGCCAAAAAACGCGACGAATGCCAAATCCCCAAAGAAACAACCTTTCAAACCAAAAACGAAATAGCCGCCCAAATGATAGATAAACTGATCTCAGAAAACCAGTTTACTGTTAGATGGGTGGGTGTGATGCCGCCTTTGGATGTGACCATGACTTCCTAGATAGACTACCCGATACAGTATACTACTTTGCCGCGGTTAGAGAAAACGAGTGTATCTATCTCTCAACCCACTGTGGATATGCCCCCAATCCGCCCGGACGGGGGAGACGGGTTAAACATCCCCGAGCACTAGAGGCACCCATACGTATCCAAGAACTCACACTTGATGAGTCTATTGTTTGGGAGCGGCGTGTTCTTGCACAAGGCACCAAAGGGCCTATACATAGCTGATATCAAATGTGTTCGGGCTCTTAGCTGCCGTAAAATTAAGCAGGTTTTGGTGCCTCTTGCGCCCATATGGGTCTATATTCGGCGCTATGAGGATGGAACACTAAAATATTTTATCAGTAATGCGCCCCAAGAGACGGATTTGGCGGTGCTTGATAGGCTGGCTACGATGCGCTGGTCAATTGAGCAATGTTTCCAAGAGTGCAAAAGCTATCTGGGTATGGGTCATTATGAAACGCGGTCTTATCCGGCTTGGCATCGTCATATGCTTTTGGTTATGGTTGCGCAGCATTTTACAGGGGTGCTTTGTGAGTCTTTTAAAAAAAAGGCTGTTTTTTTGACGTTTCCTGTGGCTTGGTATTTGGTGGCGGGGGCGCTTTGTGTTTTTTGGTTTTGGTCGGTTAGACTTATGGTGGTGGTCTATAGGTACGTCGAAATGCTGTTGCGTATCAGTCGCATCGGAAGAAAAAATTGTGTCTCATGGATGCACGCCAACCGTAACTGTAAACAGTCCACAACAACAAGTTCTGATACTGGAAAGCAGGTCTGTTGAAGACTGCCTCAAGGAATATACAGGTTTAATTGCTGATCAGCAAGCGTTTGAAGTATATTTGCGTGAGAATCCAACAAACTTGGGGACCGCCTTGGAAAATATGTCAAATACCGACTGCGATAAAACACAGTAACGTATTTTTACACCGCAAGAAAAAACTCACACCCCTGTGCTCGCTGTAGTGTTAGAATACCAACGAACAAAAATCGCACACAAACTGAAAAATGACCGCATACACAAAATACATTTCCACACCCTAAGACACTGGAAAGCCACCATGGAATACCACAAAACCAAAAACATTCTACACGTTATGAAACTACTAGGCCACAAAAGTATACAAAACACCCTTATCTACACACAATTGATAAACTTTGACGAAGATGACAACTTTCACTCAGCAACCGCTAAAACCATTCAAGAAGCTCAAAAACTGGTTGAGGCAGGTTTTGAGTTTGTTTGTGCGTTTGATGATGTAAAGTTGTTTAGAAAACGTAAGTAGACCCTATTTAAACAGGGGCCTAGAGGATTGTGGTGAGGCCGCTGGGATTTGAACCCCAACCCACATGGCGACATCGCCATCACACCCATTTTTCTTTTTTTAGACTATAGTAACCTGTTTTTGATCGAGACGCACTTTTTTGCATAGAAACTGAACATAGATAGACCTATTTGCCCTGCCAAATCTGATCAACTTTTGAGGATACACTTGATCTTTGCTATGCACGTGGTATAAACACTAAAAAAATAAGAGGACTTAAAGCTAATAAGCTTCCACAATGAATGAACAAAAACATACGAAATAAGTTGATGTCGAGGGTTGAATATACCTGTTTGCGTCTGGAGCCTTTCCTCAAAATAACGGCTCAGACTAACAAAAACGAAGAAACTATGCAACAACACAAAGAAAGCATAGAGGATATAACTTATAGGCCAACTAAAAGAAAAGAGAAGATAACAAGAACATCAATAAAAAGTAAAATAAAGCAAAATACCTCCGCATTAGCTATGCGAAGATTCACTGCATGCTTTTTGTGGCATATCAATGTTTAAAAAAGTCAAAAAAAGCCTTAACACCTAACCATAGGTTGGGGTGTGTGTTAGAAAAATTTATCATAGCTGTAAGTAGATTTGTACCCGCGGCTCCAGCACTTAAAAAAGGTATAAGCAGATCTGTGAATTTCTTTTTGCCTTCATCAGGTTTTTGCGTGTTTATTATATCACTTATTTTTTCTGCCTCTTCTTCTGTCAGGTTTTTAGAGACTTTTGTTTGTGCATCCAAAAAATGTTTGAGAAAATCCTGCAATTCACTATACCGTGCATCATTTGGGTTATAAATTATTGTACCGTTATTTTGGCCTACTGGATTTGCCGCCCCTGTTTGATTAATATACGTCTCACAATGTACGCTAGTCATATTTTGCGCCCTATTATCTAGTTCATTACCAGTTAATATTTTCTTAGGTGAAATCATTTGGTTAATATTTGGCAACAAAATCTCTTCAGTCGTACCCGAATTATATATGCGCCACAATATTGTATCAGAATATTCATCCTTTTGTTTTTCACCTTTTTCATCAGTTTTACGAAAGACATGTATCAGGTCACATTCACCTATTTTTCTAAACTGATTTATGTTTTCTACCACATGTTGAAGCCATTTTTGTGCCTTATACAAAGCATAGTAGCTATCTCCTTGAAGATAAAAAACTAAGTCATCACCATCTTCCATCATGACAATACATACACCATCATCACATTCCCAATATGCACTATAACGATAAAGAAGAGACGATTTATTGCACGCATAGAGATCAACCATAAAATCCTGTTTGATAAAAGGGGGCAAAAATGGATAACGGAAACGAATTTCACGATTCACTTTTTCAACGGTTTGCCCCTCTTCAGGCAAACTCCAATCAATATCTATAGGAAATTTTGCCGATTCATTACTTGGAAGAAGGGCAGGAATAAAAATTTGATCTAAAAATTCAAAAATAACTTTTCTCTTTTTAAGCCGGCTCAAAATAGCCCGAATTTCATCGGCATTACAGCCATTTTTTTCCATATGGCTAAAAATGGCATCTTTTGTATAAAAGCCGCATACATCAAGCTTAAAAAGGCAATTAATGCTCCTTGTTATCCATTTCGGATTCATCAACCAATCAGTAGTGGAATCCATAGGATCTTTATCTGTGCAAAAAATCACACCCAATAGGTCACAGGCATTGCGAACAATTTCACCATCTTCGTGTAAGAGATTATAGACCATACATATTTCCTCATATTCTTTTGCAGTAATATGAGATTTATCGTTCCCTAAACGCGTTATCAATTCGTCTTTTATCCTTCTCCAGATACGTGGCCATTGATTTGTTCGCAAAAGTTCATAATTAACATCATTTAAAACATTTTCAATCACTCTAAAAAGATCATCTTCATGACGTCTACGATCTTCTACACAACTGAACCGTACTATTTCATGGTGAACACATGGATACTTTGCATTATTCAGATAAAGCGGACGATTTAAATCGAACCGTTTATTTTGTTCAACTTTATTGATCACCAAAATAATCGGAGCACCTGGTGCAAAAGTTCTAACATAATGCAAATGTGGATCAGGTCGTGTCTCGGCACGGGCATCCACTACTACAAGATACAGGGTTTGTTTTGTCATAAACAGTGTTTGAGTAGATGAATAAGCCTCTTGACCACCAAAATCCCATAGCCTGAACAACCATTTTTCCTGCCCAAAAGTATGTTCTATATTTCTCAACTCAATACCTACAGTTGAGGACTCATTACCATCATGTTCATACATGTCTTTGTATTTCAGCGCTTTTGATATACAGGATTTACCTGCACAACCCTCGCCGATTATCATAACCCTAAGCTCAGCAACTGGAAAGGGCGAAACGACTCGACCTTGCCGGCTTTCTTCCTCACGAATAGTATAATATCGCCAAATAGCTAGCCAGCCTTGCTTGACAAATTCATCTGGAACATCATGAATCGAAATAGCCTGCATGGGTATGTTTAAATTTTGTAAAAAAGGCAACAAATTCGGGGGAAGCGTTTGAAATGGGTTATTATTTATCTCTAACTTCTGCAGGCTGATAAGTTCTTTTAACTCTTCAGGCAAAGTTAACAATCGATTATGGCTTATATTTAGGGTTTGAAGTTTAGCAAGTTCCTTTAACCCTTCGGGCAAACCCGACAAACCATTAGCACTTATGTTTAAGATTTGGAGACTGGTAAGATTATGCAACCAACTCGGTAAGGTCATCAAACCATTAGCACATATGTCAAGAGTTTGAAGTTTAGTAAGCGCCTTTAACCCTTCGGGCAAACCCGACAAACCATTATAGCGTATGTTTAGGGTTTGGAGGCGGGTAAGTTCCTTTAATCCCTCGGGCAAACCTGACAAACCATTAAAACTTATGTCCAGGGTTTGGAGACTAGTGAGGTTTTGCAACAAATCCGGCAAAATTGTCAACCCATTAGAACTTATGTCTAGGGTTTGGAGTTTAGTAAGCGCCTTTAACCCTTCGGGCAAACCCGACAATCTATTAGAACTCATGGTTAGGGTTTGAAGTTTAGTAAGCGCCTTTAACTCTTCGGGCAATTTTGTCAAACCATTAGAACTTATGTCTAGGGTTTGGAGATCGGTAAGATTATGCAACCAACTCGGTAAGGTCATCAAA
>JGI24705J35276_12237413_pt1 | contig 11068 bp, 9 predicted proteins | sample TergutNt197P4_FD_35276 | JGI IMG/M metagenome (IMG submission 35276)
GGGGGGGGGGCTGTTGCGGCGCGCACGGCGGTATGTGTTGCTGGTAGGGTGGGGGAGCCTGGTGTTGGGCATTTTGACGGCGCTTTTGGGATATGCGTTTCGTAACCAGCTTTTTGATGCCTTGATGGCTCCGCCGGAAACACGGGAAATCCTTGACAAGTATTGGCTGGTCACCTTGCTGACGACGCCTTTGAATTATGTGTGGGGAGTGAGTTCCGGGCTGTTCCGGGCCATCCGCCATGTTCTCGCTCCGCTTTGGGTGACCATGCTGGTTTTTGCGATCATCGTGTTGGGCACCACGGGATTGGGGCTCGGATGGTTCGGTCTGCCGAATTTCGGCTATATGGGAATTGCCTGGGCGAACTTTATCTCCGTGTTGATAGGCGCTGTGGGGAATATTCTGCTTTTGCTGCGCCTCGGGTATATGCGCCCGCGTGATACTCCACCTTGGCGTTGGATTCGACGCGGCGCCCCCTATCTTATCCGCGTGGCCTGGCCGGCCGGGCTATCCCAATTTTTGTGGCAGCTTGGGTATCTGATGATGTTTGCCATTACCGCGTCCCTCCCCTTGGGCAGCGTTGCGGCCCTGGCCGGGATGACGGCTGGCATGCGTGTGGAATCCTTATTGTTTATGCCGGCCTTTGCCTTCAATATGACGGTTTCTGTCTTGGTGGGCAACAGCCTGGGCGCAGGAGACAAGGCTGAAGCCAAGCGGCTCGCCGTTATATTCAGCGTGAGTGGTTGCGCATTCATCTCAGCGCTCACTGCCGTGATGTGGCCTTTCAGGGGCGATTTGGCGGTCTTGCTTTCGGATTCTCCGGCAGTACAGGCCCAGACGGTCTCATATCTGTTCTATAATCTGCTCTCCGCTCCTTTTACCACCAGCAGCATGATTTTCGGTGGGGTTATGATGGGGGCTGGCGCTACCCGCTATAATCTGGCCGTGTTTGCGAGCAGTTTCTGGTTTGTGCGCCTTCCTCTGGCCTGGCTGTTTGGCCATGTGCTTTGGGAGGAGGCGGCCGGAATTTTTTTGTCTATGTTGATTTCTCAGGTTGTGCAGGCCTGCGTGATGCTTTGGGTGCTGTTGCGCCTTGATTGGACACGCTTCGGCCTTGTGCGGCGCATTCAACCCTCTACAAGCACATGAACGGAAACGGTATGTCACAAGAATGTTACATGCGGATAGGCCTTGATCGCCGTGTGGAGTACGATGCGTTATGGGCCTGCTCGCCCAGCCGCTCTATAGACTATAGTCTGGTCAACCTTTGGGGATGGGCCAACCATTTCGGCCTGAGCTGGCGTTTTTCCGACGGTCTGTGCTGGATTCGGCAGATGCATCCGGTACCTTGCCAATGGGCGCCTATTGGCCCGTGGGCTTCCATTGACTGGGCAAAATTGCCGGAATTTACCGAAGGCATTGAACTGGAGCGTGTGCCTGAGGCATTGGTCACAGTCCTTGAGCAGTGCCTGCCGGGCCGAGTAAGTATCGTAGCAGACAGAAATCATTGGGAATATTTGTACGCCACCGGAGACATGGCCGACCTGCCCGGAAATCGCTACCATCGTAAGCGCAACCATGTGAACGCCTATACCAAAACCTACGGCGAGCCGGATTATCGTCCGCTGGATACGGATGTTATTGAGGATATCCTGACCCTGAGCGAAGAATGGTGCCGCTGGCACGAATGTGCGGATTCCCCAGCCTTGGCCGCGGAAAATGAGGCCATCAATCATGTCATCTCGCATTGGGGGGTTTTTCCCCACCTGCTCGGGGGGGCGCTGTATGCTGAGGGAAAAATTGTGGCCTTTGCCGTGGGTGAGGAGCTTGATCCCGGCATGGTGGGCGTACATTTCGAGAAAGGAAGACACGGGTACAGGGGCGTGTACCAGATGGTCAGTTGCTGCTTTGCGCGCGGACAGAAACCGGAGATTACGCTGCTCAACCGCGCCCAGGACCTCGGCGAAGAAGGATTGCGCCAAGCCAAGCTGAGCTATCTGCCCGTAGATTTCTTGCGTAAATATACAGTGCGGGTCCTGCCCGGATAGCCTCTGAAACAACGCCTATCCCCTTTAACGTGCGTCTGAGACTTCAACATCGCCCTTCAAAAATCAGGAACATGCGATAGCCTTGGGTATCATGGCAATAAGTTTGCGAGGCATACAACAACGCTGGTGAAGCTCATGTCAGATTGGGAACCAAATCTATATTTGAAATTCGATAGGGAAAGGACGCAGCCGTCCATTGATCTAAGCATGAAAATCCTGACGGTTCGTCCTCGGCGGATGATCGACATTGGCTGCGGCCCAGGCAACAGCACGAACGTGCTGAAAGTCCGATGGCCACAGGCCGAGATCATAGGCTTGGACAGTTCAAATGCCATGATTGCCGAGGCAAGGGCGAAATATCCGATGATTGAATGGCTGTGCGCAGATGCTTCAGGCGACTTAACACAACTGGGCAAGTTTGATCTTGTTTTTTCCAATGCTGCCATACAGTGGATGCCACGCCATGAGCAGCTGCTGCGAAAGCTGTTCAATATGCTGAACGCGGGTGGGATGTTGGCTATTCAGGTGCCAAACACAGAACGTATGCCCGTTTATATTGAATTGGGCAAGCTGGCGGCATCTGACAAATGGAAGGGCAGATTTGCCGAGGTCGCTGGCGTGCATTCCATGCATGACGCAAGTTTTTATTACGATATCATTTGCGGGCTGTCCGACGAGGTTGATTTGTGGGAGACTCGATATTTTCATGTGATGAACACCCATGCGGACATTGTGAAGTGGTACAGTAGCACCGGGTTGAAGCCGTATCTGGATTGTTTGAAAGATGACGCACCTCGCGCCGAATTCCAGATGGATTTTGAGAACGCCCTCCGTGGCGCTTACCCGGTTCAGGCGGATGGCAGGGTCTTATTCCCGTTTACGAGGATATTTTTTACGCTCAAAAGAGATGACGCGGCGAAATCACGCCTCCCTCTCCATTTCAAAACACTAACATCCGATTGATCGCGGCACCGCGTTGTATTCCCTCTTGCCAAGCCGGGCAAAAAGATATAGTTATTCATGTTCCGCATACATGAGGTGTATCATGAAAGAGAAAATTCATCCTAAAGTGTACAAGGCCCAAATTTCCTGCGCCTGCGGCAATCAGGTGGAAGCGCTTTCCACCAGGGGCGAGAAGGTGCATGTGGAAATTTGTTCAGCCTGTCATCCATTTTTTACCGGTAAGCAGCGTTTTGTGGATACAGCGGGCCGCATTGACCGCTTCCGCAAGAAATACGCTAAGTTTGATAAATAACCGCTTCTTCTTTTTTGACTGCATCGATCCTCCCCGGATAGCCCGAGGAGGATTTTGCGCTTATCGCCGGGTAAGTAATTTTATGATGCTTTTTCTTCTCTCTGTATGCGTCCGTCTTACTGGCGCGGCCAAGGTGCCGCTTGTAGGCGGACAGGCGGTCATGGAGGGTGTGATGATGCGCCACGGCGGCGTCTATGCCCTGGCGGTGCGTCATCCGGACGGCACGATTGTGGCGGAACGACGGCCTTGGTTTTCGCTTACCCATTCGTCTTTTCTGTCCAAGCCCTTTGTGCGCGGTTTTCCCATGCTCATTGAAACTCTCGTCAACGGCATCAAGGCGCTCAACCGCTCCGCTCAGCAGGGAGCCGAGGGTACGGGCGACGAGATCCAGGGCTGGCAGCTCGCATTGACGCTGTTTTTGGCGCTGGCCTTGGCGATTGGCCTGTTTGTGGTGACGCCGCACCTTATGTCCATAGGCATGGACTGGCTGCAGCTGGGCGGCGGCGTGGAAGGTCTGAGTTTTCATTTGTGGGACGGGCTTTTTAAGTTTCTAATTTTTATTGGATATATTTTTTGTATTTCCTTTGTGCCGGACATCCGCCGCGTGTTCCAGTACCACGGGGCGGAACACAAGGTGATCCGAGCCTTCGAGGCAGACGGGGAAATCTCGGCTGGCGAGGCCGTGCGCTACAGTCGTCTGCATCCGCGTTGCGGTACGACTTTTTTGCTTTTTGTGTTGTCTATCTCCATTATTCTGCATGCCGTACTGGTGCCGTTGCTCTTTGTCTTCTGGGCGCCGGAAAGCGCCGTCGTCAAGCACGCGGTGACCATAGTTTTTAAACTGGTACTCATGATCCCGATCAGTACTCTGGCGTATGAGCTTATCCGTTACGCGGCTGGTCTGGGCGACACTTGGGCGGGGGCTGTGCTGCGCGCGCCGGGCATGCTTTTGCAATTGCTTACTACCTACGAACCGGACAAGGCGCAAATCGAGGTGGCTGTGGTAGCCCTGGCCGAGGCGCTCGGTGAGGAGCTGCCGGAACGTCTGCGCGCGCCCGTATACCAGCCTATGAAGTCCAATGCGGCTGGACAGATCAGGTAGCAGGACGGGAAGGACGGCATCGGAGGCATCATGTTCGCCAAGCTTGAAGGATTGGAACGTAACTATGCGGATCTGGAAGCGCAGTTGGCGGAGCCTGAGGTGTTCGGCGATCAGGAACGCTACCGTAAGTTGACCAAGGCGCATGCTGATCTGCGCGAGGTGGTGGGTTTGTTCCGCAAACATCGTGAGGCGCGAGAAGCATTGGAGGAGAACCGCCAGCTTCTGAACGATGCGGATCCGGAACTGCGTGCCATGGCGCAGGAAGAATGCTGCCAGATTGAGGAAGAACTGCCCAGGCTGGAACAGGAACTCAAGGTGCTGCTGTTACCTGCGGATCCTTTGGATGCCAAGAATACCATCCTCGAAATCCGCGCCGGTACCGGCGGTGAGGAGGCCGCGTTGTTCGGGGCGGATCTGCTGCGTATGTATATGCGTTATGCGGAAAACATGGGATGGAAGACGGAGTTGCTCAGTGAATCGCCTTCGGAAACTGGCGGCTATAAGGAAGTTATCATTTTGATCAGCGGGAGTAAGGTTTACAGCCGTCTGAAGTTTGAAGCCGGAACGCATCGCGTGCAGCGCGTGCCCACCACAGAAACCCAGGGCCGCATTCATACTTCGGCGGCCACTGTGGCGGTTATGCCTGAAGCCGAGGACGTGGACGCGGACATCCGGCCGGACGATCTGCGCATCGACGTGTACCGCGCGTCCGGCGCCGGCGGTCAGCATGTGAACAAAACCGAGTCTGCGGTGCGTATTACGCACATTCCCACGGGTATTGTAGTCACCTGCCAGGATGAGAAATCACAGCACAAGAACAAGGCCAGAGCCATGAAAGTACTGGCTTCGCGCATTTTGCAGGCCGAGCAGGAGCGCCAGAATTCGGAAATGGCAGCAGATCGCAAAGCGCAAGTCGGTTCCGGTGACCGTTCGGAACGTATTCGTACCTATAATTTCCCGCAGGGACGCTGTACTGATCACCGCGTCAACCTGACTCTGTATTCGCTTGACAAGATTATGCTTGGTGAAATCCAGCCGCTGGTGGATGCACTGACCTCCCATGCCCAAGCCGAGGCCTTGCGCGTCCAAAGCGATATTTGATACGTTACCTTTTGCTGGTCAGGATGAGTTCCTTGCGGCGCTGGCGCGCCACTTCCTGCAAATCCGTCACCGGGTCGCTTTCATCTACAATTTCTTGCCCAAGAATTTCTTCGAGTACATCTTCCAGGCTGACCACACCTGCCAGACCGCCGAATTCGTCCAAGACCGCGAACAGGTGTGTTCGTGAATTCAGAAACTTCTTGAGCAGCTCGTGCAGCGGCATGCTTTCCAGCACAAAATGAATGGGGCGCATCAGTTCGCCCAAGATATGCTTTTTATCGCCCGAGGCTATATGTTGGCCCAGAGTGCGGCGGCTCACAATACCAACCAAATCTTCATTGTTCTCGGCGTAGAGTGGAATACGGCTGAAGTTCCACAGACCGTGAGTGGTATAGGTTTCTTCCAGCGGCATAGTGACAGGTAGAGAGAAGATTACGGTGCGCGGGGTCATGATGTCGTGTACCCGTTTTTGATCAAGGGCCAGAATGTTGCTGATGATTACCTCCTCGGTCGGACGTATGCTGCCTTCCTTGCGGGACAGACTGACAATGGCCATGATATCGGCTTCCGTTGTCAGGGCATGTTGAGATTTCCCGGGTAGCAACAAGTGGTTGAGCAACCCGAGAAACCAGATAATAGGCGTGAAAAGGCGCGTCAACAAATGGAGTGGCATGGCCAGAGGCGGCGCGAGGGGATTAGCGTATACGACCCCGAGGGTTTTCGGGATGATTTCACCAACGGTCAGGATTAAAAAGGAGAAGACGGCCACAAAAGCGGACATGTATTCCGGGCCGAGTACGCTGGTGGCTGCTGCTCCCGCAATAACGGAACCTGCGGTGCTGACCAGGGTATTGAGCGTGACCACTGCTGCAATAGGTTTATCCACATGGCTGCGCAGCGCATGCAGCAATTCGCCGGAGCGCCGTCCATTTTCACGCAGGCGTTCTATACTGCTCCAAGGTACGGCATACAGCGCGGCTTCAGTGAGGGAGCAGAAACTGCAAATCCCTACAGCGCACACAACAATGCATATCAGCATCAGCATGAAAATCCCCTTGCTTTTCAAATACGGGCACATAGAGTATAGCTTGAACCCATGCAAGCTGACAATCATTCCCATAGCGGCAAGGCGCACACTCTTTCGCGCAAGCTTCAGTCAAACCGGAATCCGGATGCATCAGTGCGGGATATTCTGTTTGACCGTGATGGCACGTTGATCGAGGACAGAAACTATCTGTCCGATCCTAACCAGATAGTGCTTTTGTCTGGTGTTACGCAGGCCCTGCACCACCTCGCGCAGGCGGGTTGCCGTTTATTCGTGGTCAGCAACCAATCCGGCGTGGGGCGCGGGTATTGCAGCCTGGAAAACGTCCATGCCTGCAACCTGCGGTTGGTACAGCTTTTGGCAGCGCACAACGTGCATTTCACAGATATGCTGCTGTGCCCCCACAGCCCGGAAGAAGGCTGCGCCTGCCGCAAGCCTCAGACAGGCATGTGGGACCTGTTGCGCAGACGATACGGGCTTCATGCAGCCCACACGGCCATGATTGGCGATAAGGGCGACGATGTGCGTTTTGGTCGTGCGGCCGGGCTGCATACCGTTCTTGTGTTGACCGGAAAAGGCCGCGACCAGGCGCTTAAGCTCGGTTTGCCGCTGCCGGACGCGGGATTTTGGTCTCCACCTCCCCCGCCACCTCCGGACTGGCCACACGCCGTAGCCGTGGATCTCGCGGCTGCCGTGGATTTTTTAGCAATGGCATCTGCACGTTGAAAGTGTTCAACGCGATATACCTTGAAAAGTATTACATTATGGAACTTACAGACTGCGACGACTTTTGGTCTTGCAGGACAAAACGCGAGGCAATTTCTTCGAACTTAGCCTGGTGCCGGTAAAAAATTTCAACGATGTCGGGATCGAAACGTATTCCCTTCTGCTCCATGATAAAGCGTACGGCATCTTCGTGGCGCTGCGCTTTTTTGTACACACGCGACGAAACAATGGCATCGTATACATCCGCAATAGCCATCAGGCGTGCGGAGAGGGGGATTTCGGTTCCCTTGAGTCCTCTGGGATAGCCGCTTCCATCCCAGCATTCATGGTGTCCCCCGGCGATTTCGGCCGCATGCATCAGGAACATGTTCGATTTCTGAACTTTTTGCAGTTTTTTGATGATACCTTCCCCGTAAAAAGTATGTTGTTTCATAATTTCAAATTCTTCTAGGGTGAGTTTGCCGGGTTTCAGCAGGATGTTGTCGGGGACACCCACTTTGCCGATATCGTGCAATATGGCGGCCCTGCCGAGTTCTGTTATTACTTCGCGGCTGGAAAAGTATTTGTGTAATTTCTGTGCCCGTATGTGTTCGGCCAAGATTTTTATGTATTTGGAGACACGTGCAATGTGATCGCCTGTTTCAAGATCGCGCGTCTCCGCCAGACTGGCCATGCCCCTGAGAAACAAAAATCTGGTGCGGTTGAGTTCGTGATTTTTTTGCTCGGTTTCGGCAATGCGCCAGCATAAATTGGCAACCATCTGATCCAGGGCCGCAGCCAATTGGCCCAGTTCGTCCTTCCTGGCAAGTTTGAAGTTCTGATTCAAATCGCCGGCTGCCACCAGTGCAGCCTTGTCCGCCATCAGCTCCAACGGCTGGGCAATACTTTTCTTGATGCGATACCCGATGCTCCCTCCGAGAATAAGAGCCACAAGAAGGCCGACCAGACTGAATATCTGGCCGCGCTGGTATATGAGCGCGATCTCCGCAGTTCGCGTTTCTGCTTCCGTGTCCATGGCTGCGGCCAAGGTAAGCATAGCGTCATCCACTGCATCGACTTGAGTACGTATGGCTAAAATTTTCTTGAATAATTCGTCAGGAGGCATTTCGCGGAACTGCTCTATGAAGTGTTTTTGCGAGATAATAATGTCATCCAGAACAGCTCGTGTTTTTATGAGTAAGGAGACATGCTCCTGCTTGGAAATGGACGATGCAACCTTATTTAATTCGTCATATGTTGTTGAGATCAAACTAAAAAATCTTTTTCTGTATGTTTCCTGCAACTCAGGGCTTGGAGCCAAGATCATATTGCGCAAAGCCCGTGATGCGGAGATGAGGGATATATCCGCGCCTTTGGCGGCATCAAGGGCCTTCAGATTGACAGCGTATACATCGGCGGCTTTGTCGCGCATGGCCGACAATTGCTGTATGCCTATTAATGCGACCGCAATAAGGCAAAACAACATCACAGCGCTAACAAGGGTAATTTTTGTCCCGACTTTCTGGTTGGCGAAATAGTGCATAGTTTTTCTCGCAGTCTCCGTGCGCTTCATGGATGTCCGGATATGCTTTTCAGAGACGATTGCAGAGACCCACTTCTGGAGAGTTGCTTTTGTTGAATATTATCGACAAATTTTTGGTTAGCATAATCCTTTTCGGTGGGTGCGGGGAGAGGGGCAACCCAGCCGTTTCCGGCGATAAGTTCGCGGTACAGGACGAAGTGGTCTGCGCACATGCGTTCTTCGGATACGGAAGCCAGCGCGTTCTTGCCGCCCTGCACAAGGGTTTTCGCCAGGTTGGGGTCGCGGATGATACGTAGAATGGCGGACGCCAGCGCTTGGGGATTGTTCGGCGCTACAAGTAACACGTTTTCCTTATTCCGGACCAGTTCGAGCGCGGCGGGCAGGGCCGGGCAGATGACAGGCAGCCCCGCAGCCCAGCCGCTGGCCAATCCCGGCGCATAGACCAGTTCTCCGGGCGGCAGGACAAGCATCTTGCAATGCGGGAGCACTTCGCACAACTCCTGTTCACCTAGAATGGCAAGACGATCCAGTACACCGAGTTTTTGCGCCTCGTCGAGAAGAAAGTGGAACATGGAGCCCGAACCTACAAGGCGTACTTCCCAAGGAGGCAAATCTTCCACTTGCCAGAGTGCCGCCATGGCATGAATCAGAGATGCCTGCCCGGATTTTTCTGTCAGTGCTCCGGGCATACAGATGGCGATGCGGCCATTGCGTTGTTCCCCGCGTTCGGAATAGCCATGGTAGCCGGTACCGGGGGGGATGTTCCGGAATTTTTCAGGCGGGTTCCCGCTCTCCTGCTGCACGAGGCTGGCGATCGCGGAGCTGCCGCATACAATGCAATCCGCCGCTGCGTAGCTTTTTTGAAGCAGAGGGTGGCGCATTCTGGGAGTAAAAAAATGGGTATGCATTATTATCGTTTGTTCGGGTTTGCGCCGTGCAGCCAACAAATAGGCGAGTGCGGCCGCCTGCCCTCCGAAACTTTGCAGTATGATCCTGCGGTGTTTACGCAAGTGTAGCCAGATGCGCAGCAGGGAGACAGGATGAAAAGGCCAGCCGCTTCCCAGAGCCAGCAGCGGCAGACCCTCTGCTGCGGCGCTATCGGCCAGGAGAGAATTTTTGCGGCAGATGAGCAACGGGATGAAGAAGTCTGTCTGAGCCAGGGCACGCAGCAATACCAGGATGCGTTCCTGCGAAGGATCCGCCTGGGGATGGAGGTCAAGCAGCACAACGAACATTTGGACACCTGCGCCTGCATGCCGCCGGGGCATGGACGTTATTTGCCATTTATGGAGAGGCTACAAGGGAGTCCCTTCCCGTAGTAACGCTTCCCGCAGGGTCCGTCGCAGAAGCGTTGCCACCGGGCCGGCTTGCCCGTTGTTGATGGGACGTCCCTCGTAGCTGGTAATGGGAACACAGCCCGGGGAAGTGCCGAAGAGCAAAAACTCCTGTGCGCTGTATATTTCCCCTTCCGGCACGGGGCGTGTGCTCACAGGCATATGCGTCTTGGCCAGTTCCAGGGCTTTGAGCACAGTTGTTCCTGGCAGCGCATGGGTGAATTCCGGCACCACCAGCACGCCCTGTGCATCTACAAGAGCCACGTTGGCGATAGCTGATTCTGCCAGATTGCCTTTGTCGTCAAAGGAAAGGGGAACGTCAAAACCCCGCTGACGCGCCTCTTCCGTCATCAGTACATTAGGTAGATAGTTGGTGTTTTTGATGCGCGCAAGGTAGCTCTGCCGTGCCGGTATGGAGCTGCGGCAGGCGCTGAAGCCTTTCGTGTAGGTTTTTTCCGGTAGCTCAGAGGAATGCATGGCGATGATATACAGGCTTGAAACAGGGCATTCCATCGGAGAAATGCCGAACCCCCCCGGCCCGCGGCCAAGCAGGATGCGCAGAGAACCCTGCTCCGTCCCGCTGGCGCGCGCTACGTCCAGAATCAGACTGCGCAAGTCTTCCCACGGGCAAGGCGGAGCAAGCCGCAGAGCACTTGCCGAGTTGCGTAGGCGTTCGAGATGGGCATCGAGCAGCAGTACGCGCCGGCTGTGGTAAGATACAGTTTCAAATACGCCGTCGCCTCGATGACAGAGGTGGTCGTCCAGCGGGATCAGCAGAAGTTTCGGTTCCTTGCAAATAGCGCCTACCCGGTAGTCAAAAAAGGCCAGAATTTTCGCTGTACCCGGGCGGGGCGCGTTCAGCAGGCGTTCAAGATAGTCGCTTGCGTCCAGTACGTCCATGCGCATCTCCCCTTCACCCCGCCCGCGAGGGCGAGGG
>JGI24705J35276_12237410_pt1 | contig 11061 bp, 6 predicted proteins | sample TergutNt197P4_FD_35276 | JGI IMG/M metagenome (IMG submission 35276)
GGCGGCACGGGCGAGCGTTTTGCACAGCCTGCAACCGTTGGCGTGATCTACATGCTGAAACTCGGTCACATGGTGGACGACAAGATGCATGCGCGTTCCATCGGTCCGTATTCGCTCATCACGCAGCAACCCCTTGGCGGGAAAGCGCAGTTCGGGGGTCAGCGTTTTGGGGAAATGGAAGTCTGGGCGCTCGAAGCGTTCGGCGCAGCCAACATCCTTCAGGAAATCATCACCGTCAAATCCGACGACGTGGTGGGGCGTGCCAAAACCTACGAAGCGATTGTCAAAGGCGACCCGATGCCCACACCGGGCGTACCCGAGTCGTTCAATGTATTGTTGCACGAAATGAGGGGATTGGGATTGAGTATCAATCTTGTGTAAATTGTAATTGTTTCATTTTCAAAAAATAAATATCATGTACAAGGAAGATGTTGAATTAGAAGACGATAGTGTGTTCTATTGGGAAGATATCGAAGACGAAACGTGGGAAGACATTCGAAAAGAGGCAGCAGAAACCGGTGAAAGTCCGGATGCAATTGCCGAACGGTTCGTAAACAAAATGAACGAGTTATTGGCGAACGTGCAATTGCCGCCTGCAATCAAGGCTGCACGGCGGTTATGCTGTATAGATAGAGATGCAGATTACGGTTATAAAGTAGTCGTTTGAACCAAAATGAAAAAAAATCGGAACAGGGATATTTTTTTGGATGCTAATGTAATTTGTGATTACGTTTTGATGAGAAAACATCATACGAGGAATGCAAATGCTATTATTGAAAATGCACAAAAGTTATTTCTAACGTTGCATGTTTCTTCTTATTCATTTGCTATTGCATATCATTTCATGCGGCGCCAAAAAAACATCTCACACATTGTTGCTTTAGACATATTGGGTAATTTGTTCCGAAAAGTTAAATGTATTTCTGTGGACGGTAACATCGTTCAACAAGCCATGAAATCAGGCTTTCAGGATTATGAAGACGCCATACAATATGGTTGTGCTTTGGCAATCCCAGATTGTGAATTTATCATCACACGAGATACAAAAGACTTTGCACTAAGCGATGTGCCTGTGATAATACCGCAGACTTTCATACGTCGCTATTTGTAATTTAGAAAAGTCCATTTATTGACCTAAAAATCATTTAGATAAGATGTCATTCAGAAAAGATAACAAAGCAAAAAGTACGTTTAAAAAGATAACGATTGGTTTAGCCTCACCTGAGGAAATCCTCGAACGTTCGAGCGGCGAGGTACTGAAGCCCGAAACCATCAATTACCGCACGTATAAACCTGAACGCGACGGTTTGTTCTGCGAGCGGATTTTCGGTCCCATCAAGGACTACGAGTGCCATTGCGGCAAGTACAAGCGCATCCGCTACAAGGGGATTGTGTGCGACCGTTGCGGTGTGGAAGTTACCGAAAAGAAAGTACGCCGTGAGCGCATGGGGCATATTCAACTCACTGTACCTGTGGCTCATATATGGTATTTTCGTTCGTTGCCCAACAAAATGGGGTATTTACTTGGATTGCCCTCTAAAAAATTGGACGCCATTATCTATTACGAACGTTACGTAGTGATACAACCCGGCGTGAAGGCTGCCGACGGCGTGAAAATGATGGATTTCCTTACGGAAGAAGATTATCTTGACATTATGGAAAGCCTGCCGAAGGAAAACCAGATGTTAGATGACACCGACCCCAACAAATTCATCGCCGATATGGGCGCCGACGCGCTTTGGAAGGTTCTGAGCCGTCTGAACCTCGACGAATTATCATACGAACTTCGACATAAGGCAAACATCGAAACATCGCAGCAACGCAAGGCGGATGCGCTGAAACGTTTGCAGGTGGTTGAGGCTTTCCGCGAGTCCGGCAAAGTAAACCACCCTGAATGGATGATTTTGAAAGTAATTCCCGTTATTCCACCCGAACTGCGTCCGTTGGTTCCGTTGGACGGCGGGCGTTTTGCCACATCTGACCTCAACGACCTCTACCGTCGTGTGATTATCCGCAACAACCGTCTCAAAAGACTGATGGAAATCAAAGCGCCCGAAGTGATTTTGCGTAACGAAAAACGTATGTTGCAAGAAGCGGTTGACTCGCTGTTCGACAATTCGCGCAAGGCAAACGCCGTAAAAACCGACGCCAACCGTCCGCTGAAATCATTGAGCGACAGCCTGAAAGGTAAACAGGGACGTTTCCGTCAGAATTTGCTCGGTAAACGTGTGGATTACTCGGCGCGGTCGGTCATTGTGGTAGGTCCGGATTTGCAACTTCACGAGTGCGGTTTGCCCAAAGAAATGGCTGCCGAACTTTATAAGCCGTTTGTTATCAGAAAATTAATAGAAAGGGGTATCGTCAAAACGGTCAAATCGGCAAAAAAGATTGTTGACCGCAAAGACCCCGCCGTTTGGGATATTCTCGAAAATGTTCTGAAAGGACATCCTGTGTTGCTGAACCGCGCACCGACGCTGCACCGTCTCGGTATTCAGGCATTCCAGCCAAAACTCATCGAAGGAAAGGCAATTCAATTGCACCCGCTCGTGTGTACCGCATTTAACGCAGACTTCGACGGCGACCAGATGGCTGTACACCTCCCGCTTGGCAACGCAGCAATTTTGGAAGCGCAACTTTTGATGCTTGCTTCACACAATATTTTAAATCCTGCAAACGGCGCGCCTATTGCTGTTCCATCGCAGGATATGGTACTTGGGCTCTATTATATGACCAAAGAACGCAAAAGTACGCCCGACCAGAAAGTGAAAGGCGAAGGATTGGTTTTCTATTCGCCTGAAGAAGTGAATATTGCGTATAATGAAAAACGAGCCGACCTTCACGCCATTGTGAAAGTACGCACACAAACGCTCGAAAACGGAAATCCCATAATCAAAATCATCGAAACTACCGTCGGTCGAATTCTTTTTAACGAAGTGGTTCCGGCAGAAGTGGGTTACATCAACGAAGTTTTAAATAAAAAATCGTTACGCGACATCATCGGTAAAGTGTTGAAAATGACCGGAACAGCCCGTACCTCACAATTCTTGGACGACATCAAACATTTGGGTTATCAAATGGCGTTCGAGGGCGGTTTGTCGTTCAATCTTGCCGACGTCATTATTCCCAAAGAAAAGGAAAAATTGGTGAAAGAGGGTTACGAGCAGGTTGAAGAAGTGATGAACAATTACAATATGGGCTTCATTACCAACAACGAACGTTACAATCAGATTATTGACATTTGGACGCACACCAATAATTACCTGACCAGAATTATCAAAGACCAGTTGACCGCTGACAATCAGGGTTTCAACGCAGTTTATATGATGCTTGACTCCGGTGCGCGCGGTTCGCAGGAACAGATACGGCAGTTGTCGGGAATGCGCGGTTTGATGAACAAACCGAAAAAATCAAGTTCCGGAGGTCCTGATATTATCGAAACCCCGATTTTAGCAAACTTTAAGGAAGGTTTGTCGGTTTTGGAATATTTTATTTCGACGCACGGCGCACGTAAAGGTTTGGCGGATACAGCTTTGAAAACTGCCGATGCAGGGTATCTTACCCGTCGCTTGGTGGATGTGTCGCACGACGTGATTGTTTCGGAAACAGATTGCGGCACGCTTCGCGGACTTTCGGCAACAGCCAACAAAAACAACGACGAAGTAGTTCAGTCGCTTTATGATAAAATACTGGGACGTACTACGGTACACGATATTTTTCATCCGCTTACCGGCGAACTGATTATCGCTTCGGGCGAAGAAATTATCGAAGATATTGCGCAAGTGATTGAAGAGTCGCCGATTGAGCAGGTTGAAATCCGTTCGATGCTGACCTGCGAGTCGAAGAAAGGCGTGTGCGCGAAATGTTACGGTCGCAACCTCGCTACGGGACGTATGGTTCAGTTAGGCGAGACGGTTGGCGTAATAGCCGCGCAATCCATCGGCGAACCGGGCACACAGTTAACGCTCCGCACGTTCCACGTTGGGGGCGCTGTGGGAAGCGTCAGCAGCGAGGCAAACAAAATCATCGCGCGTTACGACGGTATCGTGCAAATTGATGAATTACGAACCATTGAGCGCGAAAACAGCAAGGGCGAAACCGAGTCCATCGTGCTTGGTCGCGCCGCTGAACTGCATATCATTGACAAAAATACGGAAATCACGCTCACCACGCAAAACGTTCCATACGGTTCGCAACTGTTCATTAAAAACGGTGATGAAGTGCACAAAGGACAACTTCTTTGCCAGTGGGATCAATTCAGTGCTGTGATTATTTCCGAAGTTTCGGGAAAAATATCATTCGAAAATCTTCAGGAGGGAGTTACTTTCCGCGAAGAGTTCGACGACCAGACCGGTTTTAGTGAAAAGGTAGTGATTGAGTCGCGCGACAAACAGAAAAACCCTGCCATTCGAGTTATGGGCGACGACAAGACAGTTATTTCGTCGTACAATCTTCCTGTAGGCGCTCATATTCATGTGAAGGACAAAGAGCGCGTATCTGCAGGCGATATTTTGGTAAAGATACCCCGCGCCATCGCTAAATCAGCGAGCGACATTACCGGTGGGGGAGGTCTACCTCGCGTTACCGAGTTATTCGAAGCGCGTAACCCGTCGAACCCCGCCGTGGTTTCCGAAATTGACGGTGAAGTATCGTTTGGTAAAGTGAAACGCGGTAATCGTGAAATTTTCATAACCTCGAAAAGCAGCGAACAGAAAAAGTACATGGTACCGCTCAGCAGGCAGATATTGGTTCAGGAAAACGACTATGTGAAAGCCGGCGCACCGCTTTCGGACGGAGCCATCACACCGTCGGATATCCTTGCCATCAAAGGTCCCACCAAGGTTCAGGAATACATCGTGAACGAAATACAGGAAGTTTACCGCCGTCAGGGTGTGAAAATCAATGATAAGCATTTTGAAGTTATCGTTCGACAAATGATGCGCAAGGTAGAAGTGGTTGATCCGGGCGACACCCGTTTCCTTGAAGGGCAAGTGGTGGACAAATGGGAGTTCATGAACGAAAACGACTCCATCTACGGCACAAAAGTAGTAACGGCTGAAGGCGACTCGTCGCTCCGCCCCGGACAAATCATCACGGTGCGCAAACTCCGCGACGAAAATTCGGTGCTGAAACGTCGCGACGCCAGAGTGATTGAAGCCCGCGACGTGGTTCCCGCTACATCCTACCAGATACTTCAGGGGATTACCCGCGCTGCGCTGCAAACGCAGAGTTTTCTCTCGGCGGCTTCCTTTCAGGAAACCACCAAGGTACTCAACGAAGCGGCCATCTACGGAAAAACTGACTATTTAGACGGTCTCAAAGAAAACGTACTCGTGGGACATCAAATCCCCGCCGGTACCGGTCTTCGCAACTATCAAAAGATTGTGGTCGGTTCGATGGAAGATTATGAAAAGTTGAAATCCGCGAAAGCGTATAGCGTTGAAGAAGAAGCAGAGGTGTAAAGCACAGTTTTCATAAAATGAAAAGCCCGAAATTTGAAGAGATTTCGGGCTTTTTCGTGTGAAAATTTCGTTTATCGTGTTCCTAAGGTGATTCGAATGGTGATGCATCAGCAGCATTTACTGCATTAACTATTTTAGTAAGTTTAGTTTGGTCAATAGTAACCGGACCACCCACTGAACCAGGATCTGCTTGACCCATTTCACTATTGTTTGCGTTGTAAGGAACATGTAATTTCGAAATATCATACTTAAAAATGGTCTTTATCCACATAACAGCAGCTATATAACAGCCGAGATTATTTAGATGAGTACCGTCACGGGTAAGAATGTCGCCGAAACCATCAGGATCATTTCTCCGAGCGTTTTGAATGGCAGTACCCACAGGGATGATAAAATCAAAAGCGGGGTTAGATACGATCTTCTCTTGAACAGCATTGCAAATCGCCTCATACATGGTGCGTTGATTATTACCGTAGTTGGATAGACCACTATAACCGCTCGCATAAGCCCATGTCATGTGCCAGCCTAATTTAAAATTCTGATGTCCCCATTTGTTGTAATATTCAGTTTTTACAAAATTAATCAAGTCAACGAGGTCTTGGTTATATGTTGCAGGCTGACCAGAAGTCGAACTTTCTTGTTGCAGCGTAATCACATCCCATTCACTCTCTTGGATCAATGATTTTAGCGTAAAAGTAGGAGGTGTAGGCGAACAATCGTATCCTTTAGGTATGAAATACATCCTTCGATATGCGATACTGTTATTTTTTGCATTTGCAGCATGGTTTTGCAAAGACGATCCGGCTATAAAAGCGTTGACAAGCATCGTTTTGTCGGTTGAAGACGGTAATCCAAGATCAGTTAACAAATCGTATGTATAAAGCATTGCACACTGCGAATAACTGTTTCCGATCGCTAATACCTTAATTCCATTTTTATATGGATCAGGGGGTGTGGGCTTAACGCTAACTGTATAATGTTTGTTGCGAAGAACAGGAATAATAACATCTCCCTTCTTAAGTTCAACGGGATAAGGAGTAGTAATCTGCTTACCGTCAACCGTACCATTAACTAAAAATTTTGTGGAATTTTCGGTGGTCGTTGCATTATTTTCAGCAATATAAAAAACCAGTGGATTGGGCAGAGTTGACGACGTATATGTGTATGTTGTTCTACCGACGTCTGTTGGTATATCGGGTGATGCTAATTGATTTCCATTGAAAAGATTTTCGTCAAAAACAAATCCTTGATTAAGTGTATTTTGTACAGTTACCGATGTAATCTGGAAACCGTTTTCGGGAATGATTTCAACTTTTGCAACCACAAAATTAAGCTTAATGGTAGCACTGAAATTGTTAACCTCACCTTTGCCGCTCATCAGTAAAGGGAAATTGGGTGCAGTGGTAAAATTGGCAGTGAGCGACAATAGTTTCGAAACAGTCGGAACAGTTGATAAAGTTACCTCTTTCAGATTGTCGTCAGGATTGGCAATCGCATATAACCATCTGATTGATCTGGAAGCTAACAGTTCAATTCCGGAGGACGACGGATTGTCTTTGCGAAAAATTTGTATTACATCTCCTTCGGCATCTACTCCAAAGAGGATAACTCCATTGATTTCTTTTTCTTCGTTACTTGCAGTTGATTTTAACAAAGAAGACGACAAAGATTGGGTAGATAAAAAGACGATTATCTGACAATCCTCGTCACCCTCAGGCATAGGAGTTTTCTTACATCCCCCAAAGTTGAAAGTGATGAGTACAAGAAACAGTATGGTAACGCTATTTCGAATGTATTTGTGCATTTTCGACGATTTGATATCTTTTCTGTGAGGATTATTTTCTAAGGTATAATCTGAAGATCGGTATTTATATCGGTCCAATCCGGAGTTTTAACGGTTATGATTCCAATACCATCTTCTTTCGGACCGACGGTAACCTTATAATAAATGTTGCGTCTAATTGGGATAATGCTCGCATCCTGTTTCAGTTCCAAATTAAAACCAGGGCTGATCGCTTTACCATCAATTGTACCATTGATGACAAATTTTGTTGTGTTGCTACCCGATGTTGTTGCATTGTTTTCAGCAACATAAAAAATCCATGATGCTTGCGGCGCATTGACTGCCGGATAATTCACTCTGCTTACACCGGTCGGTAATGACGGCGCTGGTAAGGGAGTAATTTTATCGAAAACATTTTCGTCAAAAACATATACCCGATCAGGAGTGGTATTCACTGTAACCGACGTCATTACGAAACCATCGCCTTGAGGAATGATCTCGACCTTTGCTACTGCAAAGTAGAGTTGAATGGTAGCGTTCCAATTGGTAACTGTTCCTTTACCGCTCATCAGAAAAGGGGATACGGGACGATTGTTGGCAGGATAATTAGCGATCCGTGTTTTCAAATTAGTAATGTTTGTCGGTTCATTTTCCATAGCAACGTCAACAGGATTGGCAATTGCCCAAATCGTTGTAACTTTCCGGGAAACGGTCAATTGATTACCTGTAGGATTAGGAGTTCCGGAAATGATCCATTTATTCCCTGCCACAAAAGCATTATTCACATCAAAACCAAAAAGAACTACCCTGTTGATTGTTCCTTCATTCCCAACCACACCTGATTTTAATTGCGAAGTTAAGATGGATTCTGAAGATAAAAAGACGGTGATCTCATGATCTCCATCAAGTTCATTAACGGGTTCATTCTTATTACATCCTGCCAAAATGAACCCACATAGAGATAAATATAAAACTATTTTTTTCATGATTAAAAATTAAAATTTAATATTCAAAATAAAGAGGATCTAAATCTATATCGTTCCATTCGACTATGTTGAAACTGATATCAGCATTTTGTCCGTCAAATGAAATGGTGGCCTTGTAGCAAAAGTTACGTTCTATGTCAATAGGTTGTCCATTTTTTTCAAAAGTGAAGATTTTTTCCTTAACAGGAACACCTGCAACCGTACCTTTTACAATCAGTGTTGTGGGATTTTGCTTGCTGTTCTCGGCAACATAAATCGTTGAGTTACTGATGTCCGTATAGTCCACTCTGTTAGAAGAAGGCGGAACTGACAGTGTTGTTTGAGCGAAGACAAATCCTTTTGAAGGAGTGTCTTTCACTGTTACCGATTGAACCTGAAATCCATCTTCACCAATGACTACGATTTTTGCGACAGACCTAACCAACGCGATATTGATATTATTGCCGTTTATATTTGCTTTTCCGCTCATTAGAAATGGTGAAACAGGCGCATTAGTAAAATCGTCGGTCAAAACCAATAAATCTGAAACTGTTGACGGTTTTGCCGACAGATGAGTTTCGGAAGGATTTGCAATGGCATAAAGCAATTTAACATCTTGGGAAATAGTCAATTGAAACCCCTCTAACGACGTATTTATTGTAACCAAACGTTTTTCAATTACAGCATCCTGATTGTTCACACCAAACAGAATAACTTTTGAAATAACTTCTTCATCCGAAGTTGTAGCTGACTTCATATCAGTGGTTGTCAGCGACTTGATAGAAAACGAAACCACTAACATACGATCTTGTTCAGCATTCGGTTTTCCACTACATCCTGATATAATGAGCGCTATAGAAATAAAATATATACCTATTTTTTTCATTTTATAATGAATTTGATTTTTACTGACATGATGTATTTTAACAGGACAAAGGTAGACTTTTTTTGTTGAATGTTTTATTTTTTTTGACGAATATATTATTTTTTTCGACGAATGAATAATTAAAAATTCATCGTAAAACCGTAAGATAACCTGTTATGAGTTTGTCATTTCCTTGTTGCAGATTAATTTGGAAAAAATAATAACCGCTTTCGACTAATTTTCCATTATTGTCGCGACCATCCCATGGCATTTGCGCTCCCTTAAGTTCTACGATAAGTTTTTTAGAGCGGTTATAAATTTTTATTACGGCTTCGGGATTTTCATTGATGGATGGAATATCCCATGTATCATTAATTCCGTCACCATTAGGAGTAAAAAAAATCGGAATATCGCCTGGATCACTGCTTCCATCTTCAAATACCGCCATAGCCGTTACATTGCTTTCCGGCATTACAAATCTGGTGTTTGCGTTTTTTGCATTGGAAAAGTTTACATCATTGTTGGTTGTTGTCCATGTTTTGAACCGCTGACCAACTGGTGGCGTCCCCGCGAAAATGGATACTGTCATTCCTGCGTAATACTCACCGTTTCCTGTTGCACCAACGCCTTCGCTGATAACATTTACTGCGTAAGTATCTGGGCTTTCGAATTGTTTATCCACCATAAGATGCCACATACCGGCGCCATAGGTGCCAATATATAAGGCATTTGGATCTTGTGGGTCTTGCTGAACATTATTTAAGACCGTATATTGCAGATCAAAATTAATTGGTTTCCAATCGTTGGTCTGGGTCTCAGTTCCCTTGTCGCTGTAATAAATCATGCCGCCATTGTAGTGATATCTACTTTCCGCAAAATATATGCGATCAGGATTGAACGAACTAATTGCAACAGCAGTGGTATTGGTGCTGGAAACAGAAATCAGTCTCCATGTTTTTCCGGCGTCTTTGGACACATAAATGCCGCCGTTTCGTGGATCATCTTGTGGGTACGGAACGCTGCCTCTGCGGCGGGCAGCGATATAAACCACATCAGGATTGAAAGGATCGCATGAGAAACGATTGACAGCGTAAACAGTTGAAGGAAATGTAATGGGCTTCCAGGTGTCGGTACCGCGGTCCATGTAGTACGCACCGGCACTGTCGCCATCGTAATTGTAATTGGGAAATGCTTTGGCAAAAGCGGTAGTGTGATGAATGGGAAGAAAGGAAACATACAGACGGGAAGCATCCGCGTTCCATTCGAGTGAAAAGGGTGCAAGATCCCGGGCAGCGACTCCCTTCATAAAACGCGAGTATGATACGCCTCCATCAGTGGAGCGATATATGCCGCCGACGTCTTCATAACCTGCAATAGCAGAATATACGATACTGTTGGCATTTCCCTTGCCGCTTTGCGGATCAACGGTAATACCCAACCCCTGTATGCCAGTCGTAGGGATACCTGACGATCGGGTATAGATGTAACCGCCGTTGGTACTGTAATATGCACCGCCAACAGCTCTGGCAGGATTATTGTAAGCGTTGTATAAACCTGTTTGACTCATCATAGGCGCATCATTGACAACGCCACACCATACAGAGTACACGCGATTTTGCTTATTAGGGTCAAAAGAGACAGCGTGACAATTTCCCATATCTTGACTGTTAATAGTCATAGCTTGAGAGGCAGATCGCCACGAATCACCATCGTCGTAGGTTTCCCATAGACCAATATCATCAAAACAGATAAACTGATGATTGGGATTAAATGGATCAATATGAATTGAATTTGAATTGGTTTGATCCATGCCGCGCGTTTGATAAAATCGGAAGGCGCCATTCGATTGGGTAGAACTGGGAGGGGCTACTGCAGGAAGCGTTGGTTGAGGATTGGCAAGGTTGGTGTTGAGTTGACTCCATTTTGCGCCACCATCAACAGTGGCTAAAACATTCCAAATTGTACCTGACAGACAAATGTTCGGGTAGG
>JGI24705J35276_12237409_pt1 | contig 11059 bp, 7 predicted proteins | sample TergutNt197P4_FD_35276 | JGI IMG/M metagenome (IMG submission 35276)
TCGACCGGCTGTCCAACGCATCGATCCAAGCCACTGGTGGCCTGGACGAGCATTGACGCGATCATTGACTGGCAATTCAGCAAGCTGAGTTTTGGCGACATTCGGATTACCGGAATCACTCCCGCCCGATTGTCCCGGGCGGCTTGCTGGTCACTCCGCGTGGCCTTGCGGGCATCAATGATGGTTTGTTCTCGATCTTGGCAATAACACATGACCGCGGAAATGTCGCGCGGGGGCGTTTACAATCCCCCGTTCAGGGGAGTGACTTTCGGACTGGGATAGGCCATGAAATCGCCAGCCGATATTTTCTCACTCTATCGGCAATCATGCATCTCGGTCGTGGCGTAGGGTGACATGACAGGCCGTCATCACCTAGTTTCCGCCATAGCTCCTTTATCATAACTAATCTACATTATGGGGATCGAGATTAGCATACTGAAATAGACAGACAGATTGCGCCAGACTACGGAATTGAGTACTAAGCCGTTTTGCTGGGAGTGGCTCATGGACGGAGTTTACTTTGTTATTTACTGACTTCCATTTCGATCCTGAGGGGACTTGCCCGTACAAGACGGGCGAGAAAGCGGAAAAGCCGGTCCGTCTGAGCGATAAGCATATAATCTTCTCAAACCTCTGATCGAGCAAAACGGGAGTATAGTCCCGTTTTCAGACATATTTTTTTATCGACTCTGACGCGTAGGTCTTAAGGACAAAGAGATGCTTAGGTTGTTCATGCGCATAGCGCTGTGTGTTGGGGTTACAGTTACGCTGGGGTGCTTCCTTGGCGCTGCATCTGCCGCGGAGTCGCCGCTCAACCTCCTACGGCTGCCGGAAGCGAAGCTCGAATGGTCGACCCTGCCGGGAAGCGAGCTCGCGCGCCTCGCCGCGCTTACGGACGGCAGCGTGCAAACAGTCGCCACGGCGGAGGTGGCCGAGGCGGGGCCGCTCGACGTCATCTACGGTTTTGCCGACGTCGTCGCGCCGGAGCGCCTAAAGGTCATCCTTCCAGAACGCGGGAGCGACAATGAGGGTGCTGCGCGGGTTGAGATCCTGGTCTCGACCCTTTCGGCGCACTCCGGGTTTCATTCTCTGCGCAGTGACCCGTTGGACCCGAAGCAGAGGGAGCAGAGCTTCGGGTTCCCGGCAACGGCGGCACGCTGGATCATGGTGCGCCTTACGCCTGCACCAGGCTCGACGAGGCTGGCCGTTGCGGAGCTCGAGATTCTCGGCCACCCGGGGTCGCCGCGCACCCAGTATGCCTTCGCAGAGAGCCCAGCGCGCGCCATCGACGTCCTCGCGCGGCTCGGAAAAGAGCGCAACCTTGCTATCGGCATCACGAGTGATGAGAGAGCGGCTTTTAACGCGCCGCTGGAGGGGAGCGGGTTTGCCAACCTTGCCCTGATCGCGTCCGGCGTTCTCGACCCGATCAAGCGCCAAGCGTATCTGCGCCGGCTGGATGACTTAGAGCGGAATGCGCGCGCCGCCGTCGCCTCGGCCAAGACGACGTCGGAGAAGGGCGAAAAGCTGCTCGGCTGGCTGCATCGCGGCCCAATGGCGAAGGGCTACCAATCGAACCAGACCGACCTCTCCGTCCTGCTGGATACCGGCTTTTTCAACTGCGTCTCGTCGGCCACGCTCTACAACATCCTGGCGGTCAGGCTTGGGCTGGACGTGCGCGCCATCGAGGTGCCGGACCATGCCTTCTCGGTGCTCTATCAGGGCACGAGCCATATGGACGTGGAGACCACCAACGCCTCGGGCTTCAATCCGGCGCGCGATCCGCGGATCGCCCAACAGTTGGAGCGCATGACTGGCTTCCGCTACATTCCCGACTCGCATCGGGATCAGCGGCGGGAGGTGGACGCGGCGGGCCTGGTTGCGATCATCTACTACAATCACGGCGTGCAGTTGACGGAGCAGAAACGCTACCATGAAGCGCTGCTTGCCTATTTCCGCGCCATGAGCCTTGATCCCGAGTTCGGGTCTGCGGTCAAGAACGCGCTGGCTACACTCGCCAACTGGTCAGTGGAGCTGTCCCAGTCCAAGAAGTGGGAAGATGCGCTGGAGGTGGTCACCACTGGGCTGTCGCTGGCGCCCCAGGACGCCACGCTCCGGAATAATCAGGAAGCGGTTTGGGCAAAATGGGCCGGCGCGCTAATCGATGCCGGAAAGCGGGATGAGGCAATAGCGGTCCTCAAGCGAGCGGCCATTTCCTTGCCCAATGCAAATTTTGTGAACATGCAGGCCTGGGTCTACATCAAACCTGGCGAGGAACTGGTCCGCGCGGGCCAGTGGGAGGCCGCCTTAACGCTTGCGCAGCCCCGCCTCGCCGAGCTCGACCCGGCACCTGCCAAGGAACTCGCTTCGTGGCGTCAGGACCTGTATCTGCGCTGGCTAAACGGCGAACTTGAGGCCCACCGGTTTGAAACTGCTGCAGAGGTGCTGGCGCGGGGGCTCACAGCATATCCCGAAGATCGGCGACTGCGGACCAATGCCGGTTATCTCGTGCAGGAATGGGCTAAGGAAGCGGCAGCGCGCGGGGCCTATGTCGACGGAATCGCGGTGCTGAAGCGGCTTGGGAAGGATTTCGGTGGTATTCCCTCAGTCGCACAGGCGAGCCTCAGTTTCGTCGAGCGCAACTCGTTCGCTCTCGCCAAGCAGGGGCGACCAGAGGAGGCGCTCGCCGCTCTCGATCAGGCCAGGAACCTCCTGGGCGAGGATAAAGAGGTTCGGCGCATCAGCGTAGCCATTTACGACGAGGCTGCACAGGCGCGGATGAAGGTCAAAGCCTGGGAGCAGGCGGCTGATCTGTATGCCGAGGCGCTCGGGCGTTTTCCCGATGAAGGTCTGCTGAAAGGCAATATCCACTATCTCGCGCAGGAATGGGGCAAGAGCGCATTCGAGCAGGCAGGCGTGACCGGAGTGGCGCAGGCTGCACGCGCGGTCGCGGCCAGGTTTCCACGCATGCCGGACCTGAATGAGACCGCTGCCAACCAGGTCCACAACGCTGTCCTGAAGCAGGTGGAGGACGGCGAGTTCGCGGCGGCGCTCCGTTTCCTGGATGATGCCAAGCCGCTATTCACGCAGGACAAGTTGCAGTCGTTGCAGGAATACGCCTACGACCGCTGGGCAAAGCGGCGGATGGCTACGAAGGATTGGAGCGGAGTGGCGGATGTCTATGTGCAGGCGATTTCGGTCGTGGGCGCGAGTGATCTGCTGAAGAACAATATGGCATACCTCGCGCAGGAATGGGGCCGAGACGCTTATGCCGCGGGCGGAGCAGACCGCGTGGTGGAGGCTGTCGACTTGGCTGTGCGGCGTTTTGCGGGTGGCCCGGTGCCGATCTCTGTGGGCGGCATGGTCAACGGCGCGGTGAACGAGGCGGTGCGGACTGAGCAATACGAGGGGGCGGCCTCTCTACTTAAGCGCGTGTCGTCTCACCTTTCGAAGGACGAGGCGCGTCCGCTCTTCGAGCTGGCCTACGACCGCTGGGCAAAGCAGCGGATGGCTAAGAAGGATTGGAGCGGAGTAGCGGATATCTATGTGCAGGCGATTGCGGTCGTGGGCGCGAGTGACCTGCTGAAAAACAATATGGCATACCTTGCGCAGGAATGGGGCCGAGACGCTTATGCCGCGGGCGGAGCAGACCGGGTGGTGGAGGCCGTCGACTCGGCTGTGCTGCGTTTTGCGGGTGGCCCGGTGCCGATCCCTGTGGGCAGCATGGCCCGCGGCGCGGTGAACGAGGCGGTGCGGACTGAGCAACACGAGGGCGCGGTCTCTCTACTTAAGCGCGTGTCGTCTCACCTTTCGAAGGACGAGGCGCGTCCGCTCTTCGAGCTGGCCTACAACCGATGGGCGGAGACGTTCATGTCCCGGAAGGATTGGGCAGGCGCGATTCGCATCTACGACGAGGGCCTGCAGCAGCTTCCTGGCGATGGGCTATTTACGAACAATCGCGCCTACTGCGTGGAGAAGAATGCGCACTAAGCTCGAAACGAGAGCCAAGTCACCGCTGACCAAGGTGCATTTGCCAGCCGGTTGCTGAACTGAGCGATATCTTTTTTCGGTGTTGGCGATGGCCTGTCGCAGATTTCTGGCGTTGACAGCTCGTCAGCAATAGGCTTGGCCCCAACAGTCGTATCACCAGCCGCCAAATCGCTCGGCAGCCTTGCCTCCATGTCGAGTTCGAACCGACCGTATGGGTTAAGAAAGACTTACATCTAAGTCGTTGATTTTATTGGCAGGAGTGGCAGGGATCGAACCCGCAACCCCCGGTTTTGGAGACCGGTGCTCTACCAATTGAGCTACACTCCTAGAGGACTCGGGTTGCCCACAAGTCCGAGCCGCTTTCAAGCACAGGCGGCGGCCTGATTGCAAGGGAGAAGCGCATCAGGCTCAAGTTCAACAGTATCAACGATAGGAGCAAATGGGGAGACACCATGAACACCCAATCTGCCCCAAGACCGGCGATCACGCCGCCAACCCCGCCTTTGCCGCAAGCCAGGCCGGAAACGCTGGGGCTCTCACGCTCCCGCCTGCAAGCGTTGTCGGACGCCTTCAAGCGTGAGATCGACAAGGGGACCGTCCCCGGCGTCACGTTGCTGGTGGCCCGCCGTGGCCAGATCGGCTGGTTCGAGTCCCTGGGCAAGCAGAGCCCCGCGACCGCGGCACCGATGGTCCATGATTCGATCTTCCGCATCTTCTCGATGACGAAGCCAATCGTCTCGACCGGCATCATGATGCTGATCGAGGATGGCCACCTCCTGCTCAGCGATCCCCTCGGCCGTTTCATCCCCGAATTCGCCAACCTGAATGTCTGTGTCGAACGTGGTGGCGAGCTGGAGCTCGTGCCTGCAAGGCGGATGATCACGATCCAGGACTTGCTGCGCCACACATCGGGCATCGCCTACGAGCACACCGGTGACGGCCCGGTGCACAAGCTCTATCAGAATTCGCGGGTGCGCAGCCGCAAGATCAGCAACGCCGAGCACGCAGCCCTGGTCGCAAGCCTCCCCTTGCTCTGCCACCCTGGCGAGGAATTCAACTACAGCCGCTCCACCGACATCCTCGGCCGTGTCATCGAGATCATCAGCGGAAAGTCGCTCGGCGCGTTCCTTGACCAGCGCATCCTCGCGCCCCTGCAGATGACCGAAACCGGCTTTCACGCCGCGGACACCAATGCTGCGCGGCTCGCAGAGCCGTTCCCGGCCGATCCCTGGACCGACGAGAAGATCCAACTCTTCAACATGCTCGATCAGCCGGCGATGGAATCCGGCGGGGGTGGCCTCGTTTCCACAACAGCCGACTACGCCCGCTTCTGCCTGATGCTGCGCAACGGCGGCTCGCTGGACGGGACGCGGATCATCGGCCGCAAGACGCTGGAGCTGATGACGTCTGATCACCTCGGCCCCGAGGTGAAGATCAACGGCACCATGCTCCCGCCCGGCCACGGCTTCGGTCTCGGCTTTGCCGTGCGCACGCAAGCGGGCCTCGCACCATTCCCGGGCAGCGTCGGCACATTCTTCTGGAGCGGCATTGCAGGTACCTTCTTCTGGATTGATCCGAAGGAGGACCTGTTCGCGATCTTTATGTCGCAAGCACCGGGCCAGCGAGCCTACACACGCACGCTCATGCGCAACCTGGTATATGCGGCGGTGGAGTAACGGAAGAATTTACATCAAGGGACAGAACGAGCATTGCGAGAACTGCAAGCTTGTTGTTGAGGCATACTCTGTTCGCGTTACAGGGACGACCAGCCGTTCTATACAGCATACCCCGCCTTCGCGGGGTATGCCGATATGAATGTAGGGCGATCCGAAAATCCAAGCGCTGGTTCTACGTCAACTCCAACCACTGTAAGTACGAATGCGAATGCCCCCTGTCACGGCTTCCCATGGAAGACCGCGTAGATCGGGTTGAACGGGACCGGCGCCGTATCGGTGTTCGTCTTCGCCTTGAGCGTCGGGTGGTCGGTCGCTACCTGGTTGATCAGCGCCTCGTTCCCAGGCTGATTCTTGAACAGCACCGGGTCCGGGGGGTCCAGGCGCTCGGCCGTGTCGTAGTTCTTCCGCAGCGCCGCTGCTCCCTTCTCGGACATCAGCATGTTGGTGATGAGGATAGCAATCGCCTCCTCCGAGTTCTTCATGTGATCCCCCTGGCTAACGGTCCGCATCTTGCCCCGCAGCGCCCGGTTGGCGTGGACGAGCTCGTGCATCAGGCCAAACTCGGTCCGCATATAAACGACAGCGTCACAGGGCACGTGCAGGATGCTGCTGCACGCCGCTTCCGAGACGCTGAGGGTGTCGGTGAGGGTGATGGTCGCCCTCGTCCCGACCCCCGTCCCGGTGACGACGTCGGACTTGTACCCCAGGGCGTACCCGTCATCGGGCGACTTTAGCCTGGTTTCCGGTTCAAGGCCGGTGATAAACCCGGACGGGACGATGTTGAAGTCGAGCTCTTTGGACCCGTTGAAGATCTCTTCGAGGATGGCTCCGCCGACGCAGCTGCACAAGATCCAGCGATCGAGGAGATCTACGCACTGATCGGCGTATCTCTTTTCGCCGTTAACGAAGATGCGGCCTCTATTCTTGTAATTGACGGTAATCTGCCCCATTTCGACCTCCGACGGTTCAAGTAGAAATTTGACCAGAGACTGCCGGCGCATCAGCGTCATGTCATTTCTCCTGAATGTCCACGGCGTATATTGGCCAGTTCACGCGCCATGGCAACGAAACTTGAGACTGGAATGGTCTCGGCGCGCCGGGTCGTGTCGAGACCGGCGGCGGCAGCAAGTCTTGTCGGGTCGGTGCCAAGCGATTTCAGGCTCTGGCGCAGCATCTTGCGGCGCTGGCCGAAGGCCGCTGCGGCGACCTGTTCGAGCATCCGGCGATCACAAGGCTCGGGGCTCGTGCGCGGTATCAGGCGCACCACCGAGGAGGTCACCTTGGGCGGCGGTACAAACGCCGATGGCGAGATGTCGAACAGGATCTTGGTTTCGGCGCGCCAGTTGGCGAGCACGCCGAGACGGCCATAGGCGTGGTCGTTTTCGCGGGCCACGATCCGTTCGGCCACCTCACGCTGGAACATCAGGACCATCATCTCGTACCACGGCGGCCAAGGCTCGATCGTGAGCCAACCGATCAGCAGCGGGGTCGCGATGTTGTAGGGCAGGTTGGCGACGATCCTGGCATTGCGACCTGCGAGAAGCGGACGCGGGTCGAAGGTCATTGCATCTGCATGCACGATCTCCAGCCGCCCCGGATAGCGGGCAGAAATATCACGTAGTGCCGGGATCGCCCGCTCATCGTGCTCTATCGCGATGACGCGGTCAGCGCCGAGCGCGAGCAGTGCGCGGGTCAGCCCGCCCGGCCCGGGGCCGATCTCGACAATGGTCGAATTTTCAAGCGGCCCGGCGCTACGTGCGATCCGTGCCGTCAGGTTGAGGTCGAGCAGAAAATTCTGACCGAGCGATTTGCGGGCCGATAACGCATGCTGGCGAATAACCTCGCGAAGCGGCGGTAGGTCGTCGATCACGCTCATCGGTCAACTGCCCCTAAGCCATCGTTTTTAGCCAAGTGTTCCTGAGCCATATGCTCTCAAGCAGCGGCCATGCGGCTGGCAAGCCGCAACGCCGCAATCAGGCTTGCGGGATTGGCCTTGCCGGTGCCAGCGATGTCGAACGCCGTGCCATGGTCGGGTGAGGTGCGGATGAAGGGCAAGCCCAGCGTCACGTTGACCGCTTCGTCGAAAGCCAGCGTCTTGATCGGGATCAGAGCCTGGTCATGATACATGCAGACCGCGCAATCGTAGGTTTCCCGCGCAGCAGCGTGGAACATCGTGTCTGCGGGCAACGGGCCTCTGGCATCGATGTTCTCGCTGCGCAGCTCCTTGATTGCAGGCGCCACGATCGTTCGCTCTTCGTGGCCGAGTGATCCGTCTTCGCCAGCGTGCGGGTTGAGGCCTGCAATTGCAATGCGCGGCCGGCTCACGCCGAAATGGGATTTGAGCTCGGCTGCGACGATGCGCACGGTCGAGACGATCAATTCGCTCGTGAGTTGCGCCAGCGCCTCGCGCAGCGACAGATGGATGGTCACCGGCACCACGGCGAGTGTTGGCGACCACAGCATCATTACCGGCTGCGGCAGCCGACCGTTGGCGCTTGCGAGTTCCGCCAGGAATTCGGTGTGACCGGGATGACGGAAACCTGTGCGATAGAGGACGCTCTTGGCGATCGGGTTGGTCACCACGGCACTCGCGCGGCCCGCGATCACATCGGCGACGGCCAGGCGGATAGAGGTAAGAGCCGCAGGCGCGCTGCTCTCATCGGGCCGGCCTGGCTCTGCGGTGGCAACCACTCCCGTCTCAACAATGGGCAGGGCGTCTGCGAATACAGCCTCGGCTTGTTCGCTACCCACCACGCCTGCGATCCTGATGTCCGCGCCAAGCGATTTGGCGCGTCGGGCGATCAGGGCCTCATCGCCAAGCAGATAGAACGCAGGCAAACTCAATTCATGGCGCCGCAGCCAAGCTGCGATCGCGATATCGGGGCCGATACCGGCGGGTTCTCCCAATGTCAGCGCGAGCGGCCTTGCCATCAGCGATATTCGATCATCGCTTCCTTGCGGATCTTCCGCAGGTAGGCGTTTGAAATCTCCTCGTACTTCCTTCTCCTCGCTTCCTCCACCCTCTTGTTCATTTCCGTGCTGACCATGGTTGGGGTGCGGGAGCACAGCACGACCATCTCGATCCCCTGTCTGGTCATCTCGGGTGGGGTCAGGTGACCAATCGGAGTGCTGTCGAGCAGCTTGCGAAGCGCTTCCGGCAGATCCAGGGTCGTTTTCGTCACGCTGTCGCGGATCGTCGCATTTGGCGTCGATCTGAACAGAGAGTTGGCTTCATCGCAACTTTGCACACGCCCGCGATAGGTCTCGGCTTCCTTGTAGCGGGCCTGGAAAGAAGTCTGCGCAGAGCCTTGCGGCACGATCAGGATGATCTGCTGCATCTTGTATTCGACCCCTTCGATCTTCGGTTCAGCCGGGACCTCTTTTCCGCCGTCCCGCGGATATCCGAAGCGGCCAATGACCAGTTTGTTCCAAACCACTTGGGCCTTCATTTGGCTCTTAAAGGACTCCGGACGGATACCCTTGATCTCAAGCACTTTCGTCAATTGCTCGGGCGTCAGGCGCATGGCCTGGGCTCTCTGCGCATAGTATTGATCGACCTCAGAGGTTCCGAGATCGAGACTATATTTCTTGGCTTCTTTGATCTTTATCTTGTCGTCGATCAACTCGTCGATGACCGCCTGACGATCTGGAGATTTGTGCGTCGCCAGAATGTCGAACTTGGTCCGCTGATCGATGTCGAAATCGGTGATGGGCTCGCCGTTGACCATGACAACAACCTCCTGCGCCTGTGATGGGGCAGGGGCGCCAAGCAGGAGAAATCCGGTACCAAGAGTCGTGAGCAAGAGGCGGAAGATTGGCAGTGAGGTCGTCATAGTTGTCGCTCACATGTCAGCCGAGGCGAGGTTGAGCCTGCGATCGCCGATACCGGCGGGTTCGCCCAATGTCAGCGCGAGTGCCATCAGCGATATTCGATCATCGCTGCCTTGCGGACTTCCTGCAGGTAGTTGTTCGAAACCTCCTCGTACTTCTTTACCTTCCGTTTGTTCATCTCTTCGGTCATTTTCGGCGTGTCGATCATGGTCGGATTGCGGGAGCACAGCACGAACATCTCGATCCCCTGCTTGGTCACCTCGGGTGGGGTGAGGTGACCGATCGGCGTACTGTCGAGCAGCTTGCGATACACTTCCGGCACGTCCGCCGTCGTTTTCGTCACGCTTTCGCGGATCGTGGCGTTTGGTGTCGATCTGAACAGAGAGTTGGCTTCATCGCAACTTTGCACACGGCTGCGATAGGCTTCGGCCTCCTTATGCCGGGCCTGGACAGAAGCCGGCGGAGAGCCTTGCGGCACGATCAGGATGACCTGCTGCGTCTTGTATTCGACCCCTTCGATCTTCGGTTTTTCGCCGACAGCCGCCGCGACCTCCTTTTCGCTGACCCGCAGACGTTCCGCGTAGCGGCCAAGGACCAGTTGGTTCCAAACGACTTCCGCCATCAAGCGGCTCTTAAAGGTCTCCGGACGGATACCCTTGACCTCAAGCACTTTCGTCAATTGCTCCGGCGCCATGTGCATGCGCGCGGCTGTTGACGCATATTGTTGATCGATCTTGGAGACTTCCCCTTCTCGGCATTGGGCACCCGGCTGGCGAGCCTGGCGCTCGCTGCAGGCTCCCAGATCGAGACTGTATTTCTTGCCTTCCTTGATCTTCACCTTGTCGTCGATCAGCTCGTCGATGACCGCTTGCCGGCTCGAAGACTTGTGCATTATCAGAGCGTCGAGCTTGGTGCGCTGCTCGATGTCGAAATCGGTGATGGGCTCGCCGTTTACCATGACAACAACCTTCTGGGCCTGCGATGGAGCAGGGGCGCCAAGCAGGAGCAATCCGGCACCAAAAGCCGTGATCAGGAGGCGGAAGATTGGCAGTGGGGTCGTCATAGCTGTCGCTCGCATGTCAGCCGGGGTGAGTTGAACCTGCGATCGGAAAAAGGTTTCCGGCGGGTCACTGCATGAGGCCGCCAGTGCTGGTCGTTGAGGAGTCCACAAGTGTTCGCAGGCCTAACTGGAACATGTATGCATGGCCCAGCGTCGGCGGGGTGTTGCCCGTCACGTAATTATAGGACGTAACGTAGTTTGCCGCCAGTATGAAGCAATCGTCCGCGTAGCCGAGACCAACCACATATTGGTTAATCTTGTCGGTTTGAAGATCCCAGCGGGCAGAGCCGTTCACCACCCAATTGCTCGCCACCTTCAGCGACCCTGAGGTGAGGATTCCTTCGCGGCGCGTCAGATAGCCGAGTTCCGGCTGCGGCGCATAATTGCCGTACATTATACCGACCGACCAGCGGTCAAAATTGGCACGCCCCTCCGCCTCAAAGCGCTGAACATTCCAGGTTTGCTCGTCGAGCCGGCTGCGAACGCTGAATGTATAGGTCCTGTT